>SDBU01007595.1_pt1 | contig 12464 bp, 13 predicted proteins | sample 2277071 | NCBI WGS metagenome assembly SDBU01 (sample SAMN10397929, study PRJNA504765) | marine sediment metagenome | isolation source: marine sediment core GS08_GC12, 126 cmbsf | place: Arctic Ocean: Gakkel Ridge, Loki's castle | collected 2008
CTGCTGGACCATCTTGGAAACTGCCGTCACTGCGCCGCCGACGCTTCGAGAGGGAATCTCGCCGTCGAAGAGGCGCCGCCCCCGGAGTGTGGCGATACGAGCCTTGCTCCGGTCGACGATGGAAAGACGGCGCAAGAAACCCCTGGTGACATGCCCCTGCCCCCCGACGGAAGGAGAGTCGGGGCGGAGCGGCCAAAGGACGGAGTCGGATTGACGATGCTCAGGCTTCTTGCTCTCCTTCTGGTATGTGCTGTGGGCTTCGCGTTGGGCGTGACCTACACCCAGCTCAACAAATCGGTTCCGCCGGCCGAAGAGGCGACCGTCCCGCCGCTCGCCGAACAGCAGTCCTGGCATGTGTCGCCCAATCCTGTACTTGTCAGAGCGGAGGATCTCCTTCGCAAGACGGCTGACGTGGTGGGCGCAATAACCTACGGCAACGGATCCCTCGAAGGGATATCTGCTCGCATCTCATCCCAGAGGCTGCCAGAGAGAATCCGCGAGCTGCGGACCGGGCGCGTGCTGCCCACGTGGGCCGCGTCCGTGCTCGCGCGGCTGGAGGTGTTTCTCCTGCGCGCTCAGGTTGCCGGAGAGGCCGAGGAAGAATGGCAGGAACTGCGACAGATCGCCAAAAGACGCCGTCTCATGCGCGCCTGTGAAGACGTCTGCATCTACATGGGAAACCTGGCAAGGCAACGATGATGGCATGGCATAACACGCGACGAATCGCGGTTGGATGCAGCCGGTCGGTCGTCCTGACCGCCCTTGGCCTGTATCTGCTATTGGCGCCGTCCTGCAGGCTCTTCAGTTCGAGAACGGCTGAGGAGGTGCGAGCGGCTTCGCCTCGAGCCCGCTTCAACGCTGCGTACCGCTTGGTGCTTGGCGGCCACTATGAATCAGCGGCGGAGCGCTTGCGAGAAGTAAAGGACGACCCGAATCCGAAGAACGAGTACGTCGACGACGCCACCTTCTGGCTGGGCTACTGCTGCCAGGAGCTGGGCCGTACGCAAGACGCCAGGCTCGCGTACGAGGAGATGGTCTCGCGATTCCCCGACAGTCGTTACGCGGCCACAGCCCAGGAAAGGCTCGGGCAGTTACAGGGCAAGTAGGGCCCAGCAGATTGAGCGGAGCAAAGTCGCACTGAGACGGACAGTCTTCTCTTGCGGGATAGTCGGCCAGGGCGGGGTCAGCCGACGGCGACCCGCTTCTTCATCTCGGCGATCTCGTCCTCCAGTTCCTCGATGCGGAGAGCGCGCGTCATGTCCTCCGGCCGTGAATAGTCCTTCCGAGAGCATGACGCCTGGGGCCGCGCATCGCGCAGCTCGTTCAGTTCCTCTTCTTTCTTTCGGAGCAACCCCTCGAGTTCCTCTCGCTCGCTCATTATTTTCCTCCGCGTCTCTCGACCCGCACTGCGGGCCTCGCAAGGCTCAAAGTAGTCTTTGGTCGCCCCGCACACAGGGCAGATGTCAGGCGGCTCTTCGGCAAGGGTCATGTAACCGCACACGGTGCAGCGCCAGCACCTGCGCCCGCCTGGGGCTTTCCGCGGGGAAGCCTCCATCCGCTTCCTAACGCTTTCTCTTTGATCTCGACGATCTTGGAGTGCGGACCGAAGCGCTCTTCTTAGCCTCTTTCTTGGGGCTTTTCGTTCTCGTCCGGGGCGCTTCCTTCTTGGCGGGCCGCGTTCCGATTGAGGCCGCTTTCTTTTTCTTCGCGGTCTTCTTCTTGGTGGCGGTCTTCCCGGCCTTCTTCGAAGCGGCCGCACGCTTTTTTGTCTTTGCCTTCGGGGACTCGTGAGAGCTTGCCGCCCGGATCCGTGCTCGGCGCGGCGGGGGGAGTGTCTCAGCGCGGGCCTGGGGAATGGCCACGGGGCTGCACACGAGGTCCATGCTGGTGGCGGCCCGACCACAGTTCTTGCAGCAGTAGCGGAGCTGCACGACCTTGGGCGCACACAGATGGCGACCGTCGTCCGCCACAGCGCCGCAGTGCTGACAGTAGGTGAGCTGCGTATACGGGCGCGGCAGACAGAGGTGCCCTTCGTCGGTCGTCATGCGACCGCAGTTGCGGCACACATAGATGGTCCGCTGCTCGTCGTAAGCCATGTCCTCCTCCCTTCCGCGGCCGGCCCGCGACTCCAGCCTCAATCCTCCCGATAGATTACGTCATCGTAGAGCTTCTCCAAGCGGTTGCGGTGCAGGCGTTCATCCTCCGCCAGCCGCCGGAATAGGTTGCGCGTCCTCTTGTTCGAGGCGGCTTCAGAAAGAGCGTGATACAGCCAGAACGAAGACTCTTCCCGCTTCATGGCGTAGATGAGGACTTCCTGGAAGGACGACTGAGGCGTCAATTTCGTCGGAACCAGGAATTCGGTGATGCGCAGGTCCTGTATGGCCGGCGGATCAGAGGCCAGAAACTGACTGACACGCTTTCCCCTCAGGACAGCCGCGTGTCTCGCCTCCTGCCGCGCCAGGGAGTCGAGGAGGCGCTTCGCCGCCGGGTCTCCTGCCTTCCTCTTGGCGCTGAGATAGAGCTTGCGCGCTTCGTGCTCCTTCTTGATCGCGTCGGCGATAACCTTCCGGACTGATCTGGCCATATGCGCTGATTTCCTCCGTCGTCGGGCCGCGAAGGCCTTTCAATGGCCTTATTCCTATGGTACCTCATCGCCGAGAGGCTTGCAATTCTATTCCGTGATTTGTGGCGTTTTTGGCTGCAACTGGGGCTCGCCCAAGGGGCCGTGCGCCTAACCTAATGCCATGCCGGCAGTTAGGGCCGTACCCTGGGCGAAAAGAGGCAATATCGGATGGGCAGTTTTCGGCACTGCGTTACGGGCGCATGAGCGGGAAGAGGATTACGTCCCGAATGCAGGGAGAATTGGTCAGTACCATGGTCACTCTGTCTATGCCGATGCCCAGCCCGCCGGCCGGGGGCATGCCGTACTTCAGGGCCCTTATGAAGTCCTCATCTACTTCCCGCACTTCGCCGTCAACCTGCTCTACCTGAGAGCGAAAGCGGCGTTCCTGGTCGAGCGGATCGTTCAGCTCTGTGTAGGCGTTGGCAATCTCCATGCCTGCAATGTACAGCTCGAACCTTTCAGCCACCTCGGGCGCGCCGGGCTTCTCCTTGGTGAGTGGGCAAATGGCCGTGGGGTAATCCAGGACAAACGTGGGCTGGATGAGATGATGGTCCACGCAGGCCTCGAAGAGTCGGTCCGCCACGGCCGCCTTGTGACCGGTGGGGTCTCTATCCAGCTCCCTGGCCTTTCGGCGCAGGCCCTCCTCGTCCTCGAGCCCGACGCCGGCATGCTCCTTGAGGAGGTCGTTCCACTGCCGCCTGGACCAGGGCGTCGTAAAATCGAGCCTGTGGTCTCCAAAGACGATCTCGTTCTTTCCGTGCAGCTCCTGCGACAGGTGGCTTATGAGACCCTCGGTGAGGTCCATCATGTCGTTATAGTCGGCGTAGGCCTGATAGGCCTCCAACATAGTGAACTCGGGATTGTGGCGCGTGCTGATGCCTTCGTTGCGGAAGTTCCGGTTTATCTCGTATACGCGCTCCATGCCGCCGACCAACAGACGCTTGAGAAAGAGTTCGGGCGAGACGCGCAGGTAGAGGTCCAGGTCGAGCGCGTTGTGATGGGTAATGAACGGCCTGGCAGCCGCGCCGCCCGGGATGGACTGCATCATGGGCGTCTCCACCTCGACGAAACGTCTGTCGTCCAGGTAGCGCCGTGCGTGGGCGATGAGCCGCGCTCGTCGCCGGAAAGTCTCCGCAACTTCTGGATTGGCGAAGAGATCCACGTACCGCCTCCGGTAGCGGATTTCCACGTCCCGCAGTCCGTGCCATTTCTCCGGCGGCGGAAGCAGGGCTTTGCTCAGGATCCGCAGGCCCGACGCGAACACAGTGATTTCGCCCGTACGGGTCTTGCCCAGTTCGCCCTCCGCGCCCACGATGTCTCCCAGATCGAGAAGTTGAAAGACCTCGTAGTCCTCGCCCAGGCGGTCCTTTCGCAAATAGACCTGTATCTTCCCGGTCGCGTCGCGGGCGTCTGCAAACGCGGCCTTGCCGAAGTCCCGTATCGCCGTGATGCGCCCTGCAACGCGCACCTTCAGGCCTTCCTGATAACCGTCCGTCACCTGCGCGATAGGCGCGGCGTTCTCAAAGCGACCGCCGTAAGGGTCCAGACCCCGGGCCCGTATGGCGTCGTGCTTCTTCATGCGTTCTTTTTCGAAGCGGTTTTCCACCGCGTTGCCTCCTTGGATCAGGCGCTGCCAGCCGACCGGGTGGATTTCGTAATGCTTCCGGATTCGCTGCAACATGCGCGACGTTCGTAAGATTGAATCACAATGGCGCGATATCGTCAAGAAATGGCGCTGTGCGGACTGCAGAGTGAGGTGTGGGCTGGGGCGGTTGGGGGGGGCGGAATCAAGAGACTGGGGAGTCATCGCGCCCGCCTGGGCCAATCAACAACGGCGGCGGTGGACCCTTTTCATTTCCTGATCCGTACACCGCAATCAGATGCTGTTGCCGCGCTCAACAACGATTGGTAGAATCCCTGTCCGGGCGCAGCAACAGGGACAATTCGATCCTGCTTCCATCGCGGGAGGCTGAATGCAAATCTTCCGGCTCATCGTAATGTTCATCTTGGGCAGCATTGTAGGGAGTTTCCTCAACGTCTGCATCTATCGCCTGCCGAGAGAGAAATCACCCTGGAAGCCGACGCGTTCATATTGTCCGCATTGCCACGAGAGGATCGCGTGGTACGACAACGTTCCCCTGGTCAGTTACTTTCTGCTGCGCGCACAGTGCAGGCAGTGCGGCTTTCCGATCTCAAGTCGCTACGTGCTCGTGGAGTTCCTCACCGCGGCCATGTTCGCCGCGACGTTTGGCGTGTTGAGCAGCCGCAGTGAGGGCGCGGGTGTCATCGCGGTCTACCTGGGGCTTATGGCCTTGCTCATCATGGCCTCCTCCACGGACATAGAGCTGCGCATCATCCCGAATTCACTGACCATTGGGGCTATCCTGCTTGCGCCGCTGTTTAGCGTGCTCGTGCCGGAGTTACACTATGAATCACGGTTCGGCCGGACCTATCTGTTCACGCAGGATGTGGTGGCGGGGCCCGTGGCGGCGTGCATTGTGGGGATGGTCGCAGGAGCAGCCACGACTTGGGGAGCAGGGGTGATGGGCAAGCTTCTCTTCAAGAAGGAGGCCATGGGGCTTGGGGACGTGAAGTTCATGGCCGCGCTGGGCGGGTTTCTGGGCTGGCGCCTGATTCTCCTGATTTTCTTCTTGGCCCCGGTTTTCGGCGCGGTGGCCGGGATCATCCACCTTCTTCGGACGCGGGAACATCACATCCCATACGGGCCGTTCATTTCCATTGCGTCGGCCGTGGTCATGCTCTGGGCCGACCGGATACTCGCTTTCATCGGCTTGACGCCCCTCCTGAGCTGACGGGCCGCTTGACACCCATTCCACGGGCTGATAGCGTACTTCCCCACTGATCCGAAATCCTGTGTGAGTTGAATTTCATGCCGAGATTGCGCAACGCCCAGACATGCCTCGACGCCGCGATGCATGGCCTGGATTGGCTGATTGATCATCTTGGCGACGACGACGGAGGGCTTGTGGCGGCTTACCCTCTGCCGGCGTATTGCAAGGTGCCGTATCTTCTTGTCATCGCCGGCCGTCTTGAGGAATGCCGCAGGACGATGTTGGGGATAAACGCCAACCTGTTTGCGGCCGATGGCGAACTGCTCTCCGCGCCCGCACGCGAGGGCGAGCCCCTCCCTGCTCCGGCCCGGACGGGCGAAAAGACCTGGCTGGCGCTCGCCGCGCATCTTTCAGGCCGTTTTGACATATCATTCAGGCTGATCCGACTCCTCGCCGAGCAACAGGGCGGCGCCACGGGCGGCGTCTATAACCTGGATAGCCACGGCATTCGGGCGGCCTCTGCGGACGTGCGCTCCACTGCCGCGGCCGGCCTGGCGTTTCTCACGTGCGGGCTCCTGTCGAACGCCCGCGACGCTGGACGGTTCCTCTGTCACGCCATACAGCGCCAGACCGATGACAAGACCTTCCACGTCAGGCTCGATACGACGGCCCGGCCGATACGGACTTACTCGCGCGCCAAGGCCTCGACGTACGTAGTGGCCAGGGCTCGCGGCCACACCCAACTCAGTTATCTCGGCCTGCCGGTGATATTTCTTGCGAAGCTGCATCTGGCCACCGGGGACGCAGATTGGCTAGAGGCGGCCATGGATTATTATGCCTTCGCCGAACAGTACAGCCGGAAAGCCTGGTCCGGAGAGGAAAGCGGCTCGCTATGCTGGGCTGCGTCGGCCTTGTACGGCATAACTCGAAGGCGCGTCTATTATGACGCAGCCGAGCGCGTCGCCCAAGCCTGGATCCAACGGCAGAGGTCCGACGGAAGCTGGCCCCCCGGCAACGCCCCCTGCTATGAGGCGGACATCCTTTCTCTGACCGCGGAGACGGGGATTTCCCTCCTCGAATCGATCAGAGAGGCGCAGTGAGCGATCGGCGAAGGGGACACCGGAAGACTGGGCAACTGGGGAACACGGAGATTCGCCGACCAGTGAATGAGTGAGATGAGAAGCTCGAACCGTCTTCCGCGACCCTCCAGCCACGTCTCAGTACGGCATTTCAGAAATCCGATACGGATTTGCGAAAGGGAGCACTTAGCCTCGCCCCCCTCTTTTGCGGCCGCCCCCCCTGCCGCGCAATAGCCCCAAGAGCAGCAGTTCCGGGAGCGCCCTGCCGACCGCACGAGTGATGCCGGAGGCCAGCGTCTTCCGGAATATCCTCGACGGCGCTTCGTGCAGCTGAGGTTCCGGAGTTGTAACGACCGTGGGGGGACGACGTCGTCGACGCCACAATGCAGCCAACGCCAGAGTGGCTGCGCCCCCGAGCACCGCGACCCCCACCGGATGCCGTCGAATCATTCCGGATGGCCGCAAAGCGGATCGAAGCTCATCCGCCGCGGCCTGAAGCTCACCCACGAAACCATCCACGTGCTCCCGCGCACGGCGCTCCAGTTCCGTGCTCTCGACTTTTTTCAAATCGTCAAGCCTTTCCGACACCGCGCTCACTTGCTCCTGTTCCGATTTCGCACGACACAGACGACCAGTATGAGAAGCAGCGCCCCTCCAAGGCACATCCTGCCCAGGCCGGGAGTCGAAAAAAAGAGGGCATCGGCGAGACGAACGAGACCGGAGAAGATCAGTATGATTGCGATAAACCCCAGCACCGCCAGCCCCAAACCCCAGGCGGCCTTGCGCGCCGCTTGACGGTGTCGGGCTTCAAGCTGAGCAAGTGCCAGAGCCAGATAGCAGCGGACCGCTTGTTCAGCCTGCTCAAATGCCCGGCGGAAATGCTCGAATATACTCCCCTGCCCCTCAGTCATAGGCGACCTCGCCGATCTTTCTTATCGCTCGTTCCGCCGGGAAGAGGCCCAGTGCGGCATTTCAGAAACCCGATACGGATTTAAGAAATGGAGCACTCGGCCGCTCGCTGCTCAGTCTCGGCCGCGACCGGCCAGCAGACCCAGCACAAAGCCGATGCCCGCCGCTACGCCCGCTGCGACGCCAATCGAAGCCGCGGGATGGTCCTTGGCCCACTCGCCTGAACTTCCCATTATCTTCTCGCGCGCCTGGGCGAGCCGATGCTGGGCTTCACCCTTCACGAGCTTGGCCAGATCACCGAAGTCCTTCTTCAGGCTGTCGAGCGTTTCACGGAACTCCTGAGTCTCCTTCGGAGTTGATTCAGCCATAGCGCATATCTCCTTCCTTTTCCCAGGCTTCCGAACGTCCTTCGGACCAGCCAAACGTCGAACCTTCCAAGAGCAATTATACTCCTCCCCTCGGCGTCGCGCCAGACCACTATCCCGCCGGGACGCGTCGCTGGGTCCGTGCTCGGACAAGCGCCGTGTCCGGGTCAGGCCATCTGAGAACGGCAGAACTCAATGATCGCGCAGGCATAACTAATGCCCTGGTCGCTTTGCAGCGACCCGTAGTGATCCGCGGGAGCGCCTGAGGGATGGGCGTTTGGATAGCGGGTGGGAATATAGAAATTGTCGAGGACGCGAGCTTTCTCGAGAAGCTGCCGAGAAACCGACACGCCCTCCGGCAGCTCCTCGAGGAGACTTCGAACCATGTTCCCCTGCGCCTCCTGTCCCAGCCTGAGATGCAGGGCCTTGACCGCTTTCTCAGCCGCCTGGTGGGCCGCGAAGCAGGCCCATTCATATGAGCCTGAATGGCACGCCTTCTGCGCGTGGACCAGGTCCGCTTCCGCCTGGCGAATCCAGTCGCCCGAACGATCCTGCATAGATCCCTTCCTCCGCCCCAAACCCCAGTGGACTATCCTCTCCCCCAGCTTGCACCATTATCCCACCGCGTTCTCGACCGATCGGGCCGGAAGAAAACGACGAAAACGGCTACCGATAGCTTGTTCGAGATGTTGTCCGCTGTAGGACTTTGACCTGCTGGAACAACGCACCTTTCACGGCGCATGTGAACACCGCTTTTCACCAAGTCGGCTTCCAGACATAGTTGCCTTCCTTGTCTATGTAACCTTTGGCCCTCGAAGGCAAGATCAATCCCCACCTTTCGACAGCAGCCAGACCTTGCGAGAAGTCGTATGCGTGGTCGAATCTCGTCTTAATAGCTGTTTGGCCGTTCTTGTCCATGTATCCCCACTGAAGTTGAGGGTAGCCGTGTTTGGGCGGGCTGGCTCCCCCTTTTGTGTCGACCGCGAACCGCGCGAGGCCTTCGGAAAATCGCTCAGCCCTGAACAGCCCCTGCTTAGGTTGAATGACGAACGCTCCATCCTTGTCGATGTAGCCCCATCTGCCATAAGCAAGGATACGCGCTGCCGGTCCTTTTGCCCAAAAGTATGCCATCCTTCCCTCTATGTTAACGCACGCCACTCCTTCGGAGACCTGGCCCACCTCATCGAAGCCTGGCTCGACCGCGAGTTTCCCGTCCCTGTCTATGAAGCCCCATTTGCCGTCTATCTTGACTGCGGCCCGTCCTTCGGAGAATTCGCGCGCACTTTCGAACTGCGGCTCTATGACGAACTCGCCGGCCTTGTCAATGTAGCCCCAGCCATCTCCCAGACTGGCAGGGGCCAGGCCTTCCGCAAAATCGCCCCCATGGAGGAATGCGCGTTCAATGACCAGCTGCCCGCTATGGTCAATGTAGAGAACACGAGATCCGTCACAAACCCTGGCAACGCCTGAAGAAAAGCTACTCGCGCTCGCATACTTCGTCTCCACCACAATCTCACCACTCTTATCGATGTACCCGTACTTGGGCTCCCTTATGAGGGCGTTCCAGCGATTGAAGTACCAGTCCTTGTTCTCGCCCTCCAGCCTCACGATTCCTACGACAGCAAGTCCCTCAGAGAAATCATATGCCTTGTAGAACTGAGGTTCGATCACGACGCTGGCATTTGCGTCAATAAAACCGTAGTCATATTCCCATATAGGACGTCCCTCATACCATCGACGACGTTTTATCCCAACAACGCAAAGTCCGCCAGAGAATGGCCGACCTCCGTCGAAATTGGTCCGAAAGACAACCTGGCCGTTTCGATCAATGTAACTGAGTTTTCCCCCGTTCCAAACCGGGAAGAGGGCGTGGTTCTCTTGGGCCTCGGTCGCCTCCTTCTGGTCCCTCTTGGTACCTTGGGCGGCATGGTCAGCATTCTTCGCTCGTAGAGCGGCGAATGCGAACACAACAATAGTCATAATGCAGAAGGTGCGGCGCGGACAGCCAGCCATATCAACTCCTTATCTCACCGCATTCTCGACCGATTCAGCGGCATAGAACCGGGCAAGATCGTCAGCCACAATTCTTTGGCCTGACACGCCCTTTTGTCATAGACGAGTGCACATCAGCGCATAGCGTCCCCGGTTAGATGATCAATGAACTATAAACCACCCAAATCGTGCCTGGCGCTGTACAGCGCGGGACTGTCTATCCCAGCCCGGGGCGACGTCCGTGTCTATCCCGTGGTTGACGTCAAAGATGTGCCACTGCAAATCAGCGGCCGGCAGTGTTTCCATACGGGAGCCGTCCCCGAGCACGTACTTCATAATCACGTTTCGGTCCAAATCAAAGAGGTGGTTCCAGTAGTAGTTGGGGCATCTGATCCACGTCGGCCACAGGAAATCCTCGTCCGCGTCGTCGTACCAGCTTGCGCTCCAGTCACCGTACAGCACATTGTACCCCACGCGGTGGGCGTATTGGCCGTATGCGGGATAGGCGACCCGGTTGCCCTCGTTGCGGGGATCCGGACCGTACGTCCCCCCCCAGTTCGGGTCAATGGAGGTAGAGCAGACGTTGTCCCAGGACCAGGTGTCGGTGACGATCGCGCGGCCACCCAGGTGCTTCGAGGTCCTGAACATTGCCGATCCGGCCTGGGCGGGAATCATCGGCTTGGTCAGGAGCATGAAGGACTCGTTGTTATAGGGTGAAGGTTGATCGAGGTGCGGGCCGTCGCTATAAGCTATGTCACGCCACCCCAGCGTGCAGGGATTGCCTCGGTAGTTGTAGCTGCACTGGGTCATTAAGCCGTAGAACCACGTATCATCCGATTCCTGGTGCGTTCCAAACCAGGGGTTGCCATCCCGGCACTCGGGCATGAAGTCCCAGTTTCCGTAGGCCAGGGCTTCATGGTCGAAGCCGCCCGCCCGTTGAAGGTGCTTGGGCGTCGTCGCACCGGCAGGGAGGGCGCCATATGAAGATCCCCAGCTCGCGGCATACCAGACGTAGTTGCTGTTGTGATCGGGTGGCATCTTGTTGCCGGCGCTCGGGCAGAAGAAAGACCGTGCGTCCCCGACATAATCCCCCTGGAGGAGGAAGCCGAGGCCCACCGGGCCCTGGTTCAAGTGCCCGTTGTCACGCTTGCCGTAGGGCCGTCCCCACCAATAATGCGGCGGACTGAAACAGTCCTCGCGGCTGACGCGACCGCTGTAGATGGTCCGCATGTGGTGCATCGGGACGTTCTTTGCGTGAATGCCGGTTGTGTCGATTCCCGCGCCGATGAAGCTGATCCTCTCGTATTCGTTCGCCTCGCCGTCACCATCCACGTCCTCAAGATGGTCCTTCTTGGTCGTGACGTACCAGCCGTCGTCGAAGCCCATGTCTTCGTAGTAGGTCACTGTGGTCCCCAAGAAGTTTATCCCCGGACCGCCCTGCTCCAGCCTGCCGTGCATGCCCGCCTTTTCACTGCCCATTCCGGTCCAGGAAGGGAAGTACCGGTTGTAGTCGGTCAGGTAGCTCTCCAGGCCCTTGGCCATAATGTTGAGGTTGCTCAAGCACGCTGTCCGGCGGGCCCTTTCTCTTGCCGCGGCGAGCGCCGGCAGCAGCAGCGCAGCGAGAATGGCTATCACGGCTGTGACGGCAAGCGCCTCGATCAGCGTGAACGCGCCGACCAGCCGGCCCGTCATGCCCTCGCCAACGCTCTTTTCAGGTCGCATCTTCATTCCTCTCCAGAGTCCGGCAAATGGCCAACCGTTGCCGATAGCGTACGACCCAACAAGTCGACCTTGGCCGCCCTCACAGGAGGCAGCTACGCTCCGGCCCCACGATTGGTGTCATCGGCATATTCCCGGGACATGATCTCCACTTCCCTCGGCGCCATCGGCCCTCTGTCCGCCCTCTCCCTGCCGGGCCAGCACTTTCATCTGCTGGAACAACCCAGCTTTCAGGGCGGTTCTGGCCTACTAGACCCCTGCTCGACCTTCTTTACTGCAAGCTTGTTGCCCAATTGCACGGAGACGGCGCTTGTGCCGTCAGGCAAAACGGTCCAACCCGAATGCCCGTACTTCCCGAGCTGCTGCAAAACGCGACCACTATAGTCAATCAGGACCTCATAGGGAATCAAATAAGCAGTTAGAAAGCCGGGCGCGGGCTGCCAGCGGATACGGGCACGCTGAATCTTATACTCATTAGTCTTCGCCAACTCTTCTGACAGAAACCGGACTTCCCAGGGTTGCGGCTGAATGAGAAAGTTGCCACGTCCGGGCAAGGAGCCGAGGACAAATCTATTATCCGGAGTCCACGCTAGGCCATAAAAAGGTGCAACATGGCTAATACTTGCGTCTTGCAATTGCCTAAATTCATCCGAGAGATCGAGCTGCTTTCCTGTTCTGAGGTCGAAAAGATAGGCTCGGTATTCTCCCGTCTGACGGCAGCGTGAGCTGAATAGGACACGGGAGCCATCAGGGCTCCACGAGGCGCGTTCCAACGACTCGCCCTCTGGACCCAATGGCGTAACTGTCCGCGTTTCGAGAGATAGCAATTGGGGTCTCTTCTTCTCTGCGCCACCAAACAAGACATGCTGGCCGTCAGGCGACCAGTACTCGTGGAGGCGACCGACGACGAAGGGCCACCTCGGCACAAGGTGCCCACGCCAGAGGTCACAGTAGACTAGGCTCCTCTTCTCACGCGGATCACGAA
>SDBU01007596.1_pt1 | contig 12464 bp, 14 predicted proteins | sample 2277071 | NCBI WGS metagenome assembly SDBU01 (sample SAMN10397929, study PRJNA504765) | marine sediment metagenome | isolation source: marine sediment core GS08_GC12, 126 cmbsf | place: Arctic Ocean: Gakkel Ridge, Loki's castle | collected 2008
CTATTGCAAGGTAAATTGGTCGAAAAAACCTTTCGAGGCAACCTTTGTCAGGTGAGAATTTCTATTAATGGGACACTGCTTGAATTTAATTTCCTCTCGAATTCAGATTTGCCCAATGAAGGTGAAGATATTCAGCTGAGTTTGAACCCCCAAGACCCGATTATTGCATTTAATAACGGACCAGACCAACTGAAAAATCGCGGGAATTAATTGCTAATTTATAATCAAATATTCGATAAACAGAGGAAATGTATTTTAATTGTTATGGGCAAAACTGTTGCAAATCAATAATTCCACTGATAAAAGCGCAGCGCGTATAATGACGACCATTACAGTAATTAAGCAAGATCATTCAGGCAATGAGACCTGGAGGTATTTTGGAAATCTAATTTCTCACCAGAACAATGAAATCAAGATCGAGGCCTTCTTTGATCGGGATGATACAGAATTGGAAGGAATAATCCTGAAACGCGGCGATCGATTCATTGAGACTTATTTCAGTGATCGCTGGTACAACATATTTAAAATTCAAGACCAGACTAGTGGTCTTCTGAAATGTTGGTATTGCAATATCAGCTTCCCAGCAGCAATTACCGATGATTCAATCGCCTACCGAGATCTGGCCTTAGACCTACTGGTTTATCCTGATGGACAGCAAAAAGTACTGGACGAGGATGAATTCTCCGCTCTGCATCTCTCCCCCGATGTACAGGCAGCTGCTCGTCAGGCTCTGGTTGAACTTCAACTCAAATTTCAAGAAAGATAGGTTGATCTTTGAATGTCTCGATCGATGCATTCTTAAAATGATCACTAAATGGAATACACGCGAATATTATAATCTCGTGATTAGTAATAACTTGTTCCAAATTGGTAGGAGATATTGTTGAATATCTGAAGAATTAAATCACCTAGCCAATAATAGAAAATCAATACCACAGCACAGCAAAAACAAATTATCACCAAGACAACGATCAGGATTATCCACCAAATTTTTGATCTCTTGGGCTCTTCTTCAGGGGTAATGACCACGTAATTTTCCTGGTCAGTCATTTTCTTCTCCTCAACAAATAATGTCTCAGTCTTTGTTGTCGATCGCTAAACTGTTTCCATTAATTCCTTGCGCTTGTTGCGCCTCCAAAATATCCAAACCACCAAAGCTGTGCCTGAAATGAACACGAAGGCAATGACGACGGGGATGATTATTGCCATGATGGATAGAAAAGTCGCAAAAATATCTTCTGCGACACTCACCGGAACATTACCAGCCCCTCCTGTAGTGACGGTAACTGCAGGGCGTACTACGACCGATTTAACAGCATGAACAGTTCCAGATACCAATATCCCAGCCCCAAGAGCGAGTACCGGATGGAATTCAGTGAGCACATTGGCTGAGGCAGCAAACACGATTGCCCCTGCAACCGGGCGGACAAAAGTTTGAATCGCATCGTTGGCATGATTAATTGCAGGAACCTTGTCGGCAAAGAACTCAATCAATGAGAACACGATTAACAAACCAATGATCCACCAACTGGTGAGTGCATCCCACGGTGAACTTAATTGAATTAAATCTGTATAGCGAGCTGTCAAAGCGATCACCAACAAAGGGATATAGGCATTCAAACCTGCACTTGCAGAAAGCCCGAAAGCTGCCATCACTCCGGTTAATAAATCCATACAAGACCTCCTTATGCTAACAATTTGCAACCAATACGTCTATGATTATCATAAATGGAAGCCATCCCAGGTTCCAGTAAAGGTAAATCGAACGAAATCCAGCAACCCTATTTGGATCAACGCTAAAGTCAGACCAGCGAGCGCGGAATAAACAATATGATTAAATTGATTATACCGATTCTCAATTTTAAATACCATCATCAAGACCATTGTATAAACCAGCGTCAATAAAACCACCACACCTGCAGCACTGATTATTGACAGAGGATAAAGGACCAGTGGGTTTTCGAGTAATATCAAGGCATTTAGCCCGAAAGCAAGTGCAACCAGAACTGCAAAGGATTTGAAATTCAGTAGCGCTGGTCGGGGATCGATCATTCGCCAAACTGTGGCGTTGAATGCAGGATAGAGAACAATGGCGATCGCCAAACCCATCCCAGTTCCGGTCAACAACCGGTATGTATTGTTGGGTTCGTAAATACCGGGAGCACCGGGGAACAAGCTGAGAAATGAATTTAGTCCATCAATTATGAAAGCAAGAGCGAAAAGCGAAATTGGCACGATGATCTTCCAGGATGGCATCCCAGTTCGCCTGCGACCGATAAACGTTTGATACACCAGACCTAGTATAGCCCCTAAGTACATACCGCTGCAGCGGGCACATAGAGGGATCTGTCGATCGCCTAGATGAAAAGAACGCAGGTCAATACGATGGCAAACTGCATATCCGATGGCATCTGCTTTCCCCAGCAATCCTGGAGGTGTATTCAATAACCAGGCAGTGAGGGTCAAAACGAATGCCAGGATAACCAAAATCTTCCCATATTGGCTCTGAATACCAAACCGCGCTTTTACACTTTCCATTGAGAAGGCATTATAGGGGTTTCTGAGCTAAAACACAAGCAACATTGGCAAACATTCCCAATTGGAGTATGATTCCACCTTGAATACCAGAAAAATGGAGGTAAATGTCGGGTGAAGAAATTGTCCGTACTGCTATTTATTGTGTTTATAATAACTGCCTGCTCATTGGGAGGACCAACTCCCACTGAGGAAGAAGCCAATCAAGCACCTGAAATTACCGTTTCACCAACTCAACCGAAACAAAGCGCGACTCTAAATCCACCCACTGAAACAGCAACGGCGACCTTAACTCCAACTGCAACCCCTCCCTATCCTGTGGAGGGATTCGGACCAGATATATTCCCAATGGATGTCAATCCCCTGACTGGATTATACGTTACGAATGGGAGGGAGCTGGAAAAGCGTCCTGTGGCAATAAAAATCAATATTGTGCCGCGCACTGGAACTCGCCCTCCCTGGGGGTTATCCAGCGCAGACATCGTGTTCGACTATTATCAGAACAATGGCTATACTCGTTTCCATACCATTTTTTATGGAGAGGATACCAATTTGGCGGGACCGATCCGCTCGGCAAGATTTCCAGATCACTTCTTAATCCGCATGTATAAAAGTATATTTGCTTATGGAAGCGCAGACCCATTGATCAATGAGCGCTTGTTTGGGTCAGAATACAGTGACCGGCTGGTTCTCGAAGGTGGAGGAAGCGGCTTATGCCCCCCAAACGATCGAGCTCCGCTTTGCCGATTCGACCCGCAAGGTTATTCTTTTCTGTTGGGCGGCACCTCCGAGATTCGTGAATACGCCCAAAATCAAGGTGTTAATGATAGCCGGCAAAACTTGGATGGCATGTATTTTAATATTGAGACACCCACCGGTGGACAAATCGCGAAAAATATGAGCATACGCTACTCTGGAGATAACTATGTTCTTTGGGAATACGATCTATCCACTGAAAAATATATGCGATTCCAGGATGACTCATTCGATCAAGGTGAGGGTGAGTCTTTTGCTCCACTAATCGATCGTAATAACGATGAACAGATTTCTGCTGATAATGTTGTTGTTCTCCTGATGGAGCATTCCTTTTATCGCAAACCTCCAGCAGAGATTGTTGAGGTATTAGTTAGTGGAAGTGGGCCAGCTTATGCCTTCAGAGAAGGTAAAGTTTATGAAGTTCGCTGGAATATCCCTGGTCCCGATCGTGTCCTGTATCTAACCTACCAGGATAGTTCACCATTCCCATACAAACCGGGAAACACCTGGTATCAAGTCATTGGTCAAGCATCTTCAATCACCGAACCGGAAGAGGATACCTGGAGATTTGAATTTCTTATCCCTTAGGGTGATAACGCTTCGAGTATGCTTTTCACCAGACCTGGCCCTGTGTAAACCAACCCAGTATAAATCTGTACTAATTTCGCCCCTGCCTCGAGCTTGGCCTGGGCATCTGAACCCTGCATCACTCCACCAACTCCGATAATTGGCAGGTTTCTCTTAGTATACCCGCTGCCATTCCAACAGGATTTTTAAATCTAAGGCCAAACGCCTCAACAGGTATGTCCGGAGCTAAGTAGATGGCTTTGAAAGCATCGCTCAAGCTTCGAATTCTATGTAATCGCAGGATCGCCATTATTTTGCAGGGAAAGCTTGGAAATAAAAAAATCAAGCCTATCAGACTCTATGGTGATAATAAAACCGCCCAGGAAGCGCATGACTTCCAGGCGGTGATCTATTTCAGCTAACATCTTGCAACTATCCATCTCGCACGATTTTATAAGGATTCCTGGATCTGTCAAGTCCATTCATGCAGATATTTTCATATTTGCGAAAAATTTTAGGTACATATTTAATCCCAATTCCAATCTTGCAAGGAACCGAGTAAATCGATAGCAGTCAGATCTAACTGCAACGGTGTGATAGAAACATACCCCTTCACCAGGGAACCAAAATCCGTCCCCTGCTCGGGAATACCTGTCGGAGCGTCCCCACCTATCCAATAATATGGTCGGCCGCGAGGATCAAACCGGCGATCTAAACGATCCTTATAAACGCGAAGACCCTGGCGGGTAATGTGATAACCTTTGATCTCACCATCGGGGAGATAAGGCACATTTACATTTAGCACAATTTTGCTGTGCAGCTGCTTCTTGATAACTTTATCAACCACTTTTCTAGCCACCCTGGCAGCTGGACCAAAATCCAAATCACCTAAATGGTTCTCTGGAGAATCCAATGAGACAGCTACCCCAGGGATACCCCAAATCGATGCCTCCAAAGCTGCAGTCACTGTACCTGAATAGGTGACATCATGCCCAAGGTTGGCATTGGGGTTGATGCCAGAAACGACCAGATCGATTTTTTCCGGTATCAAACCGAGCATAGCTAATGCCACACAATCCGAGGGAGCTCCATCTGAGGCTAATGCGATCGTTCCATCGCCCAGTATAACTTCTTTGATTCGCAGTGGCCGGTGCATTGTCTTAACATGACCAGATGCCGACCAGTTGCGATCTGGCGCTAAAATTGTCACCTGGTAGGATTTTCGTAGTTCTTCAGCTAAAACTAATAGACCTGGGGCTGTTACCCCGTCATCGTTGGTAACTAATAGGTGCATATTCCTATTATGATCCTCCTTAGTATTTTCAATTGCCCATTATAATCTTATAATTAAGCGATCAAGAGTTGCAAACGGGAATAACCCAGATAATCAAGGAGAGAAATTATGGCACGAAAAATCATCGGCATAACATTCATTGTTGCTGCAATTATCGGTTTGATCTTCAGCATCGCTGGTATCGCCCTAGTCTGGGGAGTGAAAGCGCCACTAACCGCCAGCCTGGTTAACACGATCGATTTGATTGATACAACCCTGGATGCGACCAGCTCTGGTCTGGCGGTTGTAGATGACACCCTTACAAGAACGATCTCGCAAATGAACACGCTTGGAAATACTGTCCAGACTGCCAGCAAAGGCGTCGATGATTCTGTGCCAATGGTGGAATCACTTTCCGGACTCCTCTCTGGGAGTATACCTGAGGCGATTGAGGCAACTCAAACGGGGCTAACCACACTTCAGGACGCGGCCGGTACTTTGGAAAGCACTCTGCAGCTGTTGACATCAATTCCATTCTTACCTATTGAAAATTATGCTCCAGAGGTCTCCTTCACTACCGCGTTGGAGGAAGTATCACAGAGCCTCGATGCGATCCCGGTATCTCTGGCAGAGATGGAAGGGACTTTAAATTCGACCCAGGGCAATCTAGTTATGCTTGCAGCCCAAATCAGGATTATCTCCCGAGGTATCTCAGACCTCAAGGCCGACCTTTACGAAATTCAACTCGTTCTTGACCAATACCAGGATGTGATCTCAACCGTTCAGGACAAGGTAGATGCTTTTCGCGCAAACATGTATACAATTATCACCGTCACCGCATGGGTTTTCACAATAATTTTCATCTGGTTGGGGATCGCTCAAATCGGCTTATTAACCCAGGGTATAGAAAGAGTTAATTGGCCACTGGCAATGAAAACGGTTGAAGGTGAAGAGCCCCTTCCCATAAATTCAAACCTCAAGGAAGGTCAAGCCCTACCTGATTCAGAGACAAATCCTGAGAGGGAAGAATCACCGCCCGAAACAGATTAAGAAGAAATTGAAAAGATTGGTGCCATTCAGAAAAAAACAGGCCGGGTGACTTATCCGGCCCGTTATTTATTTCGGGAGACTAAATAACAAGGTTAAAGAAGCACATGCATTATCCATCAACCAGCATGTCTCTCAGCACCTTATGCAATATGCCGCCATTCCGATAATAATCAACCTCCAACTCAGTGTCGAGCCGGACGATCGCCTGGAATTCGATTACCTCCCCATTACCCTTTTCAGCGAGGACTGTAACCTTACTTTGAGGTTTGACCTGATCATCCAGGCCAGTAATATCGAACACTTCATTACCTGAAAGGCCAAGACTATCAACACCTTCATCAGCCTCAAACTGAAGGGGTAAAACTCCCATACCTACCAAATTTGAGCGGTGGATCCTCTCGAACGATTGGGCCATGACTGCCTTCACATTCAGCAGCTGGGTCCCTTTTGCTGCCCAATCCCGGCTTGAGCCGGTGCCATACTCTTTACCTGCCAAAACCAGCAAGGGCACACCATCCTCCTGGTACCGCATGGAAGCATCGTAGATGCTCATCCGGGTTCCATCAGGAAGGTGTTTGGTAAAGCCACCTTCAACACCAGGCACCATTTGGTTCATCAAGCGGATATTCGCAAATGTGCCCCGAGTCATCACCTGGTCGTTTCCACGCCGGGAGCCGTAGGAATTAAAATCTCGCAAGGGTACCCCTCGCTCAATCAAGTACTTACCGGAAGGACTATCTGCGGGTATCGCCCCTGCTGGAGAAATGTGATCTGTGGTGATGGAATCACCAAGCACAGCCAAAACTCTGGCGCCATGAATTTCACCAATCGGGGGTATCTCCGAGGTTAATTTTGTGAAGAATGGTGGCTCTTGAATATAGGTGGAATCACCCTGCCAGTGATAAATGTCTCCCTCACTGCCTTCGATCGCACTCCAGACCTTATTCCCTGAAAACACATCGCTATATTTTTCTTCAAACATACCCGGCTGAATAGAATCGGAAATCCGCTGTTGGATCTCCTCAGTCGAAGGCCAGATATGATGAAGATAAACCGGATTGCCTTGATCGTCTTCTCCGAGAGGGTCATTGACCAAATCAATGTCAACTGTACCAGCGAGTGCATATGCCACCACCAGCGGCGGGGATGCCAGATAATTAGCCCGCACGTATGGATGGATTCGACCCTCAAAATTTCGATTTCCAGACAATACTGCCGCAGCAACTAATTCTCCTTTTGATATGCCCTTGACCACCTCACCGGACAAAGGCCCGGAATTCCCAATGCAGGTTGTGCATCCATAACCAACCAGGTTAAATCCAAGCTCGGCCAGTGGGTCTAATAAACCTGCTTTTTCCAAATAGTCTGTAACAATTCGAGAACCTGGAGCCAGGCTGGTTTTGACATAGGGTTTGGTCTGTAAACCTTTTTCTACGGCATTTTTTGCCAACAGGCCAGCTGCGATCATGACAGAGGGATTAGAAGTATTGGTACAGGATGTGATGGCGGCGATAACCACTGAACCATGACTTATCTCGGCACTTGTTCCATTTGCTCCGATGGTGATTTTCTGGTCCAGATTTTCAGGAGCCAATTCAAAACCTCGCTCACTTTTTGGAGCTACCAAATCTGCTTTGAACTTTTGCTGCATTTCACCCAAAGAGGTCCGGTCTTGAGGTCTTTTGGGACCGGCGAGACTGGTCTCCACCTCGGATAAGTCAAGCGCTAATAAATCAGTAAACTTCGGATCTGGCGTGGTTGCAGTCCGGAATAGTCCTTGTTCTTTGCAATAGATTTCGATGAGTTCGATTAGATCAGCAGGTCTTCCAGTGAGAGCAAGATACCGCAAAGTCTCATCATCGATTGGGAAAAACCCGATCGTCGCCCCATATTCTGGAGCCATGTTGGAGATTGTCGCTCTGTCTGGTAACGTGAGATGGTCAAGACCTGGACCAAAGAATTCCACAAACATTCCAACAACACCCTTCTCGCGCAGCATCTGCACCACAGTCAGAGTCAGATCTGTGGCTGTGATCCCTTCTCTTAACTCTCCGGATAACTTGAATCCGATCACACCTGGTGTGAGCATATCCAAAGGCTGCCCCAGGATGGCAGCTTCAGCTTCGATGCCACCAACACCCCAACCAACAACTCCCAATCCATTAATCATCGTGGTGTGAGAGTCTGTTCCGACCAGAGTGTCTGGAAATGCCAACCATTCATTGTCTTCCTGCTCGGTGAGGATAACCCGTGCAAGGAATTCCAGGTTAACCTGGTGAACAATCCCTGTCGAGGGAGGCACAACACGGAAATTATCAAATGCCTGCTGCCCCCAATGCAGGAATTCATATCGCTCACGATTTCTTTGAAACTCGATCTCGGCATTTCTCTGTAAGGCATCTGGACTGGCAAAGAAATCCACCTGGACGGAATGATCGATCACAAGATCAACTGGGATCAAGGGATTTATTTTATGAGGATCACCACCAAGACGAGACAGAGCTGAGCGCATTGCTGCCAAATCGACAACCGCCGGCACACCAGTAAAATCCTGCATAAGAACCCTGGCTGGAAGGAAGGGAAAACTGTGCCTTTGACTCGGTTTGGGCTCCCAAGAGGCCAGATTTATGACATCCTTTTGAGTGATCTCCCGGTCATTGCAATGCCTGAGAACAGACTCGAGCATAATCCGGATGGAGAAAGGCAGTTGATCGAGATCAGTCAAACCCTGACCCTCAAGCTGCTTCAATCTGAATATGGTGTAATCACCTTGACTAGTTGGCAATCTTCCCTTAACTGCAAAATAATCTTTATACATTTCTACTCCTTCCAGGAGTGGGGATACTATACACTTCCAGAAAATTTAACAATATTAAGATCAATATATCATGGATTAATAATCAGCGGATTATCGCATCCGTCATTTTGGCAACCTGGCTCATGAATTCCACATCATGTACCCGGATGATGTCCGCACCGCGGACAATCCCAACCGCAACCGCCGCGGCAGTCCCTGCGAGACGTTGATCCGGCGGGAGATCGAGTGTAAATCCAATAAATGATTTTCGTGAGGGTCCATATAAAATCGGATATCCTAACCCACGAATTTCCGGAAGCAAATTGATCAAATCCAGGTTTTGTTCGACCGTTTTTCCAAAACCGATCCCTGGGTCTAGGATAATCATGCCATTCGGGATTCCAGCTGTCCTAGCCAGATCAACGCTGTCCTTCAGTTCACGTTTGATATCTTCGAGCAAATCGTCATACGGAATCCCAACATATCGCCCGCCCAATCTTTCTTTGATATCTGCATGAGCCCATGAACTCCTGTTATGCATCAATATTACTGGTGCTCCAGAAGCAGCGATCGTCGCAGCCATCTCGGGGTCAGCATTCAGCCCCCAGACATCATTGACCATATGGGCCCCAGCTTCCAATGCTGCCCGGGCAACTTGATGTTTATATGTGTCCACGGATATCGGCACATTAAATTCCCCGACCAATGCATTTATGACAGGGATAACACGGCTCAGTTCTCCATCGACATCCACCAAGGAAGCTCCTGGACGAGTACTTTCTCCCCCCACATCCAAAATGTCAGCACCTGCTTCAACAAATCTCTGAGCCTGCTCTAATGCTGTATCAATTAAATATGCCGCTTCAAATTGTTCATTCTCCCCTCCCGAATCTGAGATTAAACCATCGCCAGAAAAGCTATCCGGTGTCAGATTCAGGATGCCCATTAAATAGGTGCGCTTACCCCATTCGAATAAATGGTCTCCGATCACCAGTTCATTGCTATGCAACATGAATCAAAATTACCTCAATCTTTAATCGATTGAGATCTACCATCAATGGATCTGGATCAGACGATTAAAGTCAAGGGCCGATCTAACCAGGCCTCTGATTCTTCAATATCCGTGAAAACTTTGAATTCAACTCCACCAGGGGTGGTAGAGGATGGAATTTTTCCAATCGCCTGGCGCACCTCATCGTTTTTCACCACGACCGCCAAACGAATATTACGTGCCGAGGGGTCTGAATTGACCTCAATTGCATAATCAATTGCTTCTTGTGTGACCTCTTGGACTTCACGTAAATCATAAAGGTTCGTGGTCAACCTGTCGGATTCCATTAAATGTTCACTGGCGAACTCATGCCAGTGAACCAGAGTTCCATGTGATAGATCGGTGAAAGTGTAATGCATGCCACCATCAGGGCGTCGAATGACGGTGTACCCGATACCTGGGGTTGGTTCCCAATTGAGTGGTTTTACGCTTTCTTGGGTCATTAGAACACCTCCTGTTCTATTAGGTTAATTCTACCAAATTTACTCACTTAATTCACCACATCCTTCTGGAGAGACCATAAATATTCCATCGGTTTCCACTTTGGAGAGCAACTCTAAGACACTATCTCCAAGTACCGGGTGCCGGAAATCCGGAGCTAAATCAGCTAAGGGCATCAACACAAATCCGCGCTCTGCCAAGCGAGGATGGGGGATGATCAATGGAGGGTAATCAATCACTTCACGATCGTAAAAAATTATGTCCAGATCGATTAACCTTGGCCCAAATCGAAATGTCTCCTGCCGACCGAGCTGCACCTCGATTTTCTTCAGATACTCCAGCAACGCGAGTGGGGGAAGATCCGTCTCAGCTTCTACAACTTGATTTAAAAACTGGGGTTGGTCTGAATAACCCCAAGGTGGAGTTTCATACACTGGGGAGCATTTCAGGGTATGGACTTCAGCTTCCAAAGCCCCAATCGCGGCTTGTAAATTTGCAGCCCGGTCACCCAAGTTCGATCCCATGGCTATGAATACGAGGTGCATACCCTATAACCTCTCGATGATAGTTGCTGTCGCCATTCCATGACCGATACACATGGTCTGCAATCCGAACCTGCCAGCGGTGCGCTCCAATTCATTTAGCAATTTAATCATCAAGATCGCACCTGTCGCGCCGAGTGGATGACCAAGTGCGATGGCGCCTCCATTTGGATTGACCCGCTGCATATCTGCTGCCAGTTCCTGCTCCCATGCCAGCACGACAGATGCAAAAGCCTCATTAATTTCAATCACATCCATATCAGCCAGATCTAATCCGGTGCGCTCTAAAACCTTTTTTGTGGCTGGGATGGGACCATCTAACATCAAGACAGGATCGGAACCAATGACTACCCGGGCCGCAATTCGAGCCCGGGGGATCAGGTTGTAACGTCCGATTATTTTTGGAGAGGCGATTACCAATGCTGCCGCCGCATCGCTGACCTGGCTGGAATTGCCTGCGGTGACCACGCCATCTGGTTTGAAGACCGGTTTTAAGGTGCTCATCTTCTCCCTGTCTGGCGGAATGCGAACACCTTCATCTTGGTCAACAATTTCACCACCACCAGGTGGGATAACGGGAATGATCTGACTCTCAAAATATCCCTTTTCAATCGCACTCATTGCTCGCCAATGACTCTGGTAGGCATAATCATCTAAAGCATCTCGTCCAATGGCCCATTTTTCTGCCATCATTTCAGCGCTGATCCCTTGATGAACGATATCATAAGGAAAATCTTGCGGCCATTGTTCGGGCCAATCAGAACCGATCGGTTGGTGTGACATCATTTCGGTTCCACCCGCGATCACCAGGTCTGCATCCCCGGACAAGATCGCTTGAGCTGCAAAGTGGACTGCCTGCTGCCCTGAACCACACATGCGGTTAAGCGAAACTGCTGGTACACTAACTGGAAATCCGGCCTTGAGGACCGATAAACGGGCTAAATTCGCCCCTTGATCACCGATCGGGGTGACGCAGCCCCAGATCACGTCATCGACAATCCTTGGTTCAATTCCAGCCCTGTCCACCGCAGCAGCCAGCACTATCGCCCCGATATCAATGGGAGTAAATCCAGCCAGTGAACCGTCAGGTACGCCTACCCCGACTGGCGTACGCACTGCAGAAAGAATAAAAGCTTCGGACATGCCTTAAATTTACCACGAACTTGTAGAAATCACCCTCTAGCTGTTGGAAATCCCGGTTGTCAAAAAAAGTCACTGCGGCTAAAATTAACCAGGTTTTCCCAAATTTTTCTGGAAATGGAGTACAACATGCCAACAGCCACATTTCACTTCCCGCGTGGATTTCTCTGGGGTACTGCCACTTCCTCACACCAGGTGGAGGGCAATAATAAAAACAATAATTTCTGGGCATGGGAACAGCAGCCTGAGCGGATAATTGATGGCCATAAATCTGGTCTGGCTTGTGATTGGTGGGGAGGACGCTGGCGAGAA
>SDBU01007597.1_pt1 | contig 12461 bp, 13 predicted proteins | sample 2277071 | NCBI WGS metagenome assembly SDBU01 (sample SAMN10397929, study PRJNA504765) | marine sediment metagenome | isolation source: marine sediment core GS08_GC12, 126 cmbsf | place: Arctic Ocean: Gakkel Ridge, Loki's castle | collected 2008
ACCCCACAGTGGGATAATAAACAACCCTTTGGCCGACAAACTGAGTCTTCAGATTATGGGTGATAGATGCTGACGATAAATTATCTTCCATAAACTTTTATTACATTACCTGAATTAAGCCCTAAATATAAATAAACTGAACTTAGCAGCTATCTTGACACAAAACTAGCTTCAGGACATAAAACAATTTGTATAAGCGGAAGTAACTCAGCGGAAGGGTACGTGCTTCCCTTTCAGGACTTTTTATCTTAAGCTTTCGGACAATTTTGATTCCAACAGCATCATCGGTAAAAACCGGGTTACCTATCCCTAAGACGAGCATACTCATCACTAACTCGTTGAATAGGAATTTCACCTACAGGCATCATCTCTTTTTAGAAATCACTATTAGACAGCAATCACTTCTTTAACTTCAGGTATCCGTTCTTTGAGCACTCGTTCAATTCCAAGCCGCAGTGTCATTGTTGCCATTGCGCAATTAGCACAGGCACCCTGAAGTTTTAGTTTAACTACTCCGTCATTCACATCCACTAGTTCCACACCACCCCCATCTGCCTGCAGAGCAGGTCTTATTTGATTCAAAGCCTCTTCTACCTTCTCTCTCAAAGCTCGCCTCCTTAATATTTCACGTAAATTCGTTGGTGTCAATTAGTATATTATAACATATAGGGATTGCTAATCCTACCGCTCAGAAAACAGTGTGATGGAAGGTTATAGGTATTCATCCTAGAATCTGGTTTCGCTTTTTGGGACCCTATCATTGGGCTCATTGCTTGTGTGGTTATGATAGCACCAGCTTTCCTTTTCCGAAGCCGAGGGCAGAAACAGTATAAAAAAATACTGCTCAAACATATCCAGAATGCAGTTTGTTTAAGATCAAAAAGTTTTTACGCTGTGCTAGACGATGTAAACAATCTATTCTCTTTCTAACACGCCTCCTAAATCTTGAAATACCTTAGCTAGATATTCTTCGACACCCCCCGCTCTCTGCATAAAATCAGCATATAAACTTTCAAAATTAAGCTCTTTTTCAATATTCCTCGGGTCAATTACCTTTCCTCTTTTTTTCTCCTTGTTTGCGACTTCAAAGATTTCTTGATTACAATGGGCGAAGTAATTCCTGATTGTATTTAATCTATTCAACTCTTGAACTTTTTGGTCATCAATGTTTTTGATTATTTATTCGAGGATTCTCCTTTTTAGAGCAAAACTAAAATATTCATCATACAATACTTCTAAAAGAAATGGCATCGAAACTCTTTTAAAATAATGTTGACAGATTATCGCATTTATTATCCATTCTACGTTGATAAATCTTTCTATTACATCTGCTCGATATTTTGAGAGCTTATCCTTGTCCATCTTCATCCCCTCACTTATACCTCCTCACCTTAAACCGATAGAGTTTTATTGGCTCATCTTACTTCTGGCGATGCATTCAAGTCAAAAGGATTCGTTCTCATAGCCAGAGAGAATAGATAGGGATAGTTATCTTTCAAGTACTTCATATAATTCAACCATTCACTAACTAGCAAGTTGTAAGCTCTTTCTATATCACCCGCGAGATGTTCATAATCGGTATCTGGCAATTGCCCCAACCCTTCCCTAATGTGCAATTCCTCAGTCAGATGAAAGACTGCCCGAAGAAGTTCAGTAAAAGATTCGTGCTCCAGCATAGCTGGGTTCTCCAATAGCCGCAGTGAAATATCCCGCTTTCCCACAAGTAAATCGCGTAGAGCTTGCAAATCCATCTTTTTAATTTCAACTCCATAATCAAAGTTCTTAAGGCGCCGGCTAACATCATAGAATTCCTGGTCGGACCAATCGTTAGTCACAATGAGATGTTGTCTAATCCTATCCAACTTGGGGTCAAAGTCGGAAAAATAAGTTAACAGTCGTGTTCCGACTTCGCTAAAGAAGGCTCCTATGACCATGTTCAACTTTTCCAGCCGAGTGTGCTTCCCTCTGTTACGCAGCAACCGGTCTATTATCAGAGTAACAAGCAGAACCGAAAAAGGAACAAAGGCAATGTCTCCAACCAAGTAAATAAAGATGTGATGGGCATCTCTAAAAAGGGCATAATGAATAAGATAAGTCAATGCCGATAAGGCTATCAAGGATAAGGCCAATAAAATTTGCCAACTAATACGCTTCATATTCCAATAACCCCGTTAATATCATTTATACCTTTTCACCTCAAAGCGGTAGAGCTTTATTGGTTCAGCAGGCATGATGCCTGCCTTCTGGCGGCAGATATCAATCTGGTAGTCCACTGTATCTACCCCCTCTAAATCAGGCAGCAATAGCCCCCGCCTGAGTCCAGCCTCAACTATAACCCCGTATTTTTTGTGGTCAAGCTGGTCTTGGCTGTCAACAGATTCAGGAGAAGTAAGCACATCCACGCTGTAGTCAAGGTGTTTAAGCTCCTCAGGAGCGACAGGTGGGAAACGAGGGTCTCTGATAGCCGAGCTGATAGCATTGGCAATAATTTCTTCGGCTACATTATCCCTAGTGGGTTCAAAGGTGCCGATGCAACCCCGTAGCTCACCGAATTTGTGAATAGAGACAAAGACACCAGCCTTCCCCTTCATCTCAGGGGTAAACTCTTCCGGTTTGGGCGTCTCACCCTCCTTAACATAAGCCTCAACCGTCTGCCTGGCTAGTTTGGCTATCGGAGACATCTCCATTATAACTATCCCGGCATAGCCAACGACAGCAGAATAGTCGCCTGAGGTATCACCGCTGGTCTGGTATCTAACCAGTTCTGCCCTAGTTGCCCCTAATTCTTTAGCAGCCGAGATGAGGCTGACGGACGGGGCATAGCCACACATAGTTATATCTAATTCCTGAACTCGTTTTAATAGTTCATCCTCATTCAAATCCAGCATAGCCTCTATAGCTTGGTTATCCTTCCTCTGCGCCGACTCCTGTGGCTCATAGTGAGTCATATCACTTGAAGCTATGATTATCACTTCTCTATTTAAGTCCTTTACGGCTCTGGCTATTTCCCTGCCAATTTCCTTAAAAATGTCACCACTAGCATAGGCGAGAACTATAGGCACAAACTTAATATCTGGCTTGAAATACTGTAAAAATGGAAGCTGAACCTCAATGCAGTGTTCATATTCATGGGCTAAATGGTCTTCTTCTAAGTGAGTGGATGTATCTAAAATCCGTTTGCCCAGTTCCGAGTCAATCTCCACCTTCCCCAAAGGTGTTTTCCACACACCCTGAGTCATAATACTAAGTGGCTTCCCCCTCCCTGTATGGTTCGGCCCCATAATGATAAAGGTGTCCTTAAATTTAATTTTAGATATAACGGCACCGACTACCGGTCCCGAGTAAATATATCCGGCATGAGGTGAAACCAGACCAATTACCTCTTCCTTTACCGCCTCCTTATCAACCATCCCTTCAATCACTTCCCTTAGTTGGGAAGACGAGGCTGGATAGAATTGTCCGGCGACAACTGGCTCCCTAATCATCCTAACCACCTCCTTGACCAAGTGTCCTAAAATTAAGCTCTGCCCCGCAGAACTTGCACATTGAACCTTCCAGACCCACCACTTCAGTTCGATAGCCAAACCGGCTAACGATAAGCCTACCACAGGAATAACAAATAGTGCTCTCGCTCTGGTGACCTGGGACATTACCTGCATAAACAAATTTAAGACCGGCTTTCTTGCCGATATCATAGGCATGCTCAAGGGTAGATATTGGTGTTGGGGGTAAGTGCATCATATAATGGTGGGGGTAGAACCTGGTTACATGCCAGGGCGTTAGCTCTCCCAGCTCGTCTCGTATCCAATGGGCAATACCCTCAAGCTGCTGGTCGTCATCATTCATGGTGGGTACAATGTTAGTAACCACCTCAACATGCATATTCCACTTAGTTTTGGCTCGCTTAGCAATCTCAAGTACCTTCTGCCAGAGGGTTATCTTCGCTAGCTTCTGGTAAAGGGAGTCAGAGAAACCCTTTACATCAACCCGCCACGCATCCAGATAGGGCCCTATTGCATCCAGTGCCTCAGCAGTCAAGTAACCATTAGTTACATACACAGTATATAGGTTATTCTGTTTAGCCAGCTTGGCTGAATCAAGAGTATATTCAAACCATACACTGGGTTCATTATATGTCCAGGCGATACCACCACACTGATAGCGCTTAGCCAATTCTACAGCCACTTGAGGTAGGACTTCCCGGGAGCCACGCCACGGCTCACCAGACTCAGGGCAGGAAATCTCCCAGTTCTGGCAATCCTGGCAGTGGAAGTTACAGCCCCAGCCACCCAACGAGAGGGCTAGACTACCGGCATAGAAATGGAACAGGGGTTTCTTTTCAATGGGGTCAGCAGCTACTGATGCTGCCTGAGCATAGTTCATATTATACAGAATACCATCTCTATTCTGGTACATCCGACAAACGCCAAAGTTATCTGGATTTATAGTGCAGTGCCACTGGCAAATATTACACCGCACCCTGGACCCCGACAGCTCCTCATAGAGCATTGCCTCATGCATTTTTATCTCTTAACCTGATTATACCACTCAACTATTGTCAATTATAGGCTGACATCTCAACTCCTTGACTGTTTGATTATCAATAATTAAACTTGAGTAGGAGGTAAATAATGAAAGTTATCGGTCTTACTGGTGGTATAGGTAGTGGCAAAAGCACGGTATCCCAATTCCTAGCCGAACTGGGGGCAGTAATCATAGATGCCGATAAGGTAGGACATGAGGCATTCAAGCCTAATACCGAGCTATGGCGAGAGGTAATTAATACTTTTGGCAAGCAAATTCTTGCTCCCGAAGGTGAGATTGACCGTAAAAAGCTGGGGGCAATAGTGTTTAGTAACCCTGAGAAGCGAGAACGATTAAACCAGATAATGCATCCCAGGATGTGCGATATAATGAAGGCACGGATAGAGGAATACCGGCAGCAAGAAGTAGAGGTGTTGGTGCTCGAAGCGGCTCTTCTAGTTGAAGCCAACTGGATTCCATTAGTAGATGAGGTCTGGGTTACGCAAGCCTCGGAGGCTGCGGTGCTCAAGCGGCTTAGACAACGGAGTGGGTTATCCCAAACCGAAGCCAAGGCTCGAATCCGCTCCCAGTTATCTTCAGAGGAGCGGCTAAGATATGCTGATATCGCCATTAATAATGATGGAGACATTGACGAAGTAAAGGCAACGGTAAACAAGCTATGGCAAAGACTCCATACCTAAAGAGTAAGGGAAGCAACTAGGAGTTGACAGGCTTGCCAGATGTGCTATTTATAAATTCCGCCCTCTTTATGTCACACTTCTTCACTCTGCTATAATAAGGCTCTGAAAAAGCCATGGCCGGATGGGAAACCATGCTTAGCGAATTCCAAACACATAGTCACCTAATACAATTAGATTAGTAAGAATCCCTATAGATTTGTGCTATAGCCTCTGCATCCAGTGTTCTTGGGTGCATATGTAACCGGCTGGATGTCCTTACCGCGATATCTGCTATTTCTTCAGCGTGCTCAAGCTTACAACCAAGCTCTCGTAGTCGGAGCTTCATCCCCACCTCTTCCAGCCACTCTTCAGTAGCCAGTATCCCATCTGCCTTGCCAAAGACATTTTTGCCCAATGAGTCTAGCCTCTCCTTCCTTACCGGAAGAATATGCCTCATCCAGGCGGGGAGGAGAGCTGCCAGACCATCGCCATGAGTAATGTCATAGAGGCCGCTTACCGCGTGCTCAATACTGTGACAGGTCATAGCACCAATGGTACCCCCCAATCTGGCTAATTGCGACATGGCAATAGTGCTTGCCCAGGAAAGCTGGGTGCGAGCTTCAATATCATCCAATCGAGCTAGTCCTTGCGGTAGATACTTCACTACCACTCTTATCACTGCTTCTCTAATGTTATCATTCAAGGGGAGAGGGGTTTCAGGCATAAGGTAATATTCTACTAAGTGGGAAAAGATGTCTATTCCTCCCGCAGCGGTTTGCTTTTTGGGTACGGTAAGCGTTACCTCAGGGTCAACAATAGCGACCTTGGCGGATAGGGAAGGATTGCCTATCCCAACCTTCTCGTGGGTTTTCCAATTAGTAATTACCGCCCCAGTATTCACTTCAGAGCCGGTGCCAGCCATAGTTGGTACCTGAATGATTGATGGGACGGAACCCTTTACTTCGACCCTAGCTCCCACATAATGCCAGATTGACTCAGTGCTGCTACTGGCTAGTGCTATTCCCTTAGCCGCATCCATAGCACTACCTCCACCCAAACCGATAACTAGGTCAACCTTCTCACTACGGGCTATTCCGGCCCCCTTATCTACCATTGAGCTACGTGGATTGGGCTCCACCTCCTCAAAAACCAAGGTGTCCACCCCTTTTGTCTTCAGGTCTTCAACAACTCTACTTAGCAATCCTATTCGACGAATATCGGAGTAGGTGACAATCATAGCCTTCCGTCCTATTTTGCTTGCTTCTTCCCCCAGCTGGTCAATACTCCCGGAACCAAAAATAATTTTTGTTGGCAAGTAGAATGTGGTTATCATAGAGCATCCCTCCTTTCAAAAAGGGATTATACATCATTCCTTTCGCTTCTGCCACCAGCATGAAGTCACTTTCTACTCCCTACTCTGCTATAATAAAACTATGCAAAGACCGCTGCTGGTGTTGTTTGATGGTAATAATATCGTTCATCGTGCCTTTCATGCCCTGCCACCGCTCACGGTGAGAGAAACCGGCGAGGTGGTAGGTGCTGTTTATGGCTTCGCCCTTATGCTGCTCAAGGTGCTAAACGAGCTGAAGCCGACCCAATGTGCCATTGCCTTTGATAAGAAAGGCCCAACTTTCAGGCATAAAATGTTTGACCAGTATAAGGCACAGCGCCCCCCTACCCCTGATGAACTGGTCAATCAATTAGGACGGGTAAGGCAATTGGTAGAAGCTTTTAATATCCCCATATTTGAGCTCGACGACTACGAGGCAGACGATATTTTAGGTGCTCTCAGCAAACAGGCCAGCGACCAGGGCGTTGACACCATAATCGTTACCGGCGATGCCGATGCTATGCAACTGGTATCGCCCCGGGTAAGAGTACTTTCTCCAAGACCAAGAGAGAGCTTCAGCAGCACCACTCTCTATGATGAAGCCGCTGTGGGTCAGAAATATGGTGTTAAGCCGGAACAAATAGCTGACTTTAAGGGGCTGGTAGGTGACCCATCAGATAACATCCCTGGCGTCTCCGGTATTGGCAAGAAAACTGCGGTCAAGCTTCTCCAGCAGTTCAGTGACATAGAGCAAATTTATGCCCATATAGATGAGGTAAACCCGGCTAAGCTCCAAGAGCTACTGCGAAACAACGAAGCTATTGCCCGACAAAGTAAAGTGCTAGCTACTATCGTAATCCAACTGCCGGTTACACTTAATTTAGATGACTGCCGAATTAGCCAGTATGACCGCCAGCAAGTAGCTGAGCTTTTTCGCGAGCTAGAATTTTTTAGCCTGCTACCCAAATTGCCTGCGATGGAAACTAAACAAGAAGTAGTGCCAGCGCCACTCCAAACTCAGCTTAAAGCCAAGACTTTACCCTCAAAAGACTATCATATTATAAATACCACCTCAGCTCTTGATGAACTGCTAAACCGCCTGTCAGGGGTTAAAACCTTTGCCTTTGATACTGAGACAACGAGTCTAAAGTCTATGGCAGCCCAATTGGTGGGCATATCTATATCGCCAGCTCCTGGTGAGGCTTACTACATTCCCGTTGGTCATGTCGGCTGGGGAGAGGTGGAGCAACTACCACTGGAACAGGTCATCAATCGACTTAAGTCTCCCCTGGAAGACCCTAATCTAACCAAGCTTGCCCATAATGGTAAGTATGATACGACAGTGCTGGCTGAACATGAGGTAGCAATCAATAACCTGGCTTTTGATACCATGATTGCCGCCCATCTTTTGGGTGAAAAATTTTTAGGCTTGAAAGCTCTCGCCTTTAGCAAGCTAGGTATCGAAATGACACCTATCACTGCTCTTATTGGCTCAGGTGCCAAGCAGATTTCTATGTCTCAGGTAGAGGTAAATCAGGCGGCTGATTATGCCTGTGCCGACGCTGACATCACTGGACGATTGGTTGAATTGTTAACTACAGAGCTACATCAACAGGGATTGTGGAAATTATTTTCTCAGGTTGAGATGCCGCTGGTGCCGGTGCTGGTTACTATGGAAAGAAATGGAGTGGCTCTGGATACAGAGCTAATGAGGCAGATGTCTCACCATCTTGGCGAGCAACTACTCAAACTAGAAACTGAAATATATAGTAATGTGGGTCATCGCTTCAATATAAACTCGCCCCAGCAACTCAGTTCTGTCTTATTTAAGGAGTTAAAATTACCCCCAACCCGCAAGGTAAAGAGTGGCTTTTTTTCTACCGAGGCTTCAGTGCTTGAAAGGCTCCGCAGTGTCCATCCTATAGTATCTCATCTTCTGCAATACCGTCATCTAGCTAAATTAAAATCAACCTATGTCGATGCCATACCCAGTCTAATAAATCCTAAAACTGGTCGAGTGCATACCAGCTTTAACCAAACACAGACAGCTACCGGTCGGCTTTCCTCAAGTGAGCCTAACCTGCAAAATATCGCTGTCCGTGACGAGCTGGGGAAAGAGATAAGAAAAGCCTTCATTGCTCCACCTGGCTGCTATCTCATGGCTGGAGATTACTCACAGATTGACCTCCGCGCCTTAGCTCACCTGTCTCAGGATGAAAGCCTTCTGGTTGCTTTCCGCCATGATAAGGATATTCATGCTGCCACTGCTGCCCAGCTCTTTAGTGTTGCTACCTCACAAGTAACACCAGATATGCGCCGGCTGGCTAAGACGGTTAATTTCGGCGTTATCTATGGTATGAGCGACTACGGGCTGGAACAGGCGACCGAGCTATCACGAGAGGAGGCTGCTCAGTTTATTGCCTCATACTTTAAGAAATATCCCGGGGTGAAACAATATCTTGAGTCCACTAAAAAGCAGGCAAGGGAAACAGGCTATGTTCAGACGCTGTTGGGTAGAAGGCGCTTCATCCCTAAAATTAATTCGTCTAACCGGCAGATAAGGGAAGCTGCCGAACGTATGGCGATAAATATGCCAGTGCAAGGGACATCAGCCGACATCATAAAGGTGGCTATGATTAACCTTAACCGGGAGATGGGCAAGCGCCGACTGAAAAGCAAGATGCTGCTTCAGGTGCACGATGAGCTTGTTTTCGAGGTGCCTCAGGATGAGCTTAACGAGATGCGCCAATTAGTCCTTGAAGTAATGTCCAATGCTCTACAACTTATCATCCCACTAAAAGTAACTATCAAAACTGGTAACAACTGGGGGGAGATGGAATAATCTAAGATGCCTGAGCTTCCTGAAGTAGAAACGGTCAAGAATGAGCTACTGCCCCATGTCGTTGGGCGCCGCATTACAAATGTTACCCTGTTCTGGTGTGGTATTGTGCGCCAGCCCTCGGCAGAGGATTTCTGCTCTAAACTTGTTGGGCAAAGGCTTACTGGAATAAGTCGGCGGGGCAAATATCTCATCTTCAGCTTAGCCAGCAGTGAAGTGTTAATCATCCATCTAAGAATGACTGGCTCGCTACTGCTAAAACCAACATCAGCAGAACTTGGTAAGTTTATCCGTGCCATAATCCACCTGGATAACGAAACCGGGATTTATTTTCGCGACCCGCGCAAACTGGGGGTAATGCGGTTGGTGGAGAATGCAGATTCGGTTGTTGGTAAACTTGGTCCCGAACCACTGGAAGCTGATTTTACTCCCCACCTCCTGGCTCAACTTCTGAATAATCGCACAGCGCCAATCAAGGCTTTGCTCTGCGCCCAGAACTTCGTTGCTGGCATAGGTAATATGTATGCTGATGAAGCTCTATTTGCTGCCAGAATACATCCACTAAGACAGGGAGGAAATCTATCTCAAAACGAGGTAGCGCGTCTTCATTATTCTATTCAGCAGGTGTTATGGTCAGCCATCGGTAATAAGGGAGCTAGCACAAGTACCTATTTTCGCCCTAGTGGTGAAATTGGTACCGCCCATTTTGAATTTCAGGTTGCCCACCGAGGTGGTGAACTCTGCCCGGTCTGTGGCACCCCTATTGAACGTATTCCCATCCGTAACCGCGGCAGCTACTTCTGTCCCAAATGTCAGCCACAAGGAAATTAGCTAGACTACCCCTTGCTCCTTAAGCCTGGCTAGCTCATCTTCACTCATCCCTAATAGCTTACCATAAACATAGCTATTGTCCTGACCCAAAACCGGAGCTGCCCGATTATACCTGGCCGGGGTGTCTGATAGCTTTATTGGTGTGGCATCAGATATGGTTTTGCCTAGCTCCGGGTGGTCTAACTCAATAAAGAAGCCCCGTGCTCTGAGTTGAGGGTCATTGGCTAAATCGCTGGCATTCTGCACCACCCCAGCGGCAATTCCATACTTTTGAAGCTGAGTCATTACCTCTTCAGCACTGCGTTCCCTTGTCCATTCCTCTACCAGCCTGTCTAATTCCTCGGTATTTTCTAGCCTGCTGGATAAGGTGGCAAACCGCTTATCCTTAGCCCATGGAGGGTTACTTAGAGCTTGTTGAAATCTCTGCCATTCTTTATCGGTGAACACGGCAATGGCACACCATCGGTCATCACCCTGGCAGCGATAAACGCCGTAAGGAACCGCTTTATTGGAAACATTGCCTGCCGGTTCCGGAGCCTTGCCGCTGACCGCATATTTCAGGATGGTGCTGCCCAGCAGACTAGCCATTACTTCTACCTGTGAGACATCAATATATTGCCCCTCTCCTGTCCTCTGCCGATATTCAAAAGCGCTGAGCAGGGCCAGGCAGGCTACCAGACCAGCTATATGGTCGGCATAGGAGGTACCCAGTCCGGTTGGTGGCTTATCGGGATAGGAAGTGAGGTAGGTCAAGCCGGAGAAGGCTTGAACCGTAGCCCCGAAGCCAACATAGTCCCGCCACGGTCCGGTGTTGCCCATAGCTGACATACTGAGCATAATAAGGTCAGGCTTTACCTTCTTTAGATTTTCATAATTAAGCCCCCAGTTAGCCATTACCCTTGGAGTGAAGTTCTCCACTACGGCATCACTAATGCCTACCAGTCTCTCGGCAAGAGCCACCCCTTCTGGTTTATTGAGGTTTAAGGTGATGCCCAGCTTGTTGCGATTCCAGGTGTTGTAGTAGCTGCGACTGAACCTGTCCTCTGCTTGTGGTATTAGCGGCTGAACCTTAATCACCTCTGCCCCAAAATCAGCCAAGATTCGGGTGGCATACGGTCCCGCCAGCACCCAGCTAAAATCAAGGATGCGGATGTTTTGTAAAATAGCTTGGTTAGTCAACCTTTTCCTCGCATTCCACTAGTAATCCTATGCTTTTCAACTTCTGCCTAACTACAGTTAAATCCTCGTTATAATCTCCTGTGATTTCACAGTCGTAAATAATAAGTAGCTTTATCCCATTAGTTGGGAGAACTTCCTCTCGTCTCTCGTCATACTTTCGTCTTTGCTCCTTACGAGTTTCTCCTGTGGCAGTAATTCGGCTATCACGAAACGCGAAGCGGTCACCATAGTGTTGACCTTCCCTAAATTCCAGTACAAGTTCTAAAGCAGGATAATAGGCGTCTACAGGCAGCGTAACCCCCTGGGGTCGTTTAGAAGTAGGATCTCCTCGTAAGAAAGAGAAGCGATAACCAAGCTTATACTCAACTCCACCTAGGGTCTCGCTGACAAGCTTTGCACAATAACGTTCTTGCTGTCTAGGCATCTCTTTTTCCTCTTATAAATAACCCACATTTGGCGTGTCTAAGAGGGGCGCTAGCCCCTCTTTATTTACTCCTTCCCCCTCTCCTTGATAGGAGAGGGGGAATTGATAATCGGCGCAGTTACTGGTTCCTCTTTGGTTGTCCTTTCCAAGACCTGTGGCGGTATTGTCCCTTTAATCTTGATGCGCTCCGGATAAACGAGCACTTTGATATCGAATAACTGCAATATGGCTCTCACATTTTTAATTATCTTTTCTTTCTGTTCCAGGAGGTCCTCGCATTCCCAAAAACCCATTGGTGCATTTATACCCCTCATTACTTTATCTGTCCCCTCAATTCGGAAAGTGTCCAATTCAGTCACTTCGCCGATAGCCAGTTCACCATCGCATTCCCGCCAAGCGTTAAAGCCTGCAGGAATATATTCATCACCTATCTGGCCAAAGATACCAAACTCGGTGACCGTAATCTTACCTCGACTTAATATGTCCTTGACCATGGCAATACGCCCCTCGAGTGCTGCTAACTCGGACAATTCCAGAGGGTCAATGTTATGACGACACTTGAGGAGGGTCGCTTCCTGCTTTTTCAGATGGTTGAGTTTCGACTTATAGGCACTCTCACTCACTGCCCCATCGGCAAAGGCCATCCCGAGACGC
>SDBU01007599.1_pt1 | contig 12458 bp, 11 predicted proteins | sample 2277071 | NCBI WGS metagenome assembly SDBU01 (sample SAMN10397929, study PRJNA504765) | marine sediment metagenome | isolation source: marine sediment core GS08_GC12, 126 cmbsf | place: Arctic Ocean: Gakkel Ridge, Loki's castle | collected 2008
GGCATGTACTGCCTTCTTATACGGTCTTGCTGTTGCGAAGCAGTTCGTCGCGACCGGGATGTACAGAAATATACTGGTCGTGGGCGCTGACAAGCTCACCGCTTTTACCGACTGGACCGATCGGAACACGTGTGTTCTGTTCGGTGACGGGGCGGGAGCGGCCATCGTCAGCAGCGAAGGGGAGGGCCCGGTCCTCGGCTCTTTCGACCTCGGCGCCGAAGGTGAACTGACCGACCTCATCCACGTTCCCGTAGGCGGTTCACTGTCACCCTTCTCGCACGAGAATGCGGAGGACAAGGGGCAGTACATTAAAATGGCGGGCCGTGAGCTTTTCAAGGCCGCAGTGCAGAAAATGGAAGAGACCGTCCGTAATGTCCTTGAGCGGGGGAATGTCGATATAAACGACATCAGGGCCATAGTTCCTCACCAGGCCAACGCGAGAATACTCCAGGCAGTGACCAAGAACCTCGGGTTTGATATGGATAAGGTCTACCTCAACCTGGAGAAGTATGGCAACACCTCTGCCGCCGCGACACCCATCTGTTTCGACGAATATCTGCGCAACAACAGCTTCAGCTCGGGCGACAAGATAATCCTTGTCGCGTTCGGTGGCGGATTCACCTACGGTTCATGTCTCGTTGAATGGTGAACTCGAAGGGCAATATAGCAGTTCTCTTCGCCGGTCAGGGAGCGCAGTATGTTGGGATGGGGAAGACACTGTCGGACGAGTATTCCGCCGCTGAAAGGGTCTTCAGGCAGGCCGATGATGTGCTTGGCTTCCCGATTTCCGACCTGATATTCAGCGGTCCGGAGGAGGAATTGACCCTCACCAGAAACAGCCAGCCCGCAATTTATGTGACGAGCTGGGCGGCATTCAGCGTACTTCAAGAGCGGGTCCCGGAGCTCAAGCCGTCGTATTATGCGGGGTTGAGCCTGGGAGAATATACGGCTTATGCGGCCGGGGGGGCTTTTGGCTTCGAGGATGGCTTGAAGCTTGTCCGCAGGCGCGGAGAGCTGATGCAGGAGTGCGCGGAGAAACACCACGGGACCATGGCTTCCGTAATCGGCCTCCCTCTCAGGAAGGTCGAGGAGCTTTGTGAGGAAGCGAACAGGAACAACCCGGTAAACGTCGCCAATATCAATTCCCCGGGGCAGATTGTGGTATCGGGTTCGGTCGAGGGCGTTGGCGAAGTGTCGAGGAAGGCTTCGGACGCCGGGGCCAAACGTGTTATCGAACTGAAAGTGAGCGGCGCTTTTCACAGCTCTCTCATGCAGGATGCGGCGGACGGGCTTCGAGAATATCTGAAGGGAGTAGAGATATCACAGCCCGAGACGCCGGTCATCAGCAATGTTCTCGCGCACGATGCGGACGGAGTTGATGGCATAAAGAGGACTCTTGCGGAGCAGATAATACATCCTGTCAGGTGGCAGCAGTCGATGGAATACCTCAGTACAAAAAGCACGAAGACATACATAGAATGCGGCTGCGGTAAGGTTCTCAGGGGACTTCTGAAAAGAACAGTCGGAGATGTCACAGCTCTCGGCGTCGAAGACCCCGATTCTCTTGAGAAAACCGTTGCGGCTTTGAGCAACCCTTCTTAGGGAGGAAAACCGGTGTTGTTGAAAGACAAGGTTGCGATAATAACTGGAGGTGGAGCGGGCATCGGGCGTGAGATCGCGCTGACTTTTGCCCGTGAGGGCTGCAATATTGCGGTCTGCGATATTGTGGAAGAGTCCGCGTCGAAAACCGCAGCCGAGATACGGAACATGGGAAGAAAAGCAGAGTGCTTCGTTGTCGACGTTTCCAGTATGGACGAGGTCGAAGCCACCGTGTACAAAACAGTTGACAAGTTTGACGGCATAAATATACTCGTTAACAATGCAGGCATAACGAGGGACGGTCTGCTTCTGCGGATGAGCGAATCCGAATGGGATGCTGTTCTTTCAGTGAATCTGAAAGGCGTGTTCAACTTCACTAAGGCTGCTGTGCGTCCCATGATGAAAGCGCGGTGGGGAAGAATTATCTCCATATCGTCTGTGGTTGGGTTGACGGGCAACCCTGGACAGGCCAACTACAGCGCCGCTAAGGCCGGTATAATCGGGTTCACCAAATCTGTCGCCAGGGAGCTTGCAGGCCGGGGCATAACCGCCAATGCTATAGCGCCCGGATTCATCAACACGCGAATGACCGACGTACTCAATGAATCGCAGAAGAAGGCGTTGGTAGACCGGATACCGTTGAAGCGTCTTGGTGAGACGCATGATGTGGCCAATGCGGCACTATTTCTTGCAAGCGACATGGCCGGTTATATTACTGGCCAGGTGATTGTTGTCGATGGCGGCATGGTTATGTAAGACCGAGTTTTCGGTATAGTAAATTGGACAATAAAACTCGAAGGAGGAGAGAAAATGGCGGTTGCGGAGAAAGTCAAGGAAATCATCGTCAAGCAGCTTGGAGTAAACCCTGACGAGGTCACTGAAGACGCTTCGTTCATTGACGATCTGGGCGCTGATTCGCTTGATACCGTTGAGCTGGTCATGGAACTGGAGAAGGAATTCAATATGGAGATTCCCGACGACGATGCAAACAATATCCGCTCGGTCGGTGACGCAATAAAATATATCAATGAGAGAGCCGCGGGTTCAGAATAGAACACCGGCAGAACTTGAGAGGACATACGGCACGTGTCAGACCGTGTCCTTTTTACTGTCTGGAGTCGAAGTTGAAAGAGCGGGATAATTGATGGAAGAAAAAAGGGTCGTAATAACGGGCATCGGAATCTTCTCACCCATCGGGAAGACCCTGAAGGAGTTCTGGGAAAACTGCAAGAACGGGGTTAACGGCATCGGGCCCATGATGCAGATTAATGCGGATCAGCTCGACAGCCGTATTGCGGGCGAGGTCAAGGACTTCAATCCCCGAGATTACTTGAGCTTCAAAGACGTCAAACGAATGGATCCTTTTACCCAGTTTGCGTCGGTGGCGGCGCTTCAAGCGGTCGAGGACTCCGGTATCGATCTCGATAAGGAGGACAGCAGCCGCGTAGGAGTTCTTATCGGATCCGGGATCGGCGGGCTTAAAACCATTACCGCACAGCAAGACGTGTTGCGCGAACATGGCCCAAAACGAGTATCGCCTTTTCTTATCCCGATGCTCATAACCAATATGGCATCAGGTTACGTTTCTATGCTTCTCAATGTCAAAGGGCCTAACCTGAGCATATCAACCGCCTGTGCCACCGCAAGCCATGCCCTCGGCGAGGCGGCTCATATCATAAAGGATGGTGATGCCGACGTGATGATTGCGGGCGGTAGCGAGGCGGCGATAACCGAGCTCGGCGTGGCCGGTTTCTGCTCGATGAAGGCCCTCTCCACGCGCAACGACGAGCCTGAAAGGGCCAGCCGACCTTTCGATAAGGACAGGGACGGATTCGTTATAGGTGAGGGCGCCGGTGTCATGATACTTGAGAGTTATCAGCACGCCGCGAATCGCGGAGCGAGGATATACTCCGAGCTCAAAGGCTACGGCGCCACGGGAGACGCATACCACCTCACCGCCCCCTCACCCGGTGGGGAAGGCGCCATAAGGTCCATGCAGGCCGCGCTCAACGACGCCCGGCTTAACCCGGAGGAAATCGACTATATTAACGCTCACGGTACCTCGACACCCCTTAATGACAAGATGGAAACAGCGGCCATCAAGGTCGTCTTCGGAAAGAGCGCGTACAAAATTCCCATAAGCTCGACGAAGTCCATGATAGGTCATCTCTTAGGCGCCTCGGGATGCGTTGAGCTTGCGGCATGCTGTTGCTCGATACGGGAGAAAGTCATACACCCGACGATCAACCACGAAGTCCCCGGCCCCGAGTGTGACCTCGACTATGTGCCCAAGACATCCCGGGACGTGGAGGTGAGAAATGCGCTTTCGAATTCGCTGGGATTCGGCGGACACAACGCCACACTGATAGTATCGAGGATTTAAGGGGCTGCCCCGATAGATATTTCCAGACTCGAGACCGAATTCTGATGAGGGAATTATGAACTACTTTCTTACTGAAGAACAAGAGATGCTGAAGGAGCTCTGCCGTCAGATCGGTAAGGAGAAGATAAGACCTGTGGCGGCCAAATACGACGAGACACAGGACTTCCCCTGGGAAATCGTCAGGATAATGGCCGAATCCGACCTGTTCCGTGTCTACATTGAGGAGAAGTACGGCGGCCTCGGTGGCGGTGTGATGGAACTGGTTATTGCCACCGAAGAGCTGAGCCGCGCGTGCGGAGGAATCTCTCTCTCGCTGGCGGCAACGGCGCTCGCCACTTTCCCCATAATCCTCTATGGCGATGATAAGCAGAAGCAGAAATACCTTCCTGATCTTGCGGCTGGAAAGAAGGTCGCGGCATTTGCGCTGACCGAGCCGGAAGCCGGCAGCGACGCCGCAGCGATCCGCACCACTGCCAGGAAAGAGGGGAAATATTACATTCTTAACGGTACGAAGCAGTGGATAACGAACGGAGGCGAGGCCGAGACATACGTCGTGATAGCGATGACTGACAAGAAGAAGGGCAGCCGGGGCGCCAGCGCCTTTGTACTTGAGAAGGGCATGGCCGGGTTCGATTTCGGGAAGAAGGAGGACAAGCTCGGAATACGTGCCTCAACCACCCGGGAGCTGATCTTCCGCGATTGCAGGGTTCCCGCTGAGAACATCCTCGGTAAAGAGGGATTGGGATTTGTCGTTGCGATGAGGACCTTCGACCAATCCCGGCCGGGCGTGGCAGCGCAGGCGCTCGGGATTGCCCAGGGCGCTCTGGACGAAGCCGTGAAATATGCGCGTACACGCCGGCAGTTCGGCAAGCCGATAATCTCGTTTCAAGGCCTGCAGTTCATGCTGGCCGACATGGCGACACAGATCGAGGCTGCGCGGGCGCTCGTGTATCAGACTGCGCGGATGATCGATGCCGGGGAGAAGCGTTTCTCCAAAGAATCGGCCATGTGCAAGCTGTACGCATCGGACGTGGCGATGAAGGTAACCGTAGATGCGGTGCAGGTCCTCGGCGGATACGGCTATATGAAGGATTACCCGGTCGAGAAGATGATGCGCGATGCGAAGATAACCCAGATATATGAGGGAACCAACCAGATACAGCGGGAGGTTATCGCGCACAGCCTGATAAGAGAGTACGCCAGCATGAAATGAGAGGGGCAGTCTGCGCCGGCGAACTGGGAACCGCTGAAGCTGATTCTGATTGGGGCACTACCCTGTATTATTCACGTCGTCAGAGTGTGGCAAGGGCGAGGCATCAATGACGCCGCTGTATTTTATACAGCAAGTCTTTGATAACGAAGCTATTGCCGCGCTATGGCGACGCCAACGGTGAAAAACATTAAAATCCTAATATGCATATTATGGTTACATTGAAACCGCAAACGACGGATTTATTCGCAATGTTATTCATAAGACCTTTGCTTCTAATCAGTCATGGCTATTTTAATGTTTTTCATGAATAATACAGGCTAAACGCCTTCTCTATAGTGATAATGGATTAACTTCACTTCATAGTCTTCCCAGACGATGCTTCCGTGTTTGACAGCTTTATCTATCGTCATCTGACCGGTGAAGATGCGGATACTGACCCCCTCGTATATGTGGTCTCTGAAGTGAACTTTGGCCAGGCTGCACCGTCCCTCCTCTTTCCTCAGTTCAGCCAGCTTCTCCTCGAGTTCCGTCAGCTCTTCTTGGAGCCGTGTCTCGGAAGTAGCCAGTCTGACGGCGGTCTCGGAATCAACCGCCAGGTAACCTGATTCGTCCTTCGGCTGTTCGGCGAGCGATGTGGTGCGGTGAACTTGCTCCAATTCCTCTTTCTGAGCCCTGATTGCCCCCTTGATTTCCCTGATCTCTCCGATTACTCCTTCCAGGGAGCCGACGATCAGGTGGGTCTTATTGCCCATGGGGCTGCCGATGGTATTTGCCTTAATGCAGTTTCTGGCCTCCGTCGTGCCGCCGATGATGGTTCCCGGTTCTCCGAATACCTCGACGTAGTCGTCGGCTTTGATCTCGGCATTCATGATGCTCGATACGACCCGTACCGTGTTGGCCTCGATTCTCATCCCCTCGATATGTTTTGCCAGGACAGTGCCGCCCGCTTTTATATAGCTGTTGTCTTTTGAGAATATTCCCTGTTTCACGACGAGACTGCCCTCTGTTTCCACTATGCCTCCGTTGATTACTCCACGGACTTCCACTTTGCCGGTTGCGGTGACTTTGAACCCCGGCAATATGTCCCCGCAGACGATGACTGCGCCGTCGAAGTTGACGTTGCCGGTATGATAGTCCAATTCCTTCTCAACGATGTAGATAGGCTCGACGGAGATAATGCCGTAGTCGAAAACAAGGTGGCCGTCTATTTCTGAGGAGAGGCTCCTGCCGTCCGAGCTGATGCTCACCCCTCTGCCATGCGGAATAGGACTGTCCCGCTCGATGTCGAAGGGTATTTCTTTGTCGTTGATCCTTTTCCCCCGTCGACCCTCTATGGGTTCGCCTTTCTCGGCGAGTACCTGTCCCTTCTCGACGGCTGCGAGTTCGCTTATGTCCTTGAAATCGACGTCGCCTTTATCGTCGAGTTTGAGCGATATTATGTCCGAATCGAAATTGTATTTCAAAGGAGCCCTGATCTCTGTGAGCGGCATGATTCCCTCGGCGATGATTACTGCTTTGTTGAGCAGCGCCTTGCTGCCGAGGTTGTCAAGGATGTCTTCTTTGATCCCGAACTTGATATTTCGTCTCTCGAGATACCCGAGAAGCTGGTCTTTGTCGATCGGCTCGAGGTCGAAACGGATAAGCGTCGCACGCATCATGTCAGAGGTCGTGAAAACACTTAGTCGGGCTTCTCCGATTGTATGAATGTCGGTCTTCTGTATGAGGACGTATTTGCCGCACTGGAGTTTCACTATCTTCTTCAGCAGAGCCCTGTCAACTTCCAGGATGTTGTGGCGCCGCAGGTATTTCCTGATGATATACGTCCCTCCCTGAGCGAGTTCCTCTGGGATCGGATTCACCATCAGGTATATGCCCTTGCTGACGATCCTGAGATCGATGCACTTCGCCATCTCATATTCCCTGGCCCGGAGTTCCTGTTCGTGGGGGTCGAACGAGAATTCGACCACGGCCTTCTTCCTCCCGAGCAGGCCTTTGGACTCTTTCTGAATAACCCTGATTTCAAGCTCGTCACGGGGAAGTTTAAGTGTGGTCTCTGCCCGCTGAATGGCGTCGCTGACGCTGTCTGATGTTATACGTATCGTCTTCTTTTCGCTCATCGCCTGGCTGCTCCCAGAAGGAGGCTAAGATGGTAAGAGCAACGGGCTTTTCAGACACGCTTCAGGGCAAGAAAGGCCGCTTTGCCCATCCATTACTGCTCTGATACCCAGTTACGTCCATGTATTGTTATCGGAGGGATATCTCTCATCCTTTAGATAGTCGTGAGACCGCTGATCGACGTACTCAGCCGAGGCCGAGTTTTTTCATCTTACGGTACAGGGTCTTTCGGTTGATGCCGAGCCTTTTGGCGGCTTTCCCCCTGTGGAAGCTCGTCTTGTCGAGAGCTCGCATTATTCGCTGTTTTTCAAGCTCCACAATCTCATTCTTGACGAGTTCTTTCTCAACGTCATAGCTGACGCGGGACGAGTCCAGTATCTCCGGGTTAAGGTCCTGGGCCTGTATCTCCCTGCCTTTGCACAGTATCACCGCTCGCTCTATCGTGTTCTCGAGCTCTCTGACGTTCCCCGGCCAGTGATAGTTGATAAGCTCATTGAGAGCTGACTGGCTGACGCCCTTGATTTCGCGTCCCGATTCCCTGTTATATTTGTCGATGAAATGCTTTACCAACTGAGGGATGTCTTCCTTCCTCTCTTTGAGTTCAGGCAGGTGTATTGATATGACATTGATCCTGTAATAGAGGTCTTCTCGAAAATTACCGTTCGCCACTTCACGGCGGAGGTCCTTATTTGTCGCAGTGATAACTCTGACGTCGGCTTTGAGTGTTTTCGTACCCCCGACTTTCTTGTACTCTTTCTCCTGTAGAACCCTCAATAGCTTTGCCCGAAGCGCAAATGACATGTCGCCGATTTCATCAAGGAACAGGGTGCCCCCCTCGGCTTCGCGGAAAAGGCCATCCTTGTCGTGCGTGGCTCCCGTGAAGGCCCCCTTGACGTAGCCGAACATCTCGCTTTCAAGTAGGGTTTCGGGCAGTGCGCTGCAGTTTATGGCCACGAAGTTCTCGTTCCTTCTCGGACTGTGGAAGTGTACTGACTTCGCGATGAGTTCTTTTCCAGTTCCGCTTTTCCCCGTGATGAGGACCGAGGCGAGGCTATCGGCGATGCGGGGGATGAGCGCGAATATCTCCTTCATCTGTTTGCTCTTGCCGATTATGTTGTCGAAGTGAAACTTCTTGGCCACTATGTTCTTCAAGTAAGCAAGTTCCTGGCGCATCTTTTGAAAGATCTCTGCGAATATTGAAATATATTCGGTGAAAAATGCGTCAATTAACATATAGTATTTAATGATAACGCCAGGCTCTTTGGCTTTAAGAGATAGTGCCTTGATGATTGCTGCCTTTCCCATCAGGATAGCTTTCATCACGTCGCCAACGCCGAAGTTCTCTGAAAGACGGATGTTCGCGACTCTACCAAGGGTCTCGTGTAGTTGCCGATTGCTGCCCGACCTGAGAAATGCAATCAGATCATCGAAGCTTGCATTTACGTTTGTGCGTAGTTCAGAAACCGGCGGGCCTTTGTAGGCGGGTATAGTATCCAGGACTCTCCGTTCCCAGTATTTCACTATCCGGTTGCGGTTTTCGAGGAGGAAATCTATGAGTTCTTTCTTCATCGTACATAATCCTGTGATCGCACGGATGTTATCGCGCAGTATCGACAAGCGTCAAGCACCTTTGAAGAATCCGACGAGAATGAGATCGTAGGGTGGGCGTGGATTTTGGCACGGGATACAGCAACTAAGGCTGTTGCTATTGCGTCCTGCAAGTCTTATGCTGCTTGGAGATCTTCGCCGTCGGAAAAGCGAGAGTCAAATGGTATGAGAAGATCGGCGTATTGATACTGGGAACAACGGGTTTTGACAAATGGCGACGCCGCTTGGACATTCGATGATGGGAGTGGCGGTTTATCTCGCCACGGCAAAGTCGTCGGAATGGTCCAGGCGATGGGGGTGGCTTTTCCTGATTGTGCTTTTCAGCGCATTTGCGGACATCGATTTCTTTCCCGCACTATTCGGCAGGCTGGGCCTCGCCAACGCGTTGCACAGGGGAATAACACACACTGTCCTGTTTGCAGTGGGTGCGACGGCACTGTATTTGATACTCGCCGGGGCGGTGCGGCGTAAGTTCATGTGGAAGCCCGCGCTGATCCTGCTCGTTGCCTATCTCATACACCTCGTCTTCGATATTTTCGCCGAGGATGGGAAAGCACCTTATGGTATCGCGCCGTTATATCCATTCAACAACACGTATCTCTACGGTCCATGGCTTATCTTCCCCAAAATCCACAAAGCGACATGGACCGAAGTCTTCAGCTTCAATAATGTGAGAGTTGCCCTATTTGAGATTGTGGTCTTCGGCATTCTAATTGCCATGGTCGCCGGACTGCGCCTGTTTATCGACCGCCGACAGAGACACCATGCTTAGGATCACCACTCGACGAGTAATCAGGCCCTTCTTCAAGACCCTCCTACTCTGCCTCATTGCAATGGTACTGGTGGTGATCTTCCTTCCCGAAGGCAGGTTCTCGGTATTCTTGAGGAGGCATTTCGAGAAAACGTGGCCCGGCGGGTGGAGGACCGTCCACGAAGAGCAAGGCGGCAGCATCACCGTGTTCTTTGCGCCCTGCAAGCCCTCAGACACCGATGGCATAGACGATCAGCTGGTCAATTTCATCGATTCGGCTAAGGATGAGATCAAGGCCGCCGTTTACGATTTCGAACTCGATAACGTTGCGGACGCTTTCCTCAACGCGAACAACAGGGGTGTGCGCCTGTTCGTCGTGTTCTATGGAGGCAACGAGTCGCGCCAGATCAAGAAGCTCTTGAGGGCCGGGATAAAAACCGGCTATCGACCCAAGGGGCAGGGCCTGATGCACAATAAGTTCGTTGTTGTGGACGGCAAGAGAGTCTGGACGGGTTCGATGAACTTCACCCCCAACGGCGCATATAAGAACAACAACAATGGAGTGATAATAAATTCTGAGAAAATAGCCGCCAACTACATTGCCGAGTTCGAAGAGATGTACGATGGCTTTTTCGGGTCGGCATCTCCCGAGAACACACCATATCCGACAGTCTACATCGACGGTATTGAAGTTGAAAACTACTTCGGACCCGAAGACGGGGTCGAGCAGGAAATACTCTCCGAGTTGAGGACGGCAAAGCAAGAGATAGTCTTCATGGCTTTTGCGTTCACCAGCGTTCCGATCGCGGAGCTTATGGCGGCCAGGATCGACGAGGGCATCGAGGTCAGAGGAGTATTCGAGAAGAGGGGTCGTTCACGCTACACGAGATACGACTTCCTCAAGAAGGCCGGCGCACAAGTGCAATGGGATTCAAACCGATATTCCATGCACCACAAGGTTATTGTCATTGACCGTGAGGTCGTCGTCATCGGCTCGTACAATTTCTCGAAGAGCGCGAACACACGAAACGACGAGAATTGCCTGATTATCCACAGCAGCCAATTGGCGCAAGCATTCCTCAAAGAATTCCAGCGTCTCTGCCAATAGCCTCCCCATACCGTCAGAGGAATCTTCTTTTCTCCCTCTTATACGCGTACTATCCACGCACCTCCTCGTCAAAAAAACCTTGTCCAAAACATGAATCGTTGACAGTATTAAAATTCCTTTTATGCGGAAACAATACAAGACACCAAGTCGCGGCGATATCAGTCCAAAGCCTTTGAACATGCAGGGCTTATCCCAAAATGGATGCGGCATGATATCTGGAAGCAATACCCGAAAACGGTTTTATGTGGAAACCGTGCAATCATTGTTCACCAAGAACACGAAGGACCTGGTAAGGAGTTGTCAGCATGAATGACTGCATCTTCTGCCAAGTGGCGGCCGGGACGGTTAAGTCATGGAAGGTTCATGAGACAGAGCACGCGTATGCCTTCCTCGATATCCATCCCGTCAACGAGTATCACACGCTCGTGATCCCCAAACGTCACTACACGAATGTATTTGACGTTCCGATGGAAGAATTCCTGCATGTGGTGTCAGCCGTGAAGTACGTCGTCGACCTTTACCACGAGAAACTCGGCATCGAGAACGCGCAGATCATCAATAGTTCCGGTGCGGAAGCCCAACAGGATGTGTTTCATCTTCATTTTCACGTCGTCCCCAGGCACAAAGGCGACGGACAAGACATCGCATGGTCCCCTCAACCAGAGATAAGAGAACGCTTCGATGAATTGCTTGCACGACTCGATTGAGTAGACCGGCGAACAGGCCCTTCGAGGCGACGATTAAAGGCGCGTCTCAAGCGCGTTCGACGTAAGGAAGAAAGGAAAATGGATATACGGGAAGAAGTACCCATCAAGTCCTTCTCCGTAGCGGCCTACATCTGTCGGATTGAGAACGGCGGTGCCCAATTTCTCATCATCAAACGGCAGACGCCTTACCTGCCGGATTCATGGCAGATGGTGTCAGGCAAGATCGAACAGGGAGAAAAGGCCTGGGAAGCGGCTCTCCGGGAGATCAGGGAAGAGACGGGACTCATCCCAGACCGCCTGTACTCTGCCAACGACGTCGAGCTCTTCTACGAAGTGAGCCAGAATTGCATCAATCTCGTGCCTGTCTTTGTAGGCTTCATCGATTCAGACCAAGTCGTGACCCTCTCTCCCGAGCATAGTGAGTACAAATGGGTGTCACCCGACGAGGCGGCAGGGCTCTTGAGCTTTGAACACCAGACAAGAACCATGCGCATGATCGAAGCGAAGTTCGTGAAACAAGAACCCCTGGAGTTTCTGACCATCAGAACACAATGAACTATGGAACCAGCCCTTGGTGTCTACCGCGTGAACGCGTCGGCTCAAGGGCGACGTTGGCACAGAGAGAATGAAAGCGCTTGATGCAAAACACTATCTGCTGGAGATCCGCCTCAACCGGAAGGAAGTACCTTCGTTCGCGAAGTATCCGTTCTCCTTGGCTGCGGTCAGTCAGCTCGATTCGCTGGTTCTTCATCCGTCGGTAACCTTCCTGGTGGGTGAGAACGGCACCGGCAAGTCAACCCTGCTGGAAGCCACCGCAGTGGCATAGGGGCTAAACCCCGAGGGCGGATCAAAGAACTTCAACTTCACATCCAGGTCGTCACATTCGGAACTCCATCGTTTTCTCCGTCTTGTGAAGGGTAGCCGCAGGCCAAAGGACGCCTTTTTCTTCAGAGCCGAGAGCTTCTTTAACGTCG
>SDBU01007600.1_pt1 | contig 12457 bp, 15 predicted proteins | sample 2277071 | NCBI WGS metagenome assembly SDBU01 (sample SAMN10397929, study PRJNA504765) | marine sediment metagenome | isolation source: marine sediment core GS08_GC12, 126 cmbsf | place: Arctic Ocean: Gakkel Ridge, Loki's castle | collected 2008
CACTCAGCCGCAATCGCACGCAAAGTAGAAGTAGTGGCGCAGGCGCAGCGGCGCGGCGATCGCCCACTGCAGGGCGCGGTCGCATCCGGGCGGCGGCGGCACGCCGCGCAGCGCGAACGTCCTGTCGCCGTCGCAACCCTCCGCCGCCGGCGTCGTGTCGATCGCGAACACGGCGCACGCGTAAACGGCGTCGCGCTCGTCAAGCGGCACCACGGCCGAGAGCGCGGAGCGCCCGGCGGAGATGCGGATCGACGCCACGCGCAGCCCGGCGCGCGCCCACAGGTCCTTATCGAAGCGTAGCAGCGTGCCGTCGTACGGACGCGGCGCGCACATCAGCGGCAAGAAGAACCGCTCGGACGCGTCGTACTTCGGCAGCTCGACCAGGTATCGCCGGTGCGCCGCGTCCAGCAGCGCCAGCGTCACGCGCTCGTGGTAGAGGTCGTCGTCGTCGTCGTCGCGGTGCGCCGCCGAGGTGGCGTGCTCGGGCAGCAGCGGCGCCGGCGGCGGCTCGCGGTGGCGGTGGCCGCGCGCCAGCCACGCCGGCGCGTCGGCGGCGACCGGCGCTGCCGGATCGGTCGGCGCGACGCGGCTGTCGGCACACCACGCCTCGCCGAGTTGGCGCATGCGCTGCAGGAAGGCGGCGCGCGCGTCGTCCGGCATGTCGTCGAACGCCGCCTGCGCCGTCGCCGCGTCCGCCGCCGGCTCGTACAGCTCCGTCAACGAGATGCGCGAGATGAACTGCGCGTCGACGGTCGGTGCCGGGCCGGCACCGTCCGCGCCGTCGTACGCATCGTTGCACGCGAACAGCGCCGCCAGCTGCTGGCGCCGATGGATGTGCGGGGCGCGTTTGCGCGGCGCCGAGGAGTTCGCGTGCGCGGACGGCGCGCGCCGGTGTCCACGCGGCGCCGCCGCCGCCGCCATCGTGCGTGCAACGGAATGGCGCGCCGCACAACAGTTATATAAGCGGCCGTGATGCCACAGGACGAGAAAGCGCACGCGCACAATGTCGAACATGGTACGGTTCGAGGGCGTGGCCAGCACGCCGGCGCGCGCGGACGACTACAACGGCACGTACCTGACGCGCGACGAGATGAGCGAACAGGCGCGGCGCTTGCCCGGCACGCCGCTGCGGTACGACCACGACGGCGACAAGCGCGTGGGCGTGATCACCGGGGCGCGCGTCGACTACAACGACTGCCTGGCGGTGGACGGCGTCGTCGACCGCGCGACGACGCACGGGGCGTGCGTGGCGGCGGCGCTGCAGCGCGGCGAGCTGCCCGCGCTGTCGATGGGTATGACGCACGACAAGGTGTACGGGGCGGACGGCGTTCCGCGCATCGTCGACCACCACATCGACGAGGTGTCGCTGACCGCGTCGCCGGACGCGCCCGGCGCATACGTCCGCCTGGTGGAAGCGGACACGCCCGCATGGAAACGCGCGATGAGGTGTCTGCGCGAAACACGTAATCCGCGCGCTTCAGAATCGCACGCGTATAAAGCCGGAGATGACGGCGAACGCGTGTGTGCGCCATCGAGCTCACGTGATACCATGGCCGAGCAGCAGCAGCAGCCGACAGCGGCAAGCGTACCTGCCACCGACGCCAAGGCCGCCGCCGCCGCCGCCGGCGGCACGGAGGCGGCGAGCGCGGGTGGCACCGCGTCGCAGCTCAGCCCGGAGCAACGGTGCGCGGAACTGAAGCGCCAGATCGACGTGCAGCAACGCGAACACGGCCGCTTGTATGAGAGCATGGTACGCAACAAGAAGGTGAAGACGGAGTCGGCCGCCGCCGCCGCCGCCGCGGACAACGAAGAAACACTGGCGAGGCACCTGGCGGAACTGGTGGCCGCCAACGTCGATCTGAACCACCGCAAGATCGCCGACGCGACCAACTACGAGAGGGCGCGACGCCGCATGGAGGAGAACCCGGACCGGATGCTGGAGGCGGCCGACGAGCTCGACAAGCGCGACCGGAAGATGGCGGACGACTTTGAAGAGGAGGCCAAGAGCGGCAAGAACCTCGCCTACACCGAAGCGGAGTTCAAGGAGGCGGGCGAGACGATGCCACCCGAACTGGAGCACGTGCTGAGCAACTACGGCAGCCAAAACCCACAGCAGATCGGCCCGATCCACCGGCTGATCACGGTGGCGAGGAATAACAAGGAGCGCTCGGAAAGCCGCAAGCAGCAAACGCAGAGCGACCAGGAGCGGCGCTTCCAGCAGGAGGCGGAATCCAAGCAGCAGCTGCAGCAGCAGCTCGACCGCGTCGCCAAAGGCGACCAGTTGGCGATGCAGAATGCCTCGCGCGGCGGCGGCGGCGCCGCAGCCGATGGCGCCGCCGTGCAGTCGTTCGGACAGCGCTGGACACCGTTCGGCGCCGACTCCGGTGCGGCGGTGACCAGCGCCGTCCAGGCCGTCGCCCTGCATCCGGCGCCGCCGTCGGCGGCTCTCAACAACCTGTGGAGCGGGACGTGCGGGCTCCCCACCGGCATGGGCCCCAATCCGTTGCCCTCCTACGTACCGGCTGCCGCGGCCACGGCGCCGGCGAGCGCCGGACAGTAAGACGTGTGTGTGTGCGCGCCCGCGCTCCCACGACGACGACGACGACGAGGACGAGGACGAGGGCGACGTAGTGGACGTATTAAAACGAGTTTTTTTTCGTTGGCGTGTATCTCTGGCGACGCACGCACGCACACGCACGCGTGCGCAACCGTGTAGCACACAGTACAGATCTCTTGTTTCGACGACGACGACGACGACGACGACGACGACGCCGCCGCGGGAGCGTGTCCCGATATCAGTACGGCCGCGGCGGCGGCGGTATCGCGAGCAGTCGGGGTGGCGTCAGAAGCACCGGGCCAGACTGGACACGTGCTTGCCTCGGACCGCGCGGGCTCGCGTACATGCTCGTACGCGAGCCCATCGGGTAAGCCGCCTCCTCCACGTCCACGTCGTCGTCGTCGTCCTCCACCGTCATCATCTCAGCGGTTTCTTTCGGCCAGAACCAGTTGTAGTAAATCCAGAACACCAGCAAGGCGGCGACGAGCCCGAGCAGCGGGCCGACGTACCAGATCCAGTCGACGTTGCGACCCAGGACGCCGTCGTTGGCGTCGGGCGTCACGTCCGGCGCAAACAGCTTGTTGCCGTCCCACGAGTTGGCGATCAGCGTCGGGCCCAGGTGGCGCCACCAGTCGAACGACGCGCCGCTGATGAAGTCGCCCACGCCCACCAGCGCCAACTTCGCCGCGCCGATCGGCACCGCCGCCCACAACGCGTGGTCCGCGCCGTAGCCGATCGCCAGCAGAATCGTCATGAACAGGACAAACGAGCCGACGATCTCGAAGGCGAACGCGCGTCCGAACGCCAGGCCCGCGATGCCCACCTCCGGCCGACCGAGCGGCGAGTCGGGCCCGAACACCGCCAGCAGTAGCGCGCCGGCAGCGACGGCGCCGCCGAACTGAGCGAGGATCCACAGCAGCGCGTAATACCACTCGAAGTTGACCATGCGCCCGCCGCCCTTCACTTTGACGCCCGCCGCGTTCTCCAGCCCCTTTTCCAGCATCCCGTGCACGAACAGCATGATCGTGACCAACGGGTTGACGTGGCCGCCCGACCACGTCCCGGCCGCCCATATGGCGCCCATCAGCACAAAACCCTGTACCAAGGCGACCGTTGCCGGAGACGCCACCGGCAGGAGCGGTTGTACGGCGACCACGCCGGCGGACGCGAACACGACCACCAGCACGCCGAAGAATTCGGCGATGGGGCCGGCCACCAAGCTTGGTTTCGGATCGTCTTTCCTGAACAAACGCATGCTTCCGGTGTGTGTGTGTGTGCGTGCGCGCGCGCGCGCGCGTTTAACAGGTGTCGGTGCCGACAAGTCGTCGCTGCCGCGCACGCGCCTTTATAGCTGATCGTGTTTCAGAGCACGGCAGTGGTACACGCGAGCCAGTGCCTACGTGCTCCACGAGATCCCAGTTTCGCGCCCGCCTCGACCATCTTCGTCTTCCACGAACTCGGGCACTGGGGGATTGGTCGCAACGATAGTCATTTGCAGGCGCGCCAGCTATTCGCAGACTTTCTGCTGGGCCGCAAGGACGAACGCGTGCAATAGCTGGCGCGTTTTGATGATGCTGTCCAGAACTTCAACGCTCGCGCTTCTCGCGATTGCGTCGTCGGTCAGCCCCGCGGCGGTGATTTCGGAATCCAGCTGATCGCGCAAACACGCGTATCGCCGCTTGCGCTCTTCCGCGTCGATCGGCTCCGGGGAGATCTCCCCGGCGATGGTCAGCAGTCGTTTCGCGCCGCGACTGATCAGCTGTTCTCTTCTCTTCTCCACGGGTATGAACGTCCAATGCGTAGAAGTGACGGCGTTGATATTCGCTTCGTAGCTCGCACTGTCGCGGTACCGCTCAGGATCGTAGTTGAACGAGAAATGCCACTCCATGGCGTCCCGATTGTTGGAACGGATTTCCCCAACGCACACAAAATGCGTAAGCGCGGCTTTATTTTTTGGATCGGTCGCAATGATAGTCATTTACTGGGTGCCCAAGTTAGCGCGAACGCGATGTCGCAGAAGCAGGCACTGGTACCGACCGAGAGAGAGCACCGACGCAAGCAGACGAAACCGCGCAAACATGCGCTGTCGGGGCGGAAGACGGTCCGCGCGCGCGGCGGCAAGGTGTCGGTCGACATGAAGCGCGCGCCGCATCGGTTCCGCCCGGGCACGGTAGCGCTGCGCGAGATCCGACGCTTCCAGAAGTCGACCGAGCTGCTGATCCGCAAGCTGCCGTTCCAGCGCATGGTGCGCGAGATCGCGCAGGAGTTCAAGACCGATCTGCGCTTCCAGGCGCGCGCGATCTCCGCCCTGCAGGAGGCGACCGAGGCCTACGTGGTGGCCCTGTTCGAGGACAGCAATCTGTGCGCGATCCACGCCAAGCGCGTGACGCTGATGCCGTGCGACATTCAGCTCGCGCGCCGCATCCGCGGCGAGCGCGCCTGAAGGCAGCGAGACAGCGAGCGAGCGAGCGCGCGTGTGTGCGAAAAAAATAATCCACAACCCGTATTTCATTCCGTCAGTGCACGCGTTCGTGTCTGCCTGTCCCCACGATGCCGCGCTTCGTCCAAACCGATCAGCCGTCGTCGCCCGGTCGCTCGAAACGCGATGGGGCTGCGGACGGCGTCCGCAAGCCACGACGCCACCGCAGGGGCTGGCGAGCGCGCCAGGAAGTGCGCCGCTACACACGCAGCCTGGAGCCGCTGCTGAAACGCGCGCCGTTTCGGCGCGTGGTGCTCGACCGCATGTGCCACCAGTTCCGCGAGGTGACCGGACGCACCGCCGTTCCCGGCAGCTCGGTGAGACTGGCGCGCGACGCGCTCGAAGTGATGCAATGCGCCACCGAAAACTTCCTGGTGCGCCTGGTGACCGCCGCGAACGACGACGTGCGCCGCCGCAAGAAGATCCGCCTGCGCGTGCGCGACGTGCGCAGCGTCTACGCGCTGCTCTACCCGCAAATGGCCAAGCGCGCGCCGCCGCCGCGCACCACGCGCAACTCGCGCCACGGACGAGAGCCGCCGGCGGCGGTCACCAGACGCGCCCAGCCGAAACCACCGCCCGCGCAAGCGGACGGGCGCGTGGACAGCGGGGGCGAGGACGAGGACGAGGACGAGCCCATGGACGACGGCGTGCAAGAGGAACACGACGACGCCAAAGAACAGCGCGTGCCAGCGCCGACGCAGCCGCCGGTGGACGACACGGCCGCCGTCGTCACGGCCGCCGTTGCCGCCATAGCGTGAACTTCGGACCCCTGTCAGTTAGCACACTAAAAACTCTCCTTTTTTTATCATCATTACCGCGTCCCCTCGCGCAAACGCACACGATGAGCGGAGCGACCATCTTCTGCACCAGCGACGACGATGCGGGTGATTCCAACGGCGAAGGACGCGGCGTCGAGGGAGCGGACGCGTCGACGCGTCCCACGAAGAGACCGGCCGTCCGATCCTGATAACGCGAATCCACGTTTTCGATTGCGCGCACGGTTTTCACGGCGGCCACGGATGCGATCAATGCGAGTCGGACGGGAAGCACGGCGCGTCGTCGTCGTCGCCGTCGTCCGGACAACGTAACAAGGTCGCCGGAACTTCGAAGTAACGCGGACCGAGCACCAACGAAATACAATCGCCATTGGTTACCGCATCTCCAAAGAGCAAACGCTATGACGTGCTGATCGTGTCGACAAACGGCGCGGCCGCGTGCTGGTCCACCGCGCGGTCGAATGCTTCGTACTCGCGGATGGCGCGCGCCACCAGCTCTTCGTTTATCGCGCGGTCGTCCAATCGCAGCGTACACGTGTCGAGAACGCGTCGCCATCGCTGGTACTCGCGCGCGCACTGCTCGTGAAAGCGATACGCGTCGCCGATGCCGTAGAACGGCACCCATCTCCACGCCGACCACCGGTGCTGCTTGCAAAAGTCTTCGTGCTCCGCCGCCCTCTCGATGGCGCCCCACATCGACTTGCGCGGACACAGCGCCATCGACGACATCAGCACCCGCATTCCATTGAAACGGGTGTGATTTATCGCTCACAAAACGTTACGACATGACGATCGTGTCGACGAACGGCGTCGCCAGGTGATGGTCCACGCGCAGCGGTCCTCCGAAATGGCCGAACTCCATGTGCCAGCCCACCATACGATCGAACTCTCCGTACTCGTCGACCGCACGCACATACGGTTGACCACACGCACATTCGTGAAGGACGCGTCCCCACTGGCGGTATTCGCGCGCGCACTTGTCGTGGAAACTAAACTTGTCCGCGGTGTTGTCGAACGGTATCCACGTCCACAGCGACCACCGGAGCTGGTCGCGAAAGCCGTCGTGCAGTACCGCCTGTCTCCAGGCCCATTGCGCCGCCGGTCTCGAATGCCCCGTCATCGAGACCGATGCCCGGGACGTCTGGGGAAACAAAACCTAAATCATGTACAATACAAATATTACCGTCGTCCCACCGGTATATCGCCACCACGCCGTCGCGAGCGCGCTGTCCCAGCTGCCAGTGCACACGGGAAGACGACGACGCGACGAAGCACCGCTGGGCCGACTCGACGTACGCGCGCTGCCGTCGCTGCCGTCTCCGCTTCTGCCGGTGGTGCCGGCTGCCGCAACGCCGCGGCCATTTCGCGCAGGACCACGTACGCATTCATACGCCATCGATCCTACGCGGCAGCGGCAGCAGCAGCAGGGGCAGCGGCAGCAGCGGCAGCAAACCGACGGGCGACGTGGAAGCGCGCGTCGCCGCGGTGGTGGACATGTGTGCGATGGCGACGCGCGCCGGCGTGGAGCTGCACGAACGGCATTTCGTGCGCCGACTCCAGTGGATCTTCGGCGTGTACCGCTCCGCGATGATCTCGGCGTACGTGGCGGCGCACGCGCACGCGTCACCGACCCGACCGTTCGAAGGCGAGCTCGCGCGCTGCCTGGAGAGCGCCCTGCGCACCGTGGTCGCCGTACGCAAGCGGCACGCAGCGCGAGTACAATGAGTTCGCTGGTGTATTGTTGCTAATGGAACATGCGTGGGCGCGTGTACTCAGCGAAGCGTGTTCTTGCGGCACGTCTTGCCCAGTTGGTCTCGCAGCTTTTCACCGCCCGAGCTGCGCACGGCCACGTAGAAGAGCCACGGGTCGTCGGCGATCTCGTTCGCTTGATCCTCGGTGATGTCGACGCACTTCTCGATGCGCACGCCGTCGTTGATCGACGTCGGCGTCAGCTCGCCCTGACTGCTGCCGAACGCGAAGAAGATCGGGGCAGTTTCCGGATTCAGCGTACTCTGCGGGCCGAGCACCGCCAATCCGTCGACGGGCACCGGGATGTCGTCCACGATGATGTCGATGCACGCGGTCGCCTGACCGCGCGTCTCTAGCGTCACGATTGCCCACCCGATGCCGTCCGGGTCGCCCTTGCACGGCGGCGGGTTAGGGCCGCCTTGTTGGTCTTGCACCTTGCAGCCGGTCAGCTGCAGGCAGTAGCGGTGTTCGTCGTGCGCGTGGTGCAGGTCGCTGCGCAGGTCCAGCACGAATGCGAAGGCGACGGCGCCAAGCACGCCGAGCACGCACGCGAAGAACACGCAACACCACAGCGTCCCCCACCAGAATTGCCGGCGGCGTTGCCGGCTCGCGCGTTGTTCCTTGCTCAAAGTTGTACCCTCGGGTCCGTCGCCGATGCCGAATCCCACCTTCTGCGACGGCGGGTGCAGCGTAACGTAGCGTGGCCCCGGCCCGCGTTGCTGTTGCTGCTGCTGCTGCTGCTGCTGGCGGACCATTGCGGGCTTCCTAGCGCATGTCCGCCCATCGCGCTTATATACGGAGCGCGTCGGAGCCCGGCTGTGCGCTCTAAACGACGCGTCGCCGCGTGCGCGTTTGGTGGGTAGTAAACACACTTTTCTTTCCGAATGCGCGCGTGCTCGCTCGCTCGCTCGACGTGCTACTCTTCACGTAGCCTGGTCGGGTCCGGTTCAACGACGACGACGCCACCACCGCCGCCGCCGCCGCCGCCGTTGTCAGTACCATCGTCGTGGTCGTCGTCAATGCTGAACGCGGACGCCGGCGGCGCGTCGCGATCATCGGAAAGCAGACGCGCCTTCGCGGCGACTGCGTCGTCGTCCTCCACGTCCGCGCGCGCGCGGCGCAGCAAGCCGATGTTCGTTCGTCGGCGGCGCCCCCGCGACGGCGGTCCGCGGAACAGCAGCCAGGCGATCGGCGCCGACAGCGGGCCCATCACGGCCACGACGTAGGCGCACTTCTTGCAGCCGAGCAGCGCCACCGTGCCGGCCAGCAGCGACACCGACGACACGAACGCGAGCATCCACAGCACCGCCTTGCGCGCTCTACCGCAACCCACGAAGCGCACGATCGGCCCCGGCGCCCAACACGCCGCCAGCCCGACGGCGAACACCGCCACGTAGAGCCCGAGCAGCGCCAAGACGCGCCCCCATCCGATCACGGAAAACGCCGCGAACGCCAGCACGCACACCACGAAGCCGAGCAGCGCCAGCACCTTGCCGATGTTCTGCGTCACGTGCAGCCCGTGCCTGTCCACGTCGAGCAGCGGCACGTCGATCTCCACCAAGTTGTTGTTGTTGCCGTCGTCGTCGTCGTCGTCGTCCGTCGAGAGTGCAACCCCGGCCTCCGCGATCTCGACGATCTCGTCGTCGCGCGCTGGTTGTTGCATCGTCGTCGTCGATGTACTGGCAATGCGGTACACTGGTGACAAGAAATTGTCACGTTTCTTTGTTTCCCCGGATTATCGTTTCGACAACCGAACCAAGATCGCCAGCGATGCGATCGACGCGTAGGCGAAGAAATGCCGCCACCACCACGCATCGTATTCTCGCCGCAACTGTGCGTTGATACAATGCACCGCGTCGAACCGCCACGATAAAAGTCGTGTCCGTTCGTGAAAACGCGCGTCGTCCCAGTCGTCCAAACAACAGCAACCGCTCAGCCCAGCGGGGTTTTTGCGGAAAGCGACGCTAGTCACGTGATCGATCATTGACTCCACCGCGCAGGAGTGGCCAGCGCGACAGGCACGCCGTATCGCGTCCTCGTCCACGGCCACGGTGATGTCGGCGCGGCCGTCGTCCAACAGCAGGCGGACGACGGCGGCGTGCCCGAACACGACGCTGGTGCGCAGTGCACCGTGGCCGTGTGCCGTGGGGTCGGCGCGCGTGCCGGCGAGCAGGCGCGAGACGGCTGCGGCGTCGCCGCATCGGCACGCGCACAGAAGCGATCTCGTCGGGTGGCGCGTGCTCGCTGCTACGGCGTGAAATCGGTGCGACGTGCGGGCGAGCACGGCGATGTCCGGCGCGCTCACGAGAAACTCGGCCACCATCACGAGTATCTCGTCCGGCAGCGTGTAGATGTTCGTCGTCATTGCCGGCTCAGTTACGCCGCCGTCCATACGCGTCTATCGACGTCTGCTGCAAGAGTAACCCTAAAAAAAAGAAACTCCTGTTTACGAAAAGTCTCCCAACCTGATCGCCGCGGGCGATGGGGGAGTCTGCAGCGTCCACGAACGCGCCGAAGTCGAGCTCAGGCCCACGCAACACGCACGCCCTTGCTCTGGCACTTCGCTGGCACCACGTGCTCCTCGCAATGGCAACGCGATTGGCGAGCGTCGGATGTTTGAGGATCAGTCGCAGAATGTTTCCGTGCCCGTTCAGATTGGTGTGCGTGATCGTGCCCATGTTGATAGCAGCAGGGTCGGCGCGGCCGTCGTGCAGCAGCAGGTCGACGACGACGGCGTGCCCGAACTCCGCGGCAGCGCGCAACGCGTAGTGGTTTCGCGCGGTGGGCTCGGCGCGCCGATCGCGGAGAAGGCGCGCGACGTCGCCGGCGCGTCCCCGCCGGCACGCGCGCAGCAGCTGCGCGGTCGGATGGATGGCGCGCTTGGCCACGCCGTTGAATCGGTGCGAGGTGCACGCGAGCGCGGCAAAGTGCCTCTCGTACACCAGGAATCTGGCCACGTGATCGAGCACGTCGTCCGGCAGCGCATGGATGGTCGCGGTCATCGTCCGTCCGTCCGTGGTAATGATCTGACGGGGGGACGCAGTTTATAATACGCGAACGGAGCAAGTTTGCTCTAGCCGACCGACGGCTCAACATCTTGTTGGATTTCTTTGGGTACCAAGGCTGTCCGTAGGACAGCCAAACAACAGACTGGGTGGCTAGCGTCGAACGTTACTTCTTGGCAGAGAGTTCGTTTTGCACCAGTAGCTGGCAGTGCACCAGACGACAAACCGCCTTGGAAAGAGTTGGGTCAACCGGCTCGTCGCCGCCGCCGCCCTGATATGCCACCGCGGCCATCCCCTCGATGGAGGTGCGTAAGGCCAGGCAGCAAGCCTGCACTTTTTGCGTCTTCACTGCCAGATTCGAAAAGAGCTCGTCGACAATGGTGGATTTCGGGCCGGGTTGGCGAATTCCGTTCAAATACACCACCAATGCGATCAGGCCGGCCAAGTAGTCGGTAGTCGTCAGATGATCTTTTGGAAGGTTGCTGTAGTGCGCTCTCGCGAAGTAATTCTTGTTGGTGGCGTCCTCCACGCGCACGATCAACTCGGAAACGTCCGCCACAATGGCGGCGAACGAGTGGGCGCTCAATGTGCGGAAGAAGTCCGTCGAAATCGTCAACATGTCCAGCAATTCAGAAATCACATCCTTCGAAGGCCTATTGTACGCATTTTCTTTCATTGTCGTCGTACACACGCTCATTGTCGTCGTACACACGCGCCGTCCAACCGAACGGGTGGCGATCTCGCTTTTTTTTTGTATTTCGGGTTTTCCTTAATTTCAAATTCCTAAATCCGGAGCAGCGAGCACCAGAAGTCACAGCGTGGCCTACGCCGTGGAAAGCGAGCGCGCGTCCCCGCCGGCACGCGCGCAGCAGCTGCGCCGTCGGATGGATGGCGCGCGCTCGCTTTCCACGCCGTTGAATCGGTGCGAGGCGCACGCGAGTGCAGCGAAGTGCTCGATCACGTGCGTCAGGAACCTGACGCACGCGATCGAGCACCGGGTCCGGCACCGCGTGGATGCCCGCCGGCATCGTCCGTCCGTGGTAATGATCTGACGGGGGACGCAGTTTATAATACGCGAACGGAGCAAGTTTGCTCTAGCCGACCGACGGCTACGTCGTGCACAGTGAGACCACCCGAACAACGTCGGTGACCACTACCAAGGCATTCCGACCAGCGCCTGTTGCCGCTGCTGTTTGCAGTGCGGGATGGTCCTAGGCGACAACCAAAGTTCGTCTGTCGCTGCTGTGGCGGTGACGATGACGGCGCTACGTTGGCAGAGATCGGCGTTGTGCTGACTGCGACGTCGGTCTTGTTCTTTTTTTTGGGCGCTATCCTGCTGGATGGCCCGCTGTTAAGCCTGGGAAATGTGCGTTCGGCCGCGTGCTGCCCCAACATCCTCCCATCATCCGTACGCGGCAGCTGCTGTTTCTGTGCGGCGTGACGCTGGTGATTGGAACGAGAAAGACCGCCCGCTTCTTTTTCCAGGTGCTGCTGCTGCTGCTGCTGCTGCTGCTGCTGCTGCTGCAGAGGAGGAAGCTGCGCGCAACGACGTGTTTCCTGATCGGAATCTTCATGATGCTGTGCGGCTGGGTTTTCTTCGGCGTGATCGTAGAAGGTCTCGGTTTCGTCAACTTGTTCGGGTGCGTCATCGTGGTCGTGGTCGTTGTCACGTCGTAATGCAGCGACTTCTTCCCGTTTGTGCTGGCCTTTCTGCGACGATTGCCGCTGGTGGGTAACGTGCTCAGCATGCCTGGCATCAAGCAGGTGTGCGCGTGTGCGCGCGTCTGTTCGCTGTGCCGAGTATTTGCTTTCATTGGCAGTTGGTCGATAAGGCGGTGTCCGGCGGGAGCTTGCCGGTGTAGGTGTGTGTGTGTGTGTGTGTGTGTGTGTG
>SDBU01007601.1_pt1 | contig 12457 bp, 10 predicted proteins | sample 2277071 | NCBI WGS metagenome assembly SDBU01 (sample SAMN10397929, study PRJNA504765) | marine sediment metagenome | isolation source: marine sediment core GS08_GC12, 126 cmbsf | place: Arctic Ocean: Gakkel Ridge, Loki's castle | collected 2008
CTGGTTATCTCGACCCAGGAAGAGGAACGCAAGAGGATCGCTCGTGGGCTGCACGATGAGACGAGCCAGGCTCTTACTAGTCTGACAGTTAACCTGGAAGCGATTATAGCTATACTACCCTCTGATGCTGATAAGGCCAAGGCGAAACTGAGGGAAGTACAATCATTAGCTGTTAAGATGCTTGACGAGATACACAAGGTTATCTACGAACTCCGTCCCACCTTGCTGGATGACTTGGGGCTGGCGGCGGCGGTAGAATGGTATGCCGAAAACTATTTGGAAGCGGCAGGTATCACTGTGCATTTAGAGACTGTGGGGGTGGAGCAGAGGTTGCCCGTCCGGCTGGAGACGGCGCTGTTCAGGATCATCCAGGAGGCTACTACCAACATCATCAGGCACGCTGATGCTGAGAGTACCAGCATAAGCCTTGAGTTCCATGCGACCTCCATTGCGGTATATATCGAAGATGATGGCAAGGGGTTTGACCTCAGCGAGGTCATGAGTTCAAGGGACGGGGGGCGTGGGCTGGGCCTACTCAGCATGAAGGAGAGGGCAGAGTTCCTGAGTGGGACGCTAAGCATTGAGTCCCGGCCTGGCCTTGGAACCAAGATTGCCGTTGAAATTCCGATTAATCAGGAGATTTCTGATGGCTAAGATACGGGTATTAATAGTAGATGACCACGCCATATTGCGTGAGGGCATCCGTGCCCTGCTTTCTGTTTATGAGGACATTGAGGTAGTGGGAGAGGCAGCCGAGGGCAGGGAGGCTATCAATAAGGTGCATCAATTTTCACCCGATGTAGTGCTTATGGATATAGCTATGCCATCAATGGATGGTCTGGAGGCTACCCGCCGCATCCGCAAGGAGAACCCACAGGCAAAGGTCCTTATCCTGACCCAGCACGACAACAAGGAGTATATCCTATCCAGTGTCAAAGCTGGAGCCGCTGGCTGTGTTCCCAAAAAGGCAGTAGCTTCAGAGCTGGTTTCAGCAATACGGGTTGTGCATCAAGGAGACTCCTTCCTATACCCTTCTGTAGCCAGGGTGCTCATTGGGGATTACCTCCAACGGGCGGAACAGGATCCCTACGACCGTTTGACTAACCGGGAGAGGGAGGTGCTCAAGTTGGTTGCTGAGGCTCGCACCAGTTGGGAGATTGCTGCCCTGCTCTGTGTCGGCGTAAAGACAGTTTTGGGTCATAGGATAAAAATAATGGAAAAATTAGATATCCATAATCACACTGAGCTCATCAAATATGCCATTCGCAAGGGGCTGATAACCGTGGATACATAAGCGACGTCGGCACAACTATCTGAGCAGAATATTGCTAAGGCTCTACCTTAAAAAGTAGAGCCTTTTTCTTGGGAGTACCCTATCGAGTACAGAGCGTTATTTATCAAAAGCTAGGGTATTTTTGTAATAGGATAGTGCGTTGTGCTGTTTTAAACTCCTCAGCAGGGGCTTAAGGCTTAAAATATAGGGCGGTAATTGAGACAAACTCTGGTAAAGAAAGGAGGTGAAAGTATGGGACGTATGACCCGGTATGTAGCGATATCAGTGTTGCTGCTAGGTTTGGTCAGCTTGGCTGTGGGTGTAGTGTTCATTTTCCAGTGATAGGAGATGAGAGGACGTTGCAATGGTTGCACTATGAGCGTTTATGGCAGCATAATACCGGGAGCAAATCGCCTGGCAAGGTTTCGGGTTGAGCTATCGAGAAAAGCCAGGCAAAGACTTAAATGGTTTGATTACTCTATGATTCCCGTGGGAGGAATGCACGTCTAACCTGCCGTCACTTTGATATTAGCCCCCAGACGTTTTATCGTTGGAAGAGGCGCTATAACCGCAAGGATCTGGCCAAGTCTGGAAGACCGTTCTCATCGCCCCTGCCATGTAAGACAACCTACCTATTCAGTTGAGTTGGTTGAGGCAGTGCTTAGATTGAGAGAGGAATATCCCGGGTGGGGAAAGGATAAGCTGGCGGTGCTGCTTGAGGAGAAGGGATTTAGTTGCTCCGCCTCTACGGTGGGTAGGATAATACACAGGCTAAAGGAGCGTGGCGTATTAAAAGAGCCAGTGTCTAATCATATATCGGCCAGGAAACGACAGAGACAAAGGTCCTATGCCCTTAGGAAACCTAAAGACTATAAAGTCGTCCAGCCGGGAGAATTAGTCCAGCTAGACACTTTAGATATCAGGCCGTTACCTGGGGTAGTAATTAAGCACTTTACTGCCCATGATGTGATCTCGCGATGGAGTACAGTTAGTGTCTACAGCCGAGCCACGGCAAATACCGCTACCGATTTTCTGGATACTTTAGAGAAGAGGATGCCATTCCTGGTGAATGCAATACAAGTAGATGGTGGAGCAGAGTTTGAGGCTATCTTTGAAGAGGAATGCCGGAGGCGAGGTATTAAGCTCTTCATCTTGCCACCACGCTCGCCTAAACTCAGTGGTGCTGTGGAACGAATATCCAAGAAAGGAGGAGGTGTCACCAATCATGTGAACGAGAACAAGGACTTGACATCTTAGCCTTTTTGTATTATTATTAATTTCCTTATCCTAAAGTAAGTGAAATCAGGATGGAGCCTAAGGATTATAGAACTCGCTTTAGTATCTAGGTATGTGATGGTTAAGAATTTTGACATAAGGTAGTTATTTGGTTTACCCTAATAGGGGAGGTGGTTTGAATGTTTTGATTTAGACAAGCATAGCATGTGGAAGCAAAAATCTTTGAAGGAGGTTAAAGATGGCTATCACAAAGGGTCTTGATAGGATAAAAGTTAGGAAAGGCTTCCTGAGCGGCGAACGGCGCCTCAGTATAGAGAGGGCACGCCTTTGGACCGAGTCGTACAAACAGACGGATGGGCTGTCCAAGTATCTGAGGCAAGCCAAAGCATTTGAGCACACGCTGAAGAATATACCCATCACCATAGAGTCTGGGGAGCTACTGGTGGGTAATAGCTCGCCAGTTGGAACGGTAGAGCTATTCCCTGAACATCAGGCTCACTTCTTGGGCGAAGAACTAGCCAAGATGAAGCAAAGGGTCTTTTTTGGGGAGACCGGCACTGGCATATATAGCTATGGTTACGCCCCCGAGGAGGTAAAGGAATTTGAAGAGCTCTTGGATTATTGGATGCCCCGGTGCCTGGATACCCATGCCAAAAGGTACCTAGGCGATTTTGCCGACTACTACCAGAAAATGCAAGACAGGGGTTTAAGGCATCGGTCCGGTTGGCAGGACCTGGGAAGGGGTGGATTCTGCCCAGAGTACGAGAAGATTTTGGAAGATGGGCTCGGGGCTCGCATCAAACTGGCGAGGGAACAACTGGCGAAGTGTGAGTATAAGAGTGTCAGAGACGGAGATAAGCATGACATCTGGGAAGCTGCTAGCATAAGCATGCAGGCTGTCATTGACTGGGCTCATAGGTATGCTGAGCTTGCTGAGAAGATGGCTAAGGAAGAAACTGACCCCCAAAGGAAGGCAGAGCTAAAGCAGATTGCCGAACATTGTAGGTGGGTTCCCGAAAATCCGCCGCGAACATTTCGGGAAGCACTTCAATTCTTCTGGACTGTTTACTCAGCTTGTTACATCGAGCATTACCAATACCTCCAGCCTGTAGGCAGGATGGACCAATACTTCTATCCTTACTATAAGAAGGACATAGCCGAGGGCAGGCTTACCAGGGAGGCTGCCACTGAGCTTATGGCGCTGTTGTTTATCAAGATATCCGAGATAAGGTGCATATACGCTGGGGCATATCAACTTGGAGTGGCTGGAGGCGGGCAACTATTCATCCAGAACACAATAGGTGGGCATACACCTGACGGCAGGGATGCCACCAATGAGTTGACATATGTGGAGTTGGATGCCATGAAGATGGCGCACACTCAGCAGCCATCGCTTTATCTCTCGTATCATGATGCCATGCCTGCGGACTTGTTGCTCTCTGCATTTGAGCTGACCAGGATGGGGGGTGGCATGCCGGCTTATATCAACTCTAGACATAAGGAGAACTTCCTTGTCTCCCTGGGGTTTCCTGTGGAGCAAGCCAGGCGATTTTACATCTCAGGCTGTAACCACGAAGAGATCCCTGGTCAAGTTTATAAACACGTCTTTTCCTACCCGAGTGCGGGTAAGATGGTTGAGCTTGCCATGACCGGGGGTATTGACATCCTTAGCGGAGAAAGGGTAGCCCCTGAGAGGCCGGATATAACTAAATGGAAATCTATAGAAGATGGCAAAGAGAACTTCGCCTTCTACCTAGGTCATACTGTGGATAACGAGGTTAAAGGTACTGAGGGGTACTTTATGGCGCACTCGCATTATCCCAATCCGTTTAAGACGGGATTGATGCGCCCCCTTTTGGAGAAGGGCGTAGAAATGGTGGACGCAATGCCGGAGGACGATGTAATAAGCATACAAATGGGCGTTATTATGGGGCCTCAAAATGCGGCTGATGCATTGGCGGCTATAAAATATCTGGTGTTCGACACCAAGAAGGTTACCGCTGAAAAGCTCCTTGAGGCATGTAAACATAACTTCGAGGGTGATGGCTATGGAGAGATACACAAGCTTTGTCTTGAGGCACCTAAATATGGGAACGATGATGATTACGCCGATGACATGCTGAGATGGGTGTTTGATACCTGGCGGAAGAAGTTGGAGAGCGTGAACCTTTTCTTCTCGACAACCAAGCGTGGCACTGGTCATAGTCTGGCTACACATGCTAGCACGGCGAGTTACTTCGTACCTTTAGGTATGCTCTGTTCTGCGCTTCCCGATGGCAGAAAGGCGAGGGAGCCGCTTGCCGATGGGTGTTTGTCTCCGGTGTCCGGCAGAGATAAGAAAGGGATAACGGCGGTATTGAGGTCGGCAGCCAAGATGGATGCTGACAACACCTTAGATTTTCTCTTCAATCAGAGGCTCCATCCCTCTATAGTGGACACGGAGGAGGCGGTGAGGAAGCTCTTCGGGCTCGTTAAGGGGTTCTTTGACATGGGAGGTGACCATATCCAGTTCAATATTGTGTCTACCACGCTGCTCAAGGATGCCCAGAAGAACCCCGACAAATATAGGGACTTGGTTGTCAGGGTTGCCGGATATAGTGCGTACTTTGTTGAGCTTGAGGAGATAGTGCAAAATACCATTATAGACAGGACAGAGCAGACTGACCTAGTCGGAGAGGTATCCTGTTAGCTTGAGCAAGGGCTTAATCTTCAATATACAAAACTTCTGCGTGCACGACGGTGCGGGTATCCGTACCGTCGTGTTCTTTAAAGGCTGTCCGTTGAGATGCCCGTGGTGTTGCAATCCCGAATCATATGTCCCTCATCCTGAGATGATGTTTACCGAGGAGAAGTGTACAGGTTGTGGGAGCTGTGTTAAGGCATGTCCATATAATGCTATATCCATTGTGGAGAGTCGAGCCAAAATAGCTCGGAATATTTGTCGAAAAGAGGCGTGTTCTGGCGGCGATGGCAAATGTGTAGATGTTTGTCCTAGCGGAGCAAGAGTCATTGCTGGGAGATATTGGGATATCGAGGAATTAGTAAATGAAGTTAAAAAGGACACGATTTTTTATCGAACCTCAGATGGGGGGGTGACAGCTTCAGGTGGGGAGCCAACAATGCAAGCTGAGTTTATGGCTGAATTTTTCAAGCTTTGTAAAAATCACATGTTACATACAACGATAGAGACATGTGGTTACATTAATTGGGGAGGCGAAGCGAATAGAGAGCTTTTAAAGTATACAGATTTGGTGATTCACGATATCAAACTTATCGATGATGAGAAGCATAAAAAATTTACGGGCGTTTCCAATAAGGTGATTTTAGAGGGGATTAGGAAACTGGCTACCGAAGAAAACGTGCCGATTTTTATAAGATATCCTCTTATACCTGGATATAATGATTCGGCAAAGGACATAGAAGATGCGGCAAGCTTCGTCGCTATATTGAAGAGCAAGAATATAATAGGGATTGAGGCTTTGCCTTATCATGCACTCGGCTCAAGTAAATATCCAAAGTTGGGCTTAAACTATGAATTGCCACGCCAAATCGATGTGGAAGAAAGCTTGGAAAGATTTAAGAGGATCGCCGCCGTCTATAACATCCCTCTAGTAAGACTTTGACCCACCGCAACCATAGATGCCGAGAAGAGTCCCCCAAGCGGGATTCGAACTCACCTTAGCCACAAGTATAACCATTTTACCCCTGTTTGGTCCTCTGCTCCTGTATAAGCCTCTCCCCATACTCAAGCAGGAGCTTGGCTCGCTCTGGGGATACCTTCTTTGATTCCAGGTAGGCTTTTAAGGCATCAATAGGGGTTATTTCCTCGGCTGTCCACTTCCCCAGTCTAAGGCGCGTCTCTCGCTTTATATCCTTGGCAATAGTAAAATAGTGAGCCTCTTTTACGGCGTTTCTGATATCATTGTCTCTAAGGTGACCTTCAGTCTCGGCGGGCAGGCTAATCTGGAGTCTTAGTATGGCATCCCTAGTCTTGTCCCCTTGTTCAGTGATAGCCTTGAGCACGGCTGATGTCGGGTCGGTGTCCTGTGGCTCAATATTGACGTTAATGGTGATGAAGGGGCGCCCGGTTACTGGGTGGAAGTCAAAGGAAGCCCGTCTTTTACCTGTTTCTTTATCTGGCTTGATTTCTACCAGGTAGAAACCCTTATCATCCTCTTCCTCACCAAAATCCAGCCGCTCCAAGCTGCCTGAATAGACTACCGGGGGATTACTAGATAAAACTTGGTGCTTATGAATATGACCTAAGGCTATATAATCAAAAGCAGGATGGGCAACATTGCTTAGCAGTAATGCATGCTCTTGCCCTATGGTCATTAACTTCTCTGAACCAACCTTGGCTCCAGAAACCCAGACATGGGCAGCTAATATAGAGGGTAGTCCGGGGTCAAGCTTGGGGATATTCGCCGTAATAATATCGGTTAATACCTGCTGTAGTCTTTGATTAATCTGGTCAAAGTTAAGATTTTTAGTTTCTTCTTTGCTTAATAGACCACTGCGTCGCAGCCAGGGTAAAGAGGCTATTTGAATGGTGCCGCTTGAGGTTGGGATGTGGTAAATTCCGGGGTGGTTGGAAACATAAACATTTTTAATAGACAAGGTATCAAAGATTTCGGTGGTGGTAGCCCTGCCGATAGCATTAGGCAAATCATGGTTGCCGATAAGGAGGAAGATGGGGATACCACTGGTGGACAGGCGATTTATGCGTTTGGCAAATTCCCGTTGCTGAGTTTGGCTCGGCTCACGACTCTTATAGGCATCACCGCAAAAGAGGACAAGGTCTACCTTGTTTTCCAAGGCATAATCTACAACCTGGTCAAGAGCAAAAAGGAAATCAAGGAGGCGTGAGGATAAGCCAGTAGCTGGGTCAATACGACCATAGCTTTCAACCCCCAGGTGAAGGTCAGCAAAATGGAGGATTCTCATTGGGTGACCCTGTACCCCTTTATCCCCCTTCCCCTTGGGGGGAGGGGGGAAATAATCTTAAGAGGGGCGAAGCCCCTCTTAGATGCTCCCTTCACCTCTCAAGAACTTAGAATTCGAGCCAACTAGGGAGAGGCTCCTCAATAAATTTGTAGAACTCTCCTATCATTCGCTTCGCTGTCTCTACTGCCCACACAGCCTTAGATGCAGTCAAGGCAGCTTCCTGTTCACTAATAAGCCCCTTCTTACTTCTGACCGGACGAGTTGGTTTGACCTTATAGTGAACTAAAGAAGCCCTCAAATCCACCAAATCGGAAAAATCCGTGTAAGGCTGACTTTGCTTATCAAAAGTGGTGCTACTAATGCTATATTCCTGCGTCGTGTATAACCACTTTTTTCTTATAGGCTTATATTCATAGCGTTTGCCTTCCTTAGTATCCCATTCTTTCCAGTGCTTCTGCATTGCGTAAGTGTTGATAAACGCCTCCAAGCTACAACATGCTATGATAATCGTGATAAGCGAATGGTGGAGTTCCTCTTGATTATCCCCCGCCTGTTTTGCAAGGTTCGCGTGTTGCTTGGCGATTAAGAACATATCCCTATAGAGGGCTCTCCTTATTTTGGGTACAACAGTCATGGGCACTATCCAGCCTTATCTCACTTACTCTAGTATACCGTGTTCTTACCACTGCCAGCCTAGCTGTGATGGAATGGTCACTATTTTTACCGCTCCTTTGTCCTCCCCCCCCCCAATCAGCCTCTTCCCATACTCAAGCAGGACTTTCTTCTTTCCACACCTGCCCCCCCGGGGGGGGAGGGAAAAGGGATTCGCCTTGAAGTTTGGCTTCCAGAGTTCTTCTAAGTTCGGCGATGGGGACTCGTATCTGATTCATGCTATCGCGCTCCCGGATAGTGACCTGGTTGTCCTCCAGTGATTGGAAGTCAACGGTAACGCAGAAGGGAGTGCCAATCTCATCCTGTCGTCGGTAGCGACGACCGATACTCTGGGCATCGTCATAGCTTACCATCCAGCATTGGCGCAGGTCGGCATCTATCTGCCTAGCCACTTCAACCAATTTCTCCCGTCTACTTAAAGGCAATACGGCTACCTTGATGGGCGCCAGAGTGGGGTGGAGGTGAAGCAGCACCCTTATTTCATCCTTATCTGGCTCTTCATCGTAGGCGTCACAGAGAAAAGCCAGCACCGAGCGGTCTACTCCTGCCGATGGCTCAATGATATAAGGGAGAAAGTGTTCCTTGGTATCATTATCAAAGTAGTCTAGGCTCTTGCCGCTGAAACTGGCATGTTGAACCAGGTCGAAGTCACCACGATTGGCAATACCTTCTAACTCAGACCAGCCCATTGGGAATAGGTAATCAATGTCATAGCACTCTCGGGCATAGTGAGCCAGTTCTCCTTTGGCGTGTTGGCGTAACCGGAGACTTTCTTTTTTGATGCCTAATTTCACATACCAGTTGAGACGCTCCTCAAGCCAGTAGTCGAACCATTCCTTGTCAGTTTCTGGCTTAACAAAAAATTCGATTTCCATCTGCTCAAATTCCCGACTGCGGAAGATAAAGTTGCCGGTGGTAATCTCATTTCGGAAGGCTTTACCTATTTGGGCGATGCCAAAGGGCAGCCTTTTTCTAGTGGTATTAACCACATTCTGAAAGTTAACAAACATACCTTGTGCTGTCTCAGGGCGCAGGTAAACCACACTGGCTTCCTCCTCAACAGGTCCCATAAAGGTCTTAAACATTAAATTGAACAGGCGAGGCTCGGTTAATTCGCCGCCGCATGAAGGGCAATTATTGCTCTCTAAATCATCGTTGCGCCATCTCAGGTGGCAGTTCTTACACTCTACTAAGAGGTCAGCAAACCCCTCAAGGTGTCCGCTGGCTGCCCATGTCTGGGGGTGCATCAGGATGCTAGCGTCCATACCTACCATATCATCGCGCTCCTGAACTACAGCTCGCCACCAGGCTTGTTTGATATTCCGCTTCAGCTCCACGCCTAGAGGTCCATAGTCCCAGCAGCTTGACAGTCCCCCGTAGATTTCACTACTAGGAAAGATGAAACCACGCCGTCGGCAAAGGGAAACAATCTTTTCCATATCAACCTTTCCCGGTTCAGTCACTATTAGCCCTCCTTAGTCCTTCGGCTGAGAAACAAATTAACGCCTTGCTCTTGAGATAATAAAAACAAAAAATACTCCCAGAGCAATGGTAGCCACCCCCAGAATAATTAATAAAAATAGCCACATCGGCATGATATGTGTCTGGAATGAATTGTAGCTGAAAATATCAAGCATTGCAAAGCAGACTATAAGCTGGGGCAGGGCAGACATATTGCCCATAATAGAGATTACTCTTTCTGGTTTTATCCCGATGCCCTCCGTTTGCCTGGACAGGATGCCCAGTTTGGTTATTCCCCAGCTAATGCCTCCTGCCAGTAGGGTAAGGAAGAGTTGTGGCATGAGCACCCAGACCATGGTCATTTCACGGCTGAGCCACTTATCAGGTGTTCCATCAAGTTTGAAGTGATAAGCGACCTCAGCAGGAAGTAGGTGATAGAAATAGGCGGTCAGAATTATTGATAGAAGGAGAATGGCTACTGGCAGTATGATATAGCTCAAATGGAAAGGCATGGTTTCCCTCTTTTTAGCCTCTTCGGTTATTTTTTCACCTTGAGCTAAACGCCGGGCATGAAAGGCAAACCAGATAGCTCCCCCAACAATCGCAGCCATAATAATTATAAACAAAATGAGAATCAGTATTATCATTATATTGGCACCACGAACTATAAGAAGTTACCAGCTTTGACCTCAGATGTCAAAGAGTAAGGGTATTAGTTATCAACCTCCTTCCTTGTCGTTAGCTCTGCTTAATGATAGAATAGAAAATCTGTGTTAACTGAGGTGTATAGTGATTCTTAAGAAACTTATAGCGGGACCATTTGGTACTAATTGTTATATTGTGGGCTCTGAAGCGACTAAAGAGGGGATGATAATTGACCCTGGGGCCGAGGCTGAGGAGATTTTAAAGAGTGTTGGGGATTTGGGGCTTGCCATAAAGTCTATTCTGATAACCCATGGGCATATAGACCACATAGGTGCCTTAAAGGAGGTGAAGGAGGCAACTGGGGCTGAAGTGGCTATTCATACTGATGATGCTCCCTATCTTGAGGAACGCCCTCTAACTGCTCTTGTTGGTCTTAACTATCCCGACTGCCCTCACCCTGATAGGTTGCTTAAGGGAGGAGATAGCCTAGATATTGGCGACCTGCATTTTTTAGTTCTTCATACGCCAGGTCATAGCCCGGGTGGTGTTTGTCTTCTGGGACACGGGGTGGTGTTCTCTGGGGATACCCTGTTTAACTATGGGATAGGCAGGACTGATTTCCCTGGTGGCAACTATAACCAATTAATGAATAGTATCCATACCAAACTTATGATTCTACCTGATAATACTATGGTTTATCCTGGACATGGGCCTGATACTACTATCAGCGCTGAGCGTCAAGGCAATCCTTTCCTTCGTGGCTAGTATTGTCATACCGGATTCATTTTTCCTGCTGGAAGTTTTTTAGTTTGGCCTCCAAGTCATCTTGCCTGAAGGCTAGAGTCAGGTCACCCCGGGTCTTTTCCAGGATACTCCTAACTATATCGGTAGTGCGGCGCAGTCCACCAGTTATGGCATCAGGGAAGTCCATAGTAACTAAAATACTGTAAATGTCATCCATAGCTCCCAGTAGTTCCTCACCACGAGATAGCTCCCCCCTTCTCATGCTATCTAGGAGGTAACGCCGTAGCTCACCTACAGCTTCACCTAGTCCGTTCAGGTAGGCAGCGGAGTCAATGTTCAGTTCATTAGGTTCAGGAACTTGGTTTCCGGTTACCAGAGCCAGGGTGATACTGCCTTCAGCAAACTCCTTTTGAGCGTCTCTGATGAAGCCAGTGTGGCTAAGCTCGCTGTACGGAGCGACAATTTGCTTAGCCTCGTCAAGCAGGTTATGGGCTGATTGTAGTAGTTCTTTGGCCTGGTCAAACTCCTGGCGATGCACGGCACGAATAGCATTGCCACTGTGGCGAATTGCTTCACGACACAGGGGCAGTGCCTTTTCTCTAGCAGCATCTTTGGCTGAGAAGCTCAGCCGAATCCGCTCAGCAATTGAATCTAAATTATCGGTTAATCTACTCACTTTTTGGACTCAAGTCTGTCTACTATTTGTCGAGCTGCTTCTTGCGGAGACTCGGCTCCTAATACAGCACTAATCACGGCTACCGAGTCAGCGCCGGCAGCTATAACCTCAGCGGTATTGTCCTTGGTGATACCGCCGATAGCAACTAGAGGTAAGGTTACTGCCTGCCTGATTTGGCGTAGCCGGTCTAAGCCGACTACCTTGGCTGTTTCCTTGGAGGGTGTTGGGTAGATTGAGCCAACGGCAATATAATCAGCCCCATCAGATTCAGCAGTGATAGCTTGGTCTACACTGGTCGTTGAGCAGCCCAGGATTTTATCTATTGGCAGCAGTTTGCGGGCTACTTTAATGGGCAGGTCATCCTGTCCCAGGTGTAGACCATCAGCCTCAGTGGCTAGGGCTAAATCAAGGTAGTCATTTACTATAAAAAGCACATTGTGCTCAACGCATAGATTTTTTAGCTGTTGGGCTACAGGCAGCAGCTCCTGTTTACTTTGCAGTTTATCACGCAGCTGAATTGTCTTGGCTCCGCCTCGGATTGTCTGACTGGCTACTTCAATGTGGCTGCGTCCGTCTAGGGCTTGGGTGTCTATAATGACATAGAGTCCGGGGATACGCTTTATCTTATCCTGACGCAGTAGCTTAGAGAGTAAGTTTTGCTCTATTGTGTAGAGATTAAAACGAGCTTGCTTGAACTTCTCTGGGTCTAATTTGGGAGTAGAGCCCGCAATCTTAGCCAGCTCCTCCAAGACCCGCAGTGATTCCTGAACCCTTCTGGCGTTAGCCATTACCACTATTGGTAGCTC
>SDBU01007602.1_pt1 | contig 12457 bp, 10 predicted proteins | sample 2277071 | NCBI WGS metagenome assembly SDBU01 (sample SAMN10397929, study PRJNA504765) | marine sediment metagenome | isolation source: marine sediment core GS08_GC12, 126 cmbsf | place: Arctic Ocean: Gakkel Ridge, Loki's castle | collected 2008
TCTTCACATAAAGGCCGCGCGACTTTGCAACGATCATACCTTTGTTTGAAAGCTTGTAAAGCGCGTTGCTAAGCTGTCTGGGATTAAGTTTTGTTTTTTCTTTCAGTGCAGCGACGGCAATGCCTCTCCTGGTTCTTCGAATGGCGCCATATACGGTGTCCAGGACGGTAGCTTTTTTCTTTGCCGCAACTTTTTTTGCAGGAGCCTTTTTCTTCGCTGCAGCTTTTTTCGCGGGAGCCTTTTTCTTCGCCGCGACTTTTCTCGCAGGAGCCTTTTTCTTCGCCACGGCTTTTCTCGCAGGAGCCTTTTTCTTCGCCACGGCTTTTCTCGCAGGAGCCTTTTTCTTCGCCACGGCTTTTCTCGCGGGAGCCGCTTTGGGGGCTTTAAGTTTATCTACCTGTTTTGTAATTTTATCTACCTGTTTGGAAAGAGCTGCCAGTGACTTAGATACGGTTTTTAATTGCACTTTCAATTTCTTCATTTACATTTACCTCCTTAATTGGTTGATATTCTTCACAACAATAATACTTCACTCTAAATGCTATTTTATAGAATGTCAACCAAATCTGCAATTAAAATACAATTTTTACTACTTGTTAGTGTAGAAATTTCCTTTATTGAGATTGCTGGAGGTTCGCCGGAGGCGGATTGTATAAAATCGTAGATTGATTTTATGATTTGTTGACAAAAACTCACCCATGTGAAAGAAAATCTTGTCCAGCTCGGGTCTTTATCTTCCATAATTGCGGTTTTTTCAAAGTTTAAAGTTATTATAATGACGATGAAAATCAATTCTAATATTCCTTATCACGAAGCACTGAATCCTTCTCAGTTGGAAGCGGTCAACTTCACTGAAGGGCCGCTGCTGGTGATTGCCGGGGCCGGCAGCGGGAAGACCAGAACGCTTACTTACAGGGTTGCTCGTCTTGTGGAAAAGGGCGTTGCGCCGGGTTCTATTCTTCTTTTGACATTTACCCGCAAAGCATCGTTTGAGATGTTGAAACGAGCCGCGTTGCTTTTAGACAATCGATGCGAAAAGGTTGCGGGGGGAACATTCCACTCCTTCGCCAATACGGTATTGCGAAGATATGCACCAAAAGTTGGGTTTAATCGCGATTATTCAATTCTAGACCGTGCTGATTCAGAGAGTCTGATAAGCATGTTGAGAAAAGAGATGACTTTTGCTGCCGGGCACAGGTCTTTTCCCAGAAAGCAGACCCTGGCGAACATCTTTGGCCGGGCTGTCAATAAAGTTTTGCCGATTGAACTTGTAATATTAAATGACTACCCGCATTTTGCTCACCATACCGAAGCCATAATGGCGCTTTCCAATGACTACAAAAGACATAAAGCCGAGCATTTTTTTTTCGATTATGATGATCTTCTTGTTTATTTGAAAACCCTTCTGGAAGATCATTCCGACATTTGTCGCAGCATCTCTTCTACCTATCGCTATTTGATGATTGATGAATATCAAGATACCAATTTAATCCAGGCCGAAATCATACGCCTGCTGGCCGCCGGCCAACATAATATTATGGTGGTTGGTGACGATTCCCAGAGTATCTATGCTTTTAGAGGCGCCAATTTTAAAAATATCATGAAATTTCCGGAAATATTTCCCGGCACTCACCTCATCAGGCTCGAAGAAAACTATCGCAGTACTCAACCCATCTTAAATCTTACCAATGTGATTATTGAGCGGGCCACGGAAAAATATTCCAAAATTCTTTTTACTCGTAGACCCGGAGGGTCTTTACCGGTACTTGTCAGTGCCGGCAGTGAAAACAGCCAGTCGCGGTTTGTGGCTGAAAAAATTCGTAAGCTGAATCAAAGCGGTGTACCCTGGGGTCAGATTGCAGTCCTTTTCCGGGCAAATTTTCATTCTTTTGACCTTGAGATTGAGCTCAGCCGTGACGGCATCCCGTTTGCAAAAACGGGCGGTTTCAAATTCACCGAATCCGCACATATAAAAGATGTTTTGGGCCATCTGAAGATATTGAGCAACCCATACGACAGAATCAGCTGGTATCGAATACTCCTGCTGCTGAGCCGCATAGGCCCCAAGACTGCCCAGAACATCTATGCAGCGATATTGGCTGAACAAAACGGATATAAAGGGCTTTTCACAATTAAAGCCAAAAACATCCTGACCGGGGACTTTCAACGGTTAAAGGATCTTTTTGATTTTATCGATTCTAAGACCATGTCCGTAGCTCAAACAGGTGAGGCTGTCTTAAATTACTACACACCTATTTTAAAAGATAAATATGACGACCATCCCAAAAGAACAAAGGATCTTGAACATCTTTTGACCATAATGGAACGATACCAGAATATCGAATCATTTTTAACTGATATGGCCCTTGAACCACCCAGCACCAGTATCAACAATGCTCTTTCGCTGGATGACCCGCATGATGGCCGCTTAATCCTTTCCACCGTACACTCGGCCAAAGGTCTCGAATGGCACACTGTTTTTATCATTTGGGCCTTAGACGGCCGCTTCCCCTCAATACACGCTTTGCACAGTTCGGAAGATTTCGAAGAAGAGTTAAGGCTTATGTATGTTGCCGCCACACGGGCCAGGGAAAATTTGTTCTTTATCTATCCAGGCCAGGTTTACGACAAAACCTCGGGCATGGTACTGAGCCGTCCTTCCCGTTTTATCGCTGATATACCGGACAACATCCTCGCCCGTATTACTCATGAACAATAGCACGACAGATATCATGGAAAGCCGCGGAAGCCATCCCAAATATCGGGCCACGGGCAGCGCTTTCGTATCCGATCGGCATATCGCCCTTTACGAAAACGTCAGGACCTCCGCAATGCGGTCATCATTTGATTACAAAGACCAATCATATCTTTAATTCAGCAACAAAGAGGGTGCGAAACTCGAGTGTTTACTAAATTGATATGCAACTTGGGCCTTGATATGTAGGCCCGAAAATTATATGTTTGGTATATACTGCAAAGAAATTTATAATTTTTTCCTGGCGGAGGTTGAGATGATTATCGGAATCCTAAAAGAAATCAAAATCGAAGAACATCGCGTTGCCATGACCCCGGCCGGGGTGGAGGTAATGCAGCAAAACGGGCATACGGTGCTGGTGGAGAAAAATGCCGGCAGGGACAGCGGGTTCACAAATTCCTCTTATGCTAAAACCGGCGCTGAAATTGTAAATACGCCCGCTGAAATTTATAAACGCTGTGACATGGTGATGCATGTCAAGGAACCCTTGCCTTCCGAATATGAACTCATCAAAAAGGACCAGATCATATTTGCCTATTTGCACCTGGCTGCATTAGAAGAGTTGACAAAAGTTCTTATTAAAAGCCGCAGTATCAATATTGCTTATGAAACCATTCAAAAGGCCGACGGCTCTTTGCCGCTTTTGACTCCTATGAGTGAGGTGGCGGGACGCATGGCCATCCAGCAGGGAGCCAAGTATCTGGAAATGGCCTACGGTGGCAAGGGTATTCTGCTGGGAGGCGTTCCTGGGGTAAATCCCGGCACGGTGGTCATTATCGGCGGCGGGGTCGTTGGCACCCAGGCAGCCAAGGCGGCTTGCGGTCTGGGTGCCAAGGTTTATGTGCTCGACACCAACCTTGAGCGACTGCGCTATCTGAGTGATATAATGCCCAGGAACTGCTTCCCTCTGATGTCTGATCCGGCGATCCTTCGCGAACTATTAAAAAAAGCCGATTTAGTCGTTGGGGCTGTTCTTATTGTCGGCGCCCAAGCTCCCAAAATTATAACCCGCGATATGCTAAAAACCATGAAAAAAGGGGCCGTGATCGTGGATGTAGCCATCGATCAGGGTGGCTGCTTCGAAACCTCAAGACCGACCACCCACAATGATCCGATTTATAACGTTGACGGTATTGTGCATTACTGCGTGGCCAACATGCCGGGCGGTGTCGCCAAAACATCCACCCGGGCTCTTACCAATGCGACGTTGCCGTATGCGCTAGAAATCGCGGACAAAGGCTGGAAAAAAGCGTTCAGGGAAAACCCTGAAATCAAGCTGGGTGCCAATGTGGTCAAAGGTAAAGTTACGTTTAAGGGCGTTGCCGACGCATTCGGCCTTAAATATGTTCCCATTGATAGTCTGTTGTAACCACAGGTCCTGGCTGCTGGTCGGAGCGAAGCTAAGATCGCGCCTCAGTGTGGATTTTGGTTGCTGATTACAGGAATCGGATTGTCGTTAAAACAGCAATTTTTCTGGGCGCTAAATTATTAGAAAAGGAGGAGACCTTTGGATACTCCGCTTGTATGGGCAGAGATTGATCTGAAAGCCATAGCGCAAAACGTGCGTGCCCTACGTCGTATTACCAACGCTGAGGCCCGCTTGATGGCGGTTGTCAAGGCCAATGCATACGGACACGGAGTTTCGGAAGTGACCCGCCGGGCTTTAGAGAGCGGCGCGGATGTTCTGGGTGTGGCCCGTTTAAACGAAGGCATTGAACTCAGAAAAGCAGGTTTTGATGCGCCGACTCTGATATTCGGCTATACTCCGCCTGCGCTCGCCAAAAAGCTGCTCGAGTTTGATCTGACTCAAACGGTCTGGTCGTATCAAACTGCTGCGGCACTTTCAGCTGCGGTTCCAGCGAGTAAAGCATTGAAGGTACACCTCAAAGTCGACTCTGGCATGGGAAGACTCGGACTGCTGCCGGACTGCTGCCGGCTGCCGGTTCTGGATGCAAATTCAACAGCAAAGGCCCTCGGCGAAGTTGAAGCGGTCGCATCTCTTTCCGGTCTCCAGTTAGAAGGCGTATACACACATTTTGCCGCGGCTGACAGCGCTGACAAGTCATATACCGGCAAGCAGTTTGAAATATTTGCAGAATTTTTAGATGAACTTCGCAAAGCCGGTCTGGATATCCCCGTGTGCCACGCTGCCAACAGTGCAGCAATTATCGACATGCCTGAAACTCACCTTGACATGGTGCGCGCCGGCATATCCATATATGGACTCTATCCCTCTGATGAAGTTGACAGGGACCGTATTGCACTGCAGCCGGCCATGACGCTGAAATCCAGAGTGGTTCACCTGAAAAAGGTCCCGTCCGGCTTCAAAGTCAGCTATGGCATGACTCACGAAACCTCAAAGCCCACAACCATAGCCTCGGTACCGGTCGGTTATGCCGACGGATTTAGCCGGCTGCTTTCTTCCCGGGGCCATATGCTGGTCGGTGGGCGCCGGGCGCCCATTGTCGGGCGGGTTTGTATGGATACGACCATGCTGGATGTAGGGCATGTCCCTGACGTCGATCTTGAGGACGAGGTGGTAATCTTCGGTCGGCAGCAGGATGCGTCCATTACTGCAGATGAAATTGCCGCATCCCTAAACACCATCAATTATGAAATCGTATCCTCCTTAACCGCCCGCATACCCAGAATTTATTTACAATAACCCGAATTTTTCATGAAGAATTTCTCACCGGCATCGTCGACAAGTTTTCCGTGATTTAGAAACAAGGTATGATGCGCCAAAGAATCGACCTGATAACGGTCATGAGTTGTAAAAATGATCGTTATTTTTTTTTGGTCATTTACCTGACGCAGAATGTTTATTATCGCTACCTGGTTTTCTACATCGACGCTTGAAGTGGGTTCATCGCACAAAAGGACTTCAGGATTAACCGCCAGTGCCCGGGCAATCGCTACCCGCTGAGTTTCGCCACCGGAGAGCCGATGTGCCGGCGCCTGAGCCAGATGTTGCATTCCCACCAGTTCAAGCGACTCTTTAATAATGCGATCTCTTTCTTTTTTAGGTATTTGTCTTACCTTAAGGCCAAATTCCAGGTTCTTGTGGATCGTAGTTGTAAAGAGGATGGGGTGCTGTTCTACCATAACAACCGACTTGCGCAGGGGTTGCAGGCAGAGTTCGGTAAATTGGATTGGTTGCAGGCAGTAATGCATGTTGCCTGTTGTGGGCGACTCAAGAAAACCGAGAATATTCAAAAGGGTGGTTTTCCCGGCGCCGTTATGTCCCAGCAGGGCGTAAATCCGTCCTTTTGCTATCTCCAGTAGCGGGATATCAAGGACGGTTCTGGTCGCGTAGACTTTGGTGAGTTTTGAGATTTTATAAACTTTCAAACCCTGGTTTTTCCCTGAAAAAAATGAAACATAAGATTAATCGTAAAACTTAAGCCCAGCAGGATAATGCCCAGGGCTACGGCCAGTGCAAACTGCCCTTTGTCGTATTCCAGGGCCATGGCCGTGGTCATGGTGCGGGTAAATCCCCGGGCATTTCCTCCCAGCATCATGCTGATACCAACCTCGGCAATTACCCGGCCGAAAGCGGCAATAACTGCGGCAACAATTCCAAAACGCGCCTCTCTTAAAATCACAAAGGCGGTCTGCCGGCGATTGGCGCCCAGGGTCATGGCGGTTTTGCGATAGCGTTCGTCGATCCTGCTGATAGCGGCTATGGTAAACGTTGCTACAATCGGCAGGATCAATATGGTCTGCCCGATGACCATGGCCTTCCGGGTATAGAGCAGATCCAGCGGTCCAAGGATGCCGCGGCGCGAGATAAAAGCATAAACAAAAAGACCGATAACAACCGTCGGGAGCGCCAGCAGGGTATTCAAACAGGTGATCACCATACGTTTGCCCGCAAAAGATTCAAAAGCAATAAAAAACCCTAGCGGTATTCCCATCAGGCTGGCAATCACCGTTGAGGCCCCGCTAACTTTTATGGAGATTGCCACAATGGAAATAATTTCCGGGTCTAAGGAGGCAACCAGAAGAAGCGCCGAAAAAAAACTGTCAATCAGAAGGTCCATGTCTATTCACTTAACGGATAACCCCTAGAGACCTTTGCAAAACGTCCCCTTTTGCCCAATTTTTGCGTCATGCTCAGATTTTAATCCTCGAAATACTCAATGTATTCCTGTGGTTAAAATCTTCATCTTCCTTGAACTTGAACAAAATTGAACATTTTTCAAAGGTCTCCCCTAATCGAATTTTGACTCGACTAGGGTGATAGCGTCCGGGTAAAAAAGCTGTTTCCCCAGTAGTTTGTAATTCAAGATTAAGGACTGTGCTCTGGCTGAAACCAGCCATTTTGCGAACTGCTGTGCCAGATCATACCGCACATGCGGGTGTCTGGCAGGGCTAACCGGAATTACACCGTAAGGGTTGTTCAGCAGGGGATCTCCCGCGCACATGATTTCTAGATCAAGGCCTGCGTCGCGGCCGTAGCGGTACTTGAGATAAGTCCCTCGATCAGCCAGAGTGTAAGCTCTTTTTTCATCGGCAAAGGTGATAGTTCTGCCCATTCCTTGGCCAATGGAGAGATACCACTTTTCAGATCCTTGAGGATGCATAAAAGCTACCGTACTTTTCTTGCCTTTTTTCACAATGGTGCTGATTGCGACATCCAGCGCCAGGCCGGTTGCCCGCCACAGGTCTTGCTCCTTGGCATGCGTACCGCTGTCATCCCCTCGTGAGACAAACAGAACTTTGCCGGCGGCGATCTTTTTCAGGGCTGCGGATGCCTCCTGCATGCCTTTGATTCCGGCCGGATCATTAGAAGGCCCTAGAATAATAAAATCGTTGTGCATCACCGCATAACGTTTGGTTCCGTATCCGTTTTTAATAAATTTTGTTTCCCTGGCTCTGGCATGCACAAAGATTACATCCACGTTACCGTCGATGCCGTCACGAATGGCAGCCCCAGTTCCCTTGGCAAACACTTTTACCCGGGTGCCGGTGTCTCTGGTGAATTCCGGAATCAATACATCTAGAAGCCCTGAATTCTCCGTGCTCGTGGTTGTGGACATTTTAAGGGTCTTTAGTTCTCCAACAACACCAACAGGAAGATATGATATGAACAAAGCAGTAAACATAAGCATGCCGAATGTTTTTTTAAAATCCACTCTAAACATTTGCTTAAACCTTCACTCCTGTTGCATCATCTCTTCCTGCGGGAAGACCATCTTTGAACTCAAGCTTAAATCGTAGCCTGCCAATTCTTGAGCCAACTCCCGAAAGGCGTCTTCATGTAAAAGTCCCAGAAACAATTGCACTCCCCGTTCGAAAAAACGGTTCTTGTAAACAAGAAAATCAAAGCGTTCCCAGCGCAAGGGGACAAAGTCGAGGTCCAATAGGCCTGCCACGGCTTTGATTCCAGCACCTGCATCCGCCCTGCCCGACAACACTTCTAACCCCACATCCAGGTGGCGATGAAGCTCCCGGTGATAGCCTTTGATCTGATCCCCTTCGATGCCTGCCTTTTTAAGCTCCCCGTCCAACAGCAGCCGGGTTCCGGTACCCAGGGGCCGGTTAACGATCCTTACATTCGGTTTGCCTAGATCGGCTACCCCTTGAATGCCTTGCGGATTCCCTTTGGCCAGCAAAAGCCCCTGCTGCCGCTGGCAGAAGTTGACCACCGCCGGCAGCTGTTCCAGCTCCTCTCTGGCAAAACCGAAGTTATAGTCCTGCTCATTTTCTTGAAGTAGATGACTTGATGCGATATGGCAAAGACGGCGCCTTAGCGCCCGAATCCCTCCCATGCTTCCCAGGTTTCCGAAAACAGCTGTATGTTCCGGATACAAGCTGTTGAACAGGGAAATCGTCCTGTCAAGAAGGATATCGTTGCTACCGGAGATGATGAGCAAGCCATGGTAGGGTAGCAGAGAATCTGCTGTTTCCGGGTAATTGATGGTTTCATTTTCCAGCCACTGTTCGACCAGATAGCGGGGAAACAACCATTTGCCCGTCACTTTTGACGCCGGCAGTCCTTTCTCGGCAATTAGAGAATAAACCATCTTCTGGTTTACCCCCAGAAACTGGGCCACCTCTTTAGTTGATAAAAATCTTTTCATCTTTTCGTGCTTTCGTGGTAAAAAACCTTTTTCTTTTCCGGCTTGTTCAGGCTGGGATTTTGTCTGTGTCATATTTACTTAAACACTCGACTTTATAGATTTTGAGTTATTATTTGTCAATATATTTCCACAATTCCTATATATTTAACCTATAACAACCAATACTAACCATAAGCTACAAACATTGTTTCTCTATAGCAGTTCCCATAAATATGTTCCGATTGATTCGCTGCGGGGTAATGTCCGTCGATAGTTGTCAGTTGTCCGGAGCATAGGATAGAAAATGCTGCAAATTCAAGTATATATGAAGGCGCCATCGTTGAAACCCATGCTTGATCTAAGCATTTAAAAATGCGAATACAACTGACCACGGACAATGAACTACGGACACAAGTCGTTTTTGTAATGTTCGCTTTTACGTACTTTTATTGACGAGTTCTTGCCGGCCTAAACGAAATTATCCGCCGGCTGAAACGGAACATTATCTTGATAATCGCTATAAAAGGAATGCCATGCTTAATGAGGTGGATGGGGTGTGCTTATAAGCTGTTTCAAAACTTTTTAATCAAAGATACCGGCCTTATGCAGGAATGATTCCACATCTTGCCAGAAGACATCCCAATGGGGGGGGCAGTCGTTGTGGCCGCTTTCATAGGTTATCATTTTGCCTTTTTGGGCCGCCTGATAGAGGGACAGACCATGCCGATAGGGGATGACTTCGTCGAATTTGCCATGCATAACCAAAACCGGTCCGGGGTAGTTTTGAACGGCTTTAAGATTTTCGAACGGGTCCCGGACCAAAAAACCGGGGGCCAGATATTTTACGGCCAACGAGCGGGTGCTGATAAATGTCGACATCAGGATGAGCGCGGCCGATGGCCGTTGAGCGGTCAGGGCACACACCGCACCCCCGCCAAGGGAACGACCGAACAGAACTATTCTGGAAGCATCAACATCTTTTCGTGCAGCAAGAACGTCATAGGCGGCAGCAAAGGTTTCTTCAATACTGATTTGGGAAGGCAATCCTTCCGATCGACCGTAACCGGGGTATTCCACAAGCAGCACCCCCATTCCGAGACGATTGAAATTTTGAAGTTCTTGCGGCCAAAAGTCGATCAGTTCCCCGTTCCCGTGTGCAAAAATCACCGCAGGGGCCGGCTTTGATCCGTACTTTTCGGCTGGCGGTAGAAACCATGTTTCAACCTTTCCGAAACTGGTAGCCACCCAAATTCGTTCCAGGCCGGCAATGCCCGGATCTCCTGCAGGCACCTCAATCAAACCACTCGGAAACATCATTTGCCGTTGCATCAAAAAAAGGAAACCGCAGTAAGCCAGATACAAACCCAAGGGCCATGCTGCAACTTTAATGATGATATTCAACTTCATACTCCTTAGAATATATTAATTGCGTTAAAAAACATAGAAAAGAATTTCAGGTTATTTCTGAAACCAACAAGAAAACTTAATTTTGAAGTTATTAAAGAGGGTGTGCGTGACTTTTTACGAGATCATCAAGGTTCAATTCGCATATTCTTTATTGATTGCCTTTTTTACTGCTACACCAATTTTTTCAAATACATACGGCTTCTGGATATATTGTCCGGCTCCCAGTCTTTGACATTCTTTGACCCGTTCGGTTTCTGAGAATCCGCTGGTGATGATGGCTGCCTGTCGTGGACGCAGCTTAATATTTATATCGGTTACCCAGCAAAAAAACTTTAACATGTCTTTGCAAAACCAAAATATATTTTTCATGAGCGATACGGGATGGGATCTTGCGCGGGTCAGGCCGGCTTGCGGTGATGGCTTGTAGTTTCTCAGCGGACAACGCACTTTTGAACCCAGGGTTCAGCCACAGATTTCAGATGCATAAGTTCGTTATGATCATGCTCGCAGTTATCATGCTCGAAAAACTCCGGTTGCAGAACCCCGAAATTTTTAAATTGCTGGAGGGCATAAAGCATTGAGCCCTTAATGCGCTGCGCAATGCGTTCAACAACGTTTTCATCCACCAGCGGTTTTATGCATGTCGTCCTGAATTCATAGTCTATCCCCGATTGCATAATGATTTGAATGCTTGTAAGAATCTGTTCCGGATCGCAATTTTTTTGGATTAAGGGCGAGTAGTTCCAGGGGTCTGTTTTTATATCCATGGCAATGTAGTCTATAAGGCCTTCAGCTAAAAGCCCTGCAATCATCTGCGGCCGGCTTCCATTTGTGTCCAGTTTGATCGGATAGCCCATTTTTTTAATTTTCTCGCAAAGGGTAAAGAGGTCTTTATTAAGGGTGGGTTCCCCGCCGGAGAGTACAACCCCATCTAAAAAAACTTTACGCCGTGACAGGAAATCATAAACGCGGTGCTCTTCTAAAACTTCCGCAGGCTTGCCTCTGGCAAGATCCGGATTATAGCAATGGGGGCATTTGAAATTGCACCCCGAAAAGAAAAGTACACAACTTATTTTCCCGGGGTAATCGATAAAGGAATTTTTTTGCCAGCCGCCGATTATCATAATACATATATTCTTAAAACGGTCTTATTTGATGAATTCGTAAAAAGTCACGAATTCAACTATAGAGGGCAGAAGAGGAATCCAGTCTGAATGTTTTTCTTACGCCAAATTCAGCTTGCTTGCCGTAATTCCATTGCTTAACCGGCCTTAAATAGCCGACCACCCTTGAGTAGACTTCGGTATCCTGTTTGCAAGACGAACATTTTTCCTGTTTGCCGTCCAGATAACCGTGAGATGGACATACGCTGAATGTAGGTGTAAGCGTAAAATAAGGCAGCCGGAAATTGGAGGTTGTTTTTTTGATCAGCCCTTTGACAACCTCTATATCACTGACCTGTTCCCCAAGGAAAATATGGAAAACCGTTCCACCGGAATATTTTGTCTGCAGACTATCCTGGAGCATCAGGGATTTAAAAATATCATCGGAATAGTTTACCGGAAGTTGGGTGGAGTTGGTGTAGTATGGAGCGGCTCCTTTGCGATATTCAGCTTCGTTGGCACACTGGATATCCGGGAACTGCTTTTTGTCGAGCATAGAGAGACGATATGAGGTCCCCTCCGCAGGCGTGGCCTCAAGGTTGAAAACATCGCCGGTTGCATCCTGTGTTTCTGCTATCAAGTCGCGGATAAAATCCATAACTTTCAGTGAAAATGTCTGTCCGGGCTCAGAGGCAATGTCTTTGCCCATGAAATTCATACAGGCCTCGTTCATGCCGATTATTCCGATAGTGGAAAAATGATTCTTCCAATAGAGCCCATTGCCGTTCTTAATCGCTCTTAAATAATATTTGGAATAAGGATAGAGATTTCTGTCCGTAAATTTTTCAAGGATTTTCCTTTTAATGGAAAGACTTTCCGAGGCAAGATGTATTTTTTCTTTTAAACGCGAGAAAAAGTCTTCTTCCTTTGCAGCAAGATATCCGATGCGTGGCAGGTTGATGGTCACCACACCGATCGACCCGGTCAGGGGGTTGGCGCCAAACAATCCGCCACCCCTTTTCAAAAGTTCCCGATTGTCAAGACGCAGCCGGCAGCACATGGACCTGGCGTCTTCAGGGGAAAGGTCGGAATTGACAAAGTTGGAAAAATAGGGGATTCCGTACTTG
>SDBU01007603.1_pt1 | contig 12455 bp, 13 predicted proteins | sample 2277071 | NCBI WGS metagenome assembly SDBU01 (sample SAMN10397929, study PRJNA504765) | marine sediment metagenome | isolation source: marine sediment core GS08_GC12, 126 cmbsf | place: Arctic Ocean: Gakkel Ridge, Loki's castle | collected 2008
CTATGGCTCGGGTAACGCTTGAGGATTATTCGATCGCTTTCAGCCCACCTCTGGAGCAATATGTTATGCCTAGCAAGGACAAGATCATCAAGGCCGTGAGGGAAGTGTTAGAGCGCAAGGGTGGTGCTGGTGGTATAGGGATGAAAAAGGACTAGAAGTTTTTCTGTGCTTTAAACCGCTGAGATACCCTGTTCTGTGGGATGCTATTCCACAGAACAGGGTTTATTTAACAGTAAGGCAATGAGAAAGGAGATTGTGAATGAGCGCCGAGAAAGAAGGAAAAATTACTAACTCATCGAAGGATGAAAAAGAAGAACGAAAAGAAGAACGAAAAGAAGAACGAAAAGAAGAACGAAAGGGAAAGTGTATCGATTGCATCAATCTCGTACAGACCCAACATTATCTTTCCCAGAAGATTTTAGGTCATCATTGCTTCTCTATTGGAAGACAGCAAGATTATCCGGACGACTATAACTTTGATGCGCTTCAAGTCAAGGAAGAACATCCCTGTGAATGGATTGAATCCCTTGCTGACTTTAAGGTCAAGGGTAGTGCTGAGACTGCTGGGTATGCTCCGAAGATTCAAAGATTTGTTACGATAAGGGTAAGGTGGGGTTACGAGGGGGCGACAGATGAAGCTCCAGATGAGATTGATTGATATGCCTCGCTACTTAACTCAGGCAGTCTCTTTCATACACGGTCATTCGGACAGGGGCGTGCCTGCTGCTTGAAAGAAATCCACCTCAATAGCTCTATCGGAAGTTGGCGGGATAGCGACCACCCATTGTCGGTCTTATGTTGACTGACTTTGCAGTAGAAACTTGGGGACCAATCGTCAGCTGCTTCCATGACTGGTTAACCAACGGACCAGGTTTACTCGTAGCCGTTCCCTTTACGCCTACTAATGTGAACTATATCTTGTTGTCTACGGAAGGGCGAGGGCGACATTATCTCAGAAAGGGGCAAAATGGATCGAAGAACGTTTCTAAAAGGAACGATAGCCGGTCTGGGAGCCTTAACTGTCCCAGGCTTAGTTGTCCAGGCCAAGGCGGCACGCCCGCCTGAGGTTTGGCATGCAACATTCGATGTGATCGTCATAGGCACGGGCGGAGCGGGCGCTACAGCGGCACTGCAGGCTCACCAACAGGGGGCGTCGGTGCTCCTGGTAGAGAAGCGGCCTACCTGGGGTGGCACCACGGCCATCTCGGGGGGCGTCCTCTGGATTCCCAACAGCCATTATATGACCGAGGCAGGTATCCTCGACTCACGCAAGGATGCTCTAACCTACCTGCGGTTGGTTGCACGAGGGCAGGCGGACGACGAATTGATCGTTGCCTACGTAGACCACTGTAACGAGATGCTCAGTTTTATAGAGAGCCATACGCATCTGGAATTTGAATTTTACCGCCGTGGGGTACATCCCTTTCCTGACTACCATCCTGAGTGGTCAGGCGGTAAGCCCGGCGGTCGCGGTATCGCGCCGAAAACCTACAGGAATCTCATTTTTGGTCGGGCCCTGATGCAAGGTCTGCGGGATGCCATTGAGGCTCGCGACATTCCCATCTGGCTTAGGAGTCCGGCCAGGCGGTTGGTGTTAGATGAATCCGGCGCCGTCACCGGTGTACAGGTCCAACGGTTGGACCGCCGCCTGCTAGATGTTCGTGCCCGCAAGGGCATCATACTGGCCTGTGGGGGCTTCGAATGGAATCCTGAGCTGGTCAGACACTACCTGCGGGGTCCGAGTCCAATTACTAATACGCCACTGAACGCGAATACCGGTGATGGCCTGCTGATGGCCCTCGGTGTGGGGGCTGATCTGAGGAACATGAAAGAAGCCTGGGGCGTACCTATGTACCAGGTACCTGGTCAGAAGACCGGTCTGGCAGATTGGTTCACCTGGCGTGGTAAACCAGGGGCTATTATGGTCAACCGGTACGGTAAACGCTTTTGCAACGAAAGTGCGGATTACAATACTACCTGGCGCTCCTTTTTCACCTGGGAGAACTGGGGCACCACGGGCTACGCCAGTATTCCAGCGTTCACCATAGTCGATCAGCGGATGGTCGACCGTTATGGATTCGCTGCCAGCGGTCCCGGAGAGATTTCCGAGTGGGTCACTCGCGCGGACAGCTTGCGTGAGCTGGCCGAGAAGCTGGGGATTGATCCAGAGGGACTGGAGACTACGGTGGCCGAATTTAACCGGTGGGCCAGCGCTTCGCCACCCAGGGATCTGGAGTTCCATCGCGGGGAGAGCCTCTTTGACCGAATCGCATCCGGGGATAGCATCCGAGAAGAAGGCACGGCGGCTAGTCTAGGACCGCTGGAGGAGCCTCTCTTCTGCGGCGCTGCTATCTGGCCGGGGAACTGCGGAACCTGTGGCGGCCCACGGGTAAATGCCTGGGGACAGGTAATCAACCCCTTCGGCGAAGTGATCCTGGGCCTGTATGCTGCAGGTAACGCGGCGGGCATCGGTGGACCGGGCGCCGGAGAGGCTGGTAGTGGTGGTGGCACCATCGGCCCGGCCATGACGTTCGGATTCCTGGCGGCAAACCACGCAGCTAATCGATAGGCGGAGGAAGAATAAAGTGTACAGCATCATTATAGCCAAAGGGAAGATTTCGGATACTTGACAATCAAAAAGAAGATGATATAGTAAAAATTAACTGTGCATCCCGTTGTTGGTTTTCTGAAAGAATTTAACCAAATTTATAAGTGAGTCACATCTGTTTTTTAAAGAGAATACAAGGTCTTTAAGATCAAGATTGTCATATAATAAAGATATCAAAAAATAAGGAGGGACGGAAATGTTTGGACTTGGTATGCAGGAACTTGTGATCATCCTTGGCATAGCCGTGCTTATCTTCGGCGGCAAGAAAATCCCAGAACTTGCTAAAGGAATAGGCCGGGGTATCAATGAGTTTAAGAAAGGTATGAGCTTTGATGGGATCAGAAGTACGACTGAAGAATTTGATACTGTAGATAGCAAAAGACAAATGGGGGAAGGTGACCTAAAAGAAGCAGAAATAAAAAAGACCAGCTCAAAAGAGTCCAGCTCAAAAGAGATCAGCTCAAAAGAGACCAGCCCAAAAAAGACCAGCCCAGAAGAGACCAGCTAAAGGGATTTGCAGCTGACAAAGGGTTAAACGGACAAAACAAACACAAGCTAGTAGATAATATCGATCGGTGAATAAGGCTGGGTGCGGAGCTTGCAGACTCAACTACTGCCTCTGACACTGAGGTCATGGAAGGAACTGTTCCCGCAGCCGTAGGTGTTGTACCTGTCGCTACTGAGAAGAGGGAAGTAGTTTCTGGAGGCCCCGTACAATTTTTGAGAGGGGAGGCGAATTTAAAAAGTGCCTTTTAGCATAGGAGTCCAAGAGTTACTTATAATACTGATTATTGTTGTACTCTTCGTCGGGGTCAGCAGAGTACCCGATATAGGAGGAGCACTTGGCAAAGCGGTCAGCGAGTTCCAACAGATAAAAAAAGAGATAGAGAAAGAAGTCAAGGGAGCCACGGGCAATATGCCCTTCCGGCTGGATAAATTATTAAATATAGTAAAGATGATAACAGGTAAGAAGTAAAGATGATAACAGGTAGAAGGCTGAAAAGTTTACATTTGAGGACTAGGGTCAGGGTGGAGAGTCCGGCGGGAATATGTTCATATGCCTAAATCTTCTAAACAGGTGTTTCTGTCTCTAGTCGATCACCTGGATGAGCTCAGATTCAGGATAGTTTACTCGTTGATTGCAGTTATAGCTATCTCTGTCGCGGCTTACTTCTTTCGGAATGAAATCCTAGCATTCCTAGTGCGGCCACTGACGGGTTACTACGGTTCAACGGTGCCCAACTCCGAAGTACCCATGATCTTGGAGGCTATGCAGAATTTCCTGCGCGGAACCGCCTCTTCTTACTTCAATGAGGAGCAGATATCTGCTATCTTAGGGGTTATGGGGCGCTTCTTAGGCCAGCAGTCTGGGTTGATCTATATCCACCCGACAGAGGCCTTTCTCAGCTATATCAAGCTTGCACTATTTACTGGTGTATTTTTCTCCGCCCCCGTCATCATATATCAGATATGGAAATTCCTTTTACCCGCCCTCTTCGACAAAGAACAGCGGTTCTTCTTCAGGACCTTTGGCTTTGGAACCTTGCTGTTTTTCGTTGGAGCCGCCTTCGCCTTTCTGGTTGTGCTGCCACTCGGAATAAAGTTCTTGCTGAGGCTAAGCGGCCCAAACCTCCAGGCAAGTTTCACCATCGGAAATTATCTTTCTTTCACCATGATGTTCATCCTCGTCTTTGGGATATTATTTGAACTGCCGGTGGTAATCTTCCTTTTAGTACAGGTCGGCCTAGTATCCCGCGAGTTTCTGGCCCGCCAGAGGAAGTATATGATTCTAGTTGCCTTCATCGTCTCTGCGATCTTAACCCCGCCTGATGTCGTGACTCAGTTATTGCTGGCCGGTCCGTTGATAGTCCTCTACGAGATAAGCTTAATCTTGGCACGCTTTGCCGGCCATGGAAGGAGAGAAAAAGGGGTGGAAGTGGAAGAGGATCTAACCTAACAGGATAAATAATATAGAAATATTTTTCTCTTCTACTGATTAAGTCTGCTCCTACTGACCTGCCCCCATTAACTGTACCACTGGTTAAGTTAGAGTCAACGGAATTATGGTCTCGGGAGCAGGTGGCCGGTAGTTTAAGGTACTATACGGCCTTACTTGATTGTACTCTTTCCGCCACTCTTCAATCAATATACTTGCTTCAGTCAATGTAGTAAATATCTCCCGATCAAGTAGCTCATCTCTTAGTTTCCCATTAAATGACTCTATATATCCATTCTCCCAGGGGCTCCCTGGCTCGATGAAGAGTGTCGTGACTTCGAGATCCTTTAACCAACTGCGTACTGCCTTTGCGGTGAATTCAGGACCGTTGTCAGATTAACAATTTCTACCGTGAGCCTTTCCTCCTCACTCCTCACCTTTAGGAATGTAGCGCTGAGACGTTCTTACCTGCCCCATGACTTGGCATGCCCGTCTATTCGGAGACTTTAAGAGTCTTCAAGACTCTATCTATCATCTTACGTCTCTTTAACGGGCTTAGGAGTTTCCCCGGGATGCCTCCTTCGGGATGTCATTGTCGAGCGAGAGATCTGCCACTAACTTCTTAAGCCGGGTATTCTCCTTCTCAAGCTGTTTTAGTCTTTTTACTTGCTCAATCCTCATGCCACCGTATTCTCTTCGCCAGCGATAGTAAGTCTGTTCTATTACCTCTATCTTCCTGGCAGCTTCACCTAGCGTTGATCCCTGACAGAGAAGGACTTCTGCTTCCCTTAGCTTGTTAATGATCTCATCAGGTCTGTAGCTTCTTCTGGCCATCTGAATCCCCCCTTTCTTTGATCCTTATTCTAACATAATAACTGGACCAGTTTTTGGGGGGCAGGTCACTACCATAGGGGCCAAAGAGAGAGCAGTATTTTTTTTAATGAGATGGTGTGTGTGGTGGGTTTAAAACCTATTTTGTTATTAGCAACTGCTTGAGATAGTTCTCAAAGAAATTCAATACTCCTGTGCGATTCAAATGGTCAGAGTTATAAAAGTACTCCTTTTCATTATTTACCAAAGAAAAATCATAGAAAAGAACTCCTTTCCCAGCTAACACTTCCTTTATTCTTTCATCAAACTTCTGCTCATGCGGTATCATTTCATAAAACTGCTTTGGTATAGGAGTTTTTATAACTATTACATTTATATCCCGCGATTTTAGAAGGCTAATCATATCTACAAACTTTGATAAATACTTATTGAATATTTCTTCATTGATTTCAGCCGGATACAGGTAGTCTATTCGATAAGTATCTTGACGCTTGGAAGGCCTGTGTACTTTGTTAAATATTCGTTCGTCGTCAAAGACATCTGGGCTAAACCGATCATGATTATTTATCTTTGAAAAACCGGAGATGTAATCTATGGCTATACTCCTGTTTATGTCCTTGTTGGAGCTGTAGGACAATAGCAGCTTGGCAAGAGTAAGGTCAAAAGGCGCTCGTTGGAATAGTTTAACATCTTCGAGTCTATCCTCGTTCCATTCTCTTGAATAAAGGGCAAAGGAATCTATGAAGTAGATCACATTTTTGGTATTGTGTCCTGCCGCCAGAAAATAATCCAGGAGCAGGGAATTGACCACAATTCCACCTCCTGGAGTAGAAAGATTGATGATCCTAGCGTCGGTCATTTCTTCAAGTCGATTATCCATATCTTCAAAAGAAAAAGGTAGGGCATGGGAAGCTCCCAAGATAAGATAGTCATAGCTGGGAAAATCTGCGGTCTTTACGCCATAAAACCTGTTTCTGTTAGCATACTTGTATACTAGCACCTCTGAAGTACAATACACGGCACCATATAGTATCAAACCTGCTACCACGAAAATTGCTGCTTGTTTCCAGTACGTCTTCATTCTGGTTCCACCTCTCTAAAAACCAGTGCCTGCGTAAGGAGAACTACCCTCTTTCTGCACAGACGGTATCGACCGCAGGTACCCCCCCCTAAGATTATTCTAAAACGACATGTAAATAAATTCTGCCAATCCCCACTTTCCTAAAATAAGAAGGCTAAATATCAATGCGAAGTAAACCGCCCAACGGACGAACGCGGGTTGGGTACGTATCCTTTCCCAGATAGATTTTCGCTCATCCAATATTTCAACGAAGATCAAAGTAGCAATTAGGGCGAAGGAAATGAGAAGCTCGGAAGTGAAAGGATAGATCTTCAACAATGTGGGAAGCATGCCTAAGCTATTATAGATACGCTTTATAATAGTAAAAGCATCCGAAGTCGAGCTTGCCCTGAAGAAAATCCAGGCAAATGTAATCAAGTGAAAGGTAAATAGGACCCGGAGTACATTCAAAAATGGATTATCGCCTGCTTTAGGGAAAATACTCCCCAATTTGCGCCATATTGGCGCGGTAGTCAACGAAACCCACTGGTAGAAACCATTCAGGCCACCCCATATCATAAACGACCAGTTCACACCATATCCCATGCCAGCATGCCAAAACCCACTTACTATAAAAGTTGTCATGAGGTTGAGATAGATTCTTGGTCGAGATACCCGGCTCCCTCCCATGGGTATGTACAGGTAATCCCGGAACCAGGTGGCCAGAGAAATATGCCAACGCTTGGCCCAAAATTCGGAGGTCGACTTAGAAAGATAAGCTCTTTTGAAGTTCTCCATAAGATCAAATCCCAGCAGTTTAGCACTTCCTCTGGCCATATCTGTGTAGCCGGAGAAATCGCAGTAGAGTTGGAAGGCAAAGAAATAGGCACCAATGATCAATTCAACGGGTGGAGAGTAAGCCGGCCTACTAAATGCTTGAGTTACAAAAGGCGCCAGCCTATCTGCAATCACAACTTTCTTAAATAACCCCCAAAGGATTAATTGTAGTCCTGGTGTAATGTTTTTGGGATCAAAACGAATATGTTTTTTTAATTGAGGTAAGAAAGTCTGTGCTCTTTCAATGGGTCCGGCGAAAATTTTTGGGAAAAAAGCCACGTAGACGCCAAATCTACCTATATGTTTCTCTGAATCTATCTTTCCACGATAGACATCGAACAAATAACTTACTACCGAGAAAGTAAAGAAGGACAGACCCACAGGCATCAAAAGATTTAACTGTGGAAAGGCAAGAACCTCTGAGATTAGATTATAGTTCTTTAAAATACCTTCAAGCTCAATTGAAAAGAAATCGAAATATTTAAAGATGCCCAACATTCCCAAATTGACAAGGATCCCTACCAGCAGGAAGGTCTTTCTAGCTGAACTGCCACTTTTAGTACCGGAGATTCCCAAACCACAAAAATAGGCCACAAGGGTGGCAGCGACTAAGTATATAGCGGCAGCTGGCTTCCAGGACATGTAGAAATAGTAACTTCCCAAAAGAAGTAAGATCCATCTTAATCTATGGGGGATTAAATAATACAGTACAACGATAGCAACGAGAAATGTCATGAATGTCAGGGAATTAAACAGCACGATAACACCCTTTCTAATTTCAGACTGGAAACCTCAGTGACTATTCGCTCGCCATCTCCCTTTATGTTATACCGAAGCCTTTAATAAAAGGCAAGCTCTTCTGAACTACCTGGTGAATGATCTCCGAGAAAATAAAGCGCAGGGGATGTAAACCTAAGTGTTCAAATATTTGACTCACATCCCCTAAGTGAAAACCAAATCTCAAATTTTTAGCTTAATACGAAGGAGGAGCGCCCCACATTTCCTCTGGAATGTCCTCTTCCGGGATGGGCATATTGATTGCCAGGTAATATTCCAAAGTTGCCCACTGCTGTTTAGTAAGAGGGAGTATGACATGATCGTGGCCGCCAAAGAGGGTTCCCCATCCTACTAATTCTCTTTCCTCAATCAGAGCAGCATCCAGTCCATGGCAGTTCATGCAAGTCTCTAACGTAAGTAGCCATCCGTCAGAAGGCAGAAAAGTTACCCAGTCGATCTTCTCGGTCTCCTTTGGGATTTCCTCTTCCGGGATGGGCATATTGATTGCCAGGTATGCCACCAGGGTTTTTACCTCTTTTTCAGTAAGATCCTTGAGGGCACTTTCCTGATCGGTAAAATATGCCTCCCATTCCTCCTGGGTTCTTTTGGCTGTTACAACGCTCACGATATCGTCCGTCGAACTACTATCCAGCACCTCTAGCAAGAGCATGCTTCCTCCCTTTGGCATAAATTCAAACTGCTCTTGTGCCATAGCCAAACTAACAAAAAAAGCTACGACTATAGCTAGAGGAACAAGAATTTTTAGCTTCTTCATGGTCATCTCCTCCTTTTACTATATACCATAATCCGCGTAATCCTAAGCCTCGGGCTTTTCCGGAGAGGCCTTCTCGGAGATTTTGACGCTTGATAGCGAGAATATAGGGACCTTGACTACCTGTTTTGCCTCTTCTACCGGAAACTTAGTGTCTTTCAGCTTGTCTATTCTAAGTCTAGTTGCCTCGTCGTAAAACTGCTCCATACAGTTTTTGCATACCCGGGCCGGGATGTCCTCTACCACGACTAATTTTTCTTCTTCCCAAAGGCACATTTTTACAACATCCTCATAGGTCTCCGAGTTACAGTACTTACATAAATAGTTGTCTTTCTGCTCTTCTTCCATAGTATTCTTTTCCCCTTCGATGTGAATTAATAATCAATCGGATGAGAAAGAAGAAAACCCTTTCTTGAAAGCTAATTTAGCTTACTACTTTTCCAACAACATTTTCGCCGCCTGATAAATCTGGGCTTTATTTATTTTCATCCAGTTCATCATTTCCGGTGCACCCGGTGGAGGTGCATCGGGGAACGCAATTCGCTTGAACTTAGCGCCGGTTACGCCTTCTGCAACTCGAGCTATGACCTCTGCCCCAGGGCACAAAGTGTATTTCGATGAGTCGACGGTCAAGAGTCTGCCCGTCTTCTGAACAGATTTAACCAGTGTTTCCGTATCCATCGGATTTAGCGTCCTGAGATCGATCACCTCTACGCCGATTTCCTCCCGTTGGAGATTTTTGGCGGCCTTTAGCACTTCAAGCATGACGGCTGAAGAGCTAACGATGGTGATATCTTGACCCTCTGTCCGGATAGCTGCCTTCCCAATAGGTACCTCGTACGGCTCATCAGGAACGTCCTCGACGTACGCTCGCATGATAGAAGAATTGAGGTATACCACCGGATCCGGACTTTTAATAGCTGATATCATCATACCCTTGGCATCGTAAACGGTGGAGGGAACCACTGTCTTGACACCTGGAATGTGAGCGTACCAACTATCGCATTCATAATCGGCATGCTGACCGGCCATTCCTGGGGCCTGCCCCGATATGGTGATCACGAACACGGCGGGTATGGTTGCCTGGCCACCGGTCATGTGGTGCATCTTGGCTGCATGCTGGCTGATCAGTTCAAAGGGGTACGCGTTAGCCATGTACATGTCATGCCAGTTAATGCCAACAGCACCAACCAGTGCGGCTCCGAGAGCACCTGCTGTGTACCACATCTCGTCAAGGCCGGAGTATCTCACCCGGTCCTTTCCAAATATCTTCTGCAGATCAATCTTTGGTAGCCTTATAGCAGTAGCTATTGGTGTCGAGGATTCATACCAGAACATCAGGTCCTTATTGTCACCCATGGCCTGTACTATACCTTCAAGTTGTGCGTAAAGCCATCCTTTTCTTGCCATTTTTTTAACACCTCCTTAATTTTTAGTATAAACTACCAAAGTGGGCAATCTGCCAACTGTCGAGGAAGGACAGTCCCTTCGACGAAGACGTTTTTCAGCCCGTCCTCGGCTTTCGGAACCGGCTGTTTGTCGGCCCATTCGAAAGCATCTTCTATCTCTTTCTTCACTCTCGCCTCAAATTCATCGGCTTCCACCTCAGTGAGAATCCCCCAACTAATCAAGGTTTTTCTGTGTTTGACTATAGGATCTCTGGCCATCCAGGATCTCACTTCCCGGTCAGAGCGATAGCCAAGGCCAAAGGCTCCCATTACTCCCGGCTTAGCTCCCCGCGCTCCAAAGTGGTCATAGTATCTATAGGTCTTGGCCTCTATCAGAGTAGGTCCGTCTCCGGCTTCGGCTCGGTCCACGGCTCCCTTCACCGCGTTGTACACTTCCAGGGCGTCTTGGCCATCCACAACGTGTCCGGGGATGTTATAAGCCGCGGCCATATCGGCTATATCTCTTACGTTGATGCACTCTGAAATGTGTTGGCCACGAGCATCTAGGTATTGGTTGTTTTCGATCACATAGATGAAGGGGAGTCTATGGGTGGCGGCTTCGTTGAGGGCGATGTGAAAATACGGTGTGGTTGAGTGAGCGTCACCGCCAAAGCAGAGAGCTACTCGGCCCTTCCCTCTGGCTTTAAGGGCAGCGGCTGCCCCGGCTGCCATGACCGCTCCTGGGCCGACGACTCCATCTTCACCCATCATTCCTACATCTTTCTGCATGATATGCATGGAACCGCCGTAACCCTTGTTGGTTCCTGCAGCCTTAAAAATGATCTCCGCCGCCATCTTCTTAACGTCCGCACCCTTGGCAATACCGTGACCGTGGCTCCGGTGGTAACCTATCATCCAATCACCTTCCCTCAGCGCAGTGCAGGCCCCCACAGCGACGGCTTCCTCTCCGCAGTAAGCGTGAGCGTAGCCGCGGAATCCTCTCTGTGTCTGCATGAGATCGATAACCGTCCGGTCGAACCAGCGGATATTCAGCATCTTATCGTGCATGTCAAGAAGCTGCTCCTTGGAGAGCTCACCGGCCCAATACACCTCTCGCTCCAAGCCAACGGCTTTAGCCAGCTTGACACCACTAGAGAAGAAGGCAATTCCTGCTCCAGTCGCAGCTAGGCTCTTTAGAAAGTCCCTACGTGAGAATCCCCCGCCGTCTTTTTTTTCGTTCTCGAGAGCAATTTCACTTTTGCTGACTTTCTTATCCATATTTTATCCTCCTTTCTGTAGTTTTGAACTAACCAGACAACTTTTTTGCGTTTTGTTATATCCTCCTTACCTGCTGTGGGAAACGTAATTTCTTAAATCACCTCTATTTTGAGAAATGAGCTTTTTCTCTCAACAGGCTTAAGGAAAAAGTTTTTCAGAACCCTCTACTCAAATGGCTTGATACGCCTGGAGTAAACCCCTTCCATTTTTACGTCCACATTTTACAAGACTACTTTCAGTTTGTCAAGTGGAGAATATGGAGACCCTTACCGGACTCGAGCCAAACGATATATTCTGGCTGACTGGAGCTTACAGGACGCCGAGCTTGACTTTTCATAGTAGTCTTATTATAGTGCTACGATGCGGGTCAAAGTGAAGAGGTTTTTTTGTGACTAAATTGTGAGCATTTAGTACTGAAATGCCCACAAAAATGCCTACAAATACATCTAAATAGATCCCACTCAGATAAAAGTTGAAAATTCCTACAGAAGCCAATTTTAGGTGAAAGAATAGATTACTAAGGGAAGGGAGGAAGATAGCTTCGGTTCATAGAAGAGGAGCAGGGTGGTACCTCTTGATGTATGTCGGCGGAAGAAGGGTCAGAAGAAGAATTAGGTAAGTCGAAAAGACTTGCCGAGAGGCGCTCGAGCACTTCACTCACTTCCTTTCCTGTCATAGGAACGCATCTCCAATAGCTTTCCCAAATCTCATTACACACGCTTGAGGAGTACAAACAGCAAAGGGTAGGATTCATAAGGCGCCTCAAAGGAAATCCAGATTCCTCACACCTTACTGCTATCACCTCAACTAAGGAGTGAAAAGGCTTGCCAAGCGCGGATGATGCGATTCACCAACCATCCCAGGGGGCAACATTCTTGACGAGGGATCGTACGAGGAGCACTCAGTTATGAAAGCCAGGTATGACGTTTTTGGAATTGGATCTCCATTGATGGACCTTCTGGTAGAAG
>SDBU01007604.1_pt1 | contig 12455 bp, 9 predicted proteins | sample 2277071 | NCBI WGS metagenome assembly SDBU01 (sample SAMN10397929, study PRJNA504765) | marine sediment metagenome | isolation source: marine sediment core GS08_GC12, 126 cmbsf | place: Arctic Ocean: Gakkel Ridge, Loki's castle | collected 2008
GAATCGCATCAGTTGCACGGCAGCTTTTTCAATCACGAACTTGCCTTTCAGCCAAGTACTGGGTAAAATAGCAACGACTTTACAGAAGGCTAATCGGGAGAAGAAAAGCAAAATGGCTGACGCTAAATATGATGCAATATTTGTTGGTGGAGGGAATAAGGCTCTGGTAACTGCTATGTATTTAGCCAGATACGGGGGCATGAAAGTTGGTATTTTTGAGAGGAGGCACGAGATGGGCGGAGGGTGGAGCTCAGCCGAGATGCCCTTGCCTGGTTTCCTCCATGATACGCACTCGACAGCTCATTACGGCACATACTATCATGGCCCCATTTGGGAGGACTTTCCTGACTGGGAGGAGAAGGGAGCCAAGCATATCGCTCCGGAAGTAAGCAAGGGATGCATCTTCAAAGAAGACCATAGCTGTATTATTATCTACAGTGAGGAGATTGACCCCGAACAGGAGCGAACGGCGAAGGGAATCGCTCGTTTTTCGGAAAGGGATGCTGAGACATGGCTCAGATGGTGGAAGCTATGGAAAGACAAACTTGAATTAGCCTATATGCAAGATTTATTTAACCCGGCAGAACTACCGGGAGTTCCCGGCCCCCTGGCCAGAGCACTTGACGAGATTGGCATTGAGCCTATCTGGAAAATCTATCCCGGGTCACAGTTTGTCGATGATTGCTTTGAAAGCCCGCAGATGAAAAATTACTGTTTGAAGGTGATGAGAGGGCACTCAGGTATGCCTCCCGATTATCCCACCGGCGGTATGGTGTTATTCTTCAGTATGTTTATCTTCACCAAATATGGTTTCATTAAAGGTGGAGGACACCAGCTGGCTCATGCTGCGATAAGGATACTTGTTGAGCATGGAGGAGAGTTCTTCACTCACAGCGAAGTCGACAAGGTTATCATAGAGAATGGCAAAGCCAGGGGCATCCGTCTTGCGGATGGCACTGAGATAGAGGCTACTAAAGCCGTAATCAGCACCCTGGACCCGGCAGCGCTTTGCTTTAAGTTGATAGGCGAAGAGTATCTGAGCGACAAAATTTGCCGTCGGGTGAGAAGCCTGGTACTCAATTTAGGCACCATAACCTGGAATGCCTGGGCAGTCCATGAACAGGCCAACTATAGAGCTGCCGATTGGAACCCTGATATAAATAGGTGCTACTCAATCAACCTGGTGGATAAGGACCCTGAAACGATTGCACGGGAGTATGCCTGGCGGCGCCTGGGAAAATTTCCTCCGCCTGAGGATACCTCATCTCTATTCATCTGCCAGTCAATGTTTGACGAGACACGAGCGCCCAACGGCAAACATAAATACACTTCAGAAACCTTTGTCATTCCGGCATATGCCATCAGTGAAAAGGAATGGCTGGAATACAAAAGGCAAAAGCCTATCATAGAGCAGGCTATCTGGCAGGAATATGCCCCTAATATGACCTGGGATAATATCATCGACTGTTTTGTAAATTCTCCTTACGACAACAGACGACTGGTCAATACCGGGCCAGCCGGTGAGGAGCATATCATAAGTGACCCCCCCAGCCAGCTTGGCAGTTACCGTCCCATCCCTGAACTTGCCCGTCACAGAACACCGATAAAGAATCTCTATGCTACCGGAACTGCCTGGCCGCCAAAGGGCCTGGCCGCTTCCTGGCAGGGATATAATTGCTACAAGATTATGGCTGAGGATTACGGTCTGAGAAAACCCTGGGAGGAAAAGGGGCGACCCTATTAAGATATAAAGGAAATTCTTTCGAGAATAAACGGGAGGTTAGCAAAGTGGCCAAGAGATATAAGTATGATGTAATAGTTATAGGCAGCGGCCCCAATGGACTGGCTGTTTCCGCTTATTTGAGCAAGGCAGGGGCTAAGGTCATAGTTCTGGAAAAGAGTTTTGAAACGGGTGGCGGGCTGGCTACCGAAGATTTGACCATTCCCGGTTTTATACATAACTCTCATGCTGTATACCATTTGATGACAGACTATGCCCCTCCTTACCAGGACTTCAAATTGGAACAGGATTATGACGTGCGTTACGTTTATCCTGAACTGCAGTTTGCCATGCCCCTCTCTGATGGAAAGTGTCTTTGTCTTTATAAAGATGTCGAGAGAACCTGTCAGTCTCTAGCCGGATTTTCCCGGCGAGACGCCGATACCTGGCGAGAAATCTCCCAAAAGTCTCGGGAATATATGGATAGCTTTTTAGCGGCGGCTACCTATACCGCCGCAGTGCCTACTTTAGAGCAAGCGGCCATGTTTGAAAAGAGCGAGTTTGGCCGGGAACTCATGTCCTTTGCTGAGAAAAACCCCAGAGAAATAGTCGACGAGCTGTTTGAGAACGAGCATGTCAAGGCTTTAATGACCTATGCTATCTGTTACTGGGGACTGGAGTATGAACAGAGTGGCCTGGGCTACCTTGCCCTGCTCTTGCTTAACCGGACTACTAATTACCGCCTCTGTGCCGGTGGTAGCCACCGGATTGCCTCGGCACTTGGGCGAGTGATTATGGAGAGCGGAGGACAAATTAGGACCAGCCAGATAATCAGGCGAATCATAGTCAGTGACAACACCGCCACCGGGGTAGAGATGGACGACGGGACGGTATATGAGGCGGAGAAAGCGGTAGTAAGCAGTATCGACCCCCACCAGACGTTCCTGAAGCTGATGGACAGGAACGAACTGAATAAAGAACTGGTAGAGATGATAGAGGGCTGGATGTGGGAGAAATGGAGCCTGTTAACCGTTCACCTGGCCATAGAGGGTAGACCCAGCTTCACTGCAGCGTCGTCAGACCCGGAAATCAATAATGCCCTGGTCTATGTACTGGGCTATGAAACTGTTGACGACCTTATAAGTCACTGGAAGGCAATTGATAGGGGTGAGCTTATGGAAGGGGCCGGGTTTAACTGCTGTTTCCCGAGCTTACATGACCCCGTACAGGCGCCCGAGGGACGCTGCACCGGCCTTATTTCCCAGATGGCTCCCTACCGGTTAAAAGAAGGGGTTGAGAGGTGGTACAACCGGAATTTCCGAGAGGAGCAAACCCAGCAATGTCTGGAGACCCTTGATAAATATGCTCCCGGGATAAAAGAGCAGGTATTATGGTCTTTCATCTCAACTCCGCTCGACATAGAAAACAAATTCCCCAACATGGTGGAGGGCTCTATCAAGCAGGGAGCCTACCACCCGTTTCAGATGGGCTACAACAGACCTAACGACCAATGCTCACATCACCAAACGCCGGTAAAGAACCTTTACCTGTGTGGCGCCTCCACCCACTCCGGTGGTCTGGTAACCTTTGGTCCGGGGTATGTGGCCGCCAACAGGATAGCTGATGATTTAGGCATAAAAAAGTGGTGGACTGAGCCAGAAATCGTAACTACAGCCCGTCAAAGGGGGCTGCTATGAGAATCCACTCCACTGGTTTGGGTAACACCGAGTTAGTATGCAAAGTCGATGACCTTAAAGCAAAGGGCGGCTACTTATTGCTTTCCTTACGAAGTACGGAGCCAGTGCGCTGGCGTATTAGAATAATAATAGAGCGTAGAGATGTAACCCAGCTTATTCTACGCCTGCTTAAAGGCCCGATTTTCCTCTGGCTGCTTTCTGCCTTCAGAAAGCCGGGGGCGCCACCCTCTGATTATTAAAGCTGGTGAAGGCGAGCCACGCTGTAGAATGTCAAGCTATCTGCCTGGAGAATCATACTTCAATTGTTTCACCCACAGCTGGGAGAATGACATCGATTCCGCTGCGGCTCAGGTGGTCAATGTAGAAGCCGGGAGACTGGCTATGTACCGGGATGAGAATCTCAGGCTTTATCCGGCGAGCAATCTCCAGCAGGTCCGGGCCACAGGCATGACCCGAGGCGTGTAGCCCCTGCTCCCCGTCAGGCACCTGCCACTGGCCATTATTTTCTACGGGAAGTCCGAAGCCCCTGAGTCCGAAGTGTTCCAGCCATTTATGCAGGCGGCGGAAGTCAATCTCCTGCTCCTCATCGTGAGGCTCACTGGAGCTATAAACATAAAGGCTGCCCGGTTCGGGGCGAATGCTCGGCAGTTCATTCAAATCAAAGAAGCTGAAGCAAAGGATGAACTGCTCCTGGGCCGAGCTTACATCATCGGCCAGCACGATTTTACTGTCGTATTCCCGGCAGATATTCCGCAACCACAATTTGGGAGATTTACTGGCGATGGTATCCTGGTAAATGGCAAAGCTATCCTCCCGGGCAATATCGGGGATTTCCGGCTCCAGGAGACGCATGGTCTTTAAGAGGTAGGCATCCTTGGGCAGTATCGCCAGTTTTCTGCCGGTATCCCTGGCAATTTGCAGGAAGGTGAGCAGGCGGTCTATATCTCTGGGCGAGAAATCAGCAATAACCAGGCCGTTTGAGCCGGCAATGGCCTTTAGCCCGTTTTCATATACCTCATGCTCGGCGATATTCGTCTCGCGGAGCACACCAGTGCCTTCCAGAACAAGTGCTTTAGGACGAAGCCCGGCTGCTTCGTCGATAAACCTTTCGGTAAGTCCGGCGCGTTTGCCATGCAGGCGCAGGTCCCCGCTATAAACTATCCAGCCTGAGCCGGTCTCAATAGCCCAGGCACAGGCGCCGGGAATGGAATGGTCCACCGGAAAGCAGCGCAAATTAAAACTGCAGTCGGTGTGAGTGCCCAGGGGGCTTGAGACAAGCTCTTTCTGCCTGCCCGTCTTCTCCCAGAATCCCCAGGCCCAGAACTGGATGGCATTGGTACTTAGAGCTTCCGGCTCCCTATCGGCAATGCGAAACTGCCGCTGCTGTCTGGCTGTATTGCCGGTGAGGCAGGCTTCCTGCCTCCAGCCGGCGGGACATCCGCGTACCGTCGGGCTAAAGTAGCACACCTGCTGATCGAAGTCTGATTTTCCTGAGTCCTGCACTGCCTTGGCGATAAATGCCGTCACGGCAGTGGCGTATATTGGTATATCGTCCCTCAGGAAAGAGATATAGCCTGAATGGTCAAGATGGGCGTGGGATAGCAGCACACCATCAATCTGGTCAAGCTCACGATAAAGAGAGGTGGGTCGGAACTGTTGCCAGAGACCCGGTGTCTCCAGGTCATCCCGATAAAGTCCCTCCAGAGGTGGCAGTAAGCCCATCGCCAGAGGGTCAAGCAGGCCAGCGCCGCTGCGAGGTTTTAGATACTCCTCATAGAACAGCTTATGCCTTTTGTAGGGGAAGCCGAAATCTAAGAAAAGTCTTCGGCCATCTTCCTCCAGGAGTATCTTGTTTCCGCCGATTTCATTGATACCGCCGTAGAATGTCAGTCGTACCATGGATTATCCTGGCTATTGTTTCTTTCTCGAAATATTGGGCGGTATTCCGGCCTCACAAGGCACATTGGTCTGACAAAGCCCACAGCCAATATAGCGGCCAACATAACCTTCTTCCCTGCCTAACTCTTTGAGTATTGCTCTTTGTTCAACCTCCAGAAACTCCCGGCATCTTTTCTTGTCATGTCCCTGTTCGCTGATAGCATCTGCAGGACAACGCTCAATACAGCGCCGGCATGACCTATCCCGGTAAAAGAGGCAATTAGCTAAATGGTTTTCATATACTCTAGGGCTGGGAGTCAGCGCCATATCGACAACCACGCTGCCGCAGCGCATAGCAATTCCTCTGGGAGTAATCAAGCCATCGCTGAGACTGAAAGTCCCCAGACCTGCAGCATAGGCAACATGTCTCTGTGACCAGTTAGACGCTAAGCCATCGGGCAGTTCCTTATCTTCCCAGAAATCGGTATGCATTGGGGATACAGCCTGATGTCCCACCTCTTCTAATAGAGATACTACATATCGTGCCAGTTCTTTATTGAGTTCCTCACCCTGCCAGCGTGTATGATTCCACCTTAGAGAGGTAACCACAGACTCCCGGCGCAAGCTGAGCCGGGTCTCATAGGTAATAGGCAATATCCATGATATAACACTCACGTGGGGTGGTGGTTTCTTATCTTCATTCCCCTTGCCCCGGAGGTACATTTCCAGAGCTTCTCGAGGAGTAAGGTGGAAATCCCCTATTATCGTTTTGTAATCCTGAAAGATAGGGTCATCTCCATCGGCAAAACCAACCAGTGGCTCATCATAAATAGGACCGCCATTGAAAGCTTTAAAACGGTTATTGGGGCTGCCGGCGGTATATTCCTTTATTGCCTTCTCAAGGGACCGGGAAGGGTTTTGCTTGAATTGCTCTAGTTCCAATCGTGCCACCACGGTATCTCCCCTTACAGCCTCTGGATGTATCGATGAGCTTGAAGCGCTGCCTTGGCGCCCTCACCGGCGGCAACGACTATCTGTTTCTCCGGGATATTGGTCACATCGCCAGCGGCAAAAAGACCGGGTACTTCGGTCTCACAGGCGCAATTCACCTCAATCTCGCCAATCTTGTTGAGCCTGGTAACGCCCCGGGCAAATTCCGAGTTGGGGATGAGCCCAATCTCAATAAAGACACCGGCAACTTCGAGCTTCTTTTCCTCGCTGGTTTTCAGGTCTCTGATAGTGATTCCTTCCACCTGGTCTGGGCCTTCTATCTCTATCACCTTGTGCTCCAGGAAAACAGTCAGGTTGGAGGCATCTTTTGCCTTGTTAATAAGTATCTGGTCGCCGGTGAGTGGGGTCAGCGATACCAGATAGACATGCTCGGCTATTTTTACCATATCACCCATCGCTTCCAGGGCGGAATTGCCGCCGCCGATAACAGCCACTTTCATTCCAGCGAAGAGAGGTCCATCACAGACGGCACAGTAGGTCACCCCTCTCGCTCTCAGCCTGTCCTCACCGGGCACATCGAGCGGCCGGGGACGCTTCCCGGTGGCGATTATCACCGCTTTTGCCTGATAACCCTCATCCTTATCTATCCTGACCTCAAATCCTGTATCCAGGCGGGATAAAGCTACTACTTCCTGTCCGATTTTCTGCTCTATCGGAAATTGTTTTACCTGTTCCTCAAACTTCTGTGTTAGCTCAAAGCCTTCGATGTACTGATAGCCCATATAGTTCTCAATTCCAGCCGTAGTAATCACCTGGCCGCCAAAATCTTTGCTCAGGAGCAGAGTATCTATCCTCTTCCGGGCAGCATAGACTGCTGCCGTCATTCCCGCCGGCCCCCCACCAATAATAATCAGTTCATACATTGCCCCTCCCATGAATCAGAGCCCTAATTTCTCTTTAAGCATCTTTTCGTTGAACCCAACCACAACCTCTCCGTCGATAACAGTGGTAGGAACTGCTAATTGATGGGCTTTACTGATCATCTCATCACGGGCTGCCTTGTCTTCAGCTACATTGAAGTCTTGGTACTTGACACCATTATCATCCAGGAATTTCTTGACTTTCTTGCACCAGGGACATGTCGGGGTAGAATAGACTTTGACCTCTTTAGCGCCCATTTTTGCCCTCCTTGATTTAATCTCAAGCCTCAGTGGTCTAATAAATATTATACCTGAAACCTGCTTATCTGTGCTAGTCCTGGTTTTTACTTATCTCGAGTTAGATATTTTCGCCGATACCGGTTATGTGCTTGAAAGCAGCCTCGAATAATGGCAACGACTTTACTCTATCCAGGCTCTTCACTTTGTATAGCGCCTGCTTCCATGCATCTTCATACCGATGAGGAAGGTATATCGGGGATTACCACTGGCTAAGCCTTTTCCTTGCAAGCTAAAAAAGGGTAAAAGGCAAAATTTCTAATACCCCTTACTTAAACATGGTGCCGGGCAGCCACATAAGAAGAGGCGGGTATAGCAGTGCCACGATGAGACCGATGAACATAAGCAACGTATAGGGGATAATTGAACGGTAGAGGTCCGCCATGGTGACATCCGGTGGCGCAACACCTTTCATGTAAAACAGGTTCATGCCGAATGGCGGTGTTATGTAGCCGATTACCATGTTGATGGTAAACAGCACAGCAAACCAGGTAGGGTCGATACCCAGCTGATAAATTATCGGCATGAAGATAGGGATTAAAATCATAATGATGGCAGCTGCGGGAATAAACATCCCCATGACCAGCGCAACAAACATCATGCCAAACACGATAAGGGTTGGATTAATTGTCAGTCCAGCTACGGTTCCACTTATGAACTGGGATACCCCGACCATGGTGAGGAAAGAGGCGAAAACAGAACCACCCATAAGAAGCCACATGACCATGACATTTACCTTTAGCGTCATGAAGGCCGCATCTCTCAGGTTCCGCCAGTTGAACTGGCGGTAGATGGCTGCACATACCAGAGCACCAAAAGCGCCAATGCCCCCAGCCTCCGTGGGAGTGGCAATGCCGGTGTAAATCGTTCCCAGTACCAGAAGGATTAAGATTAGAGGAAGTACCACGCCACGGAGAGAGACCATCTTTTGCTTCCAGGTGGCACGTTCAGCCGGCGGGAGAGCCGGTGCCAGATGCGGCTGTAAAAAAGCCCTCACGGCAATGTAAACGATGAAAAGAAAGGCCATCAGCAGCCCGGGGAATACCCCTCCCATAAACATCCTGCCTACTGATACCGCCCCCAGTCCGGCGATGGCAATCATTACCACGCTCGGCGGGATGAGAGGGCCTAAAGCGCCCCCGGCCGGTATGCATCCCAGAGCCATACTCTTACTATAGCCCCGCTTGCGCATCTCAGGATAGGCAAGCATGCCCATGATTACCACATCTGTTCCGCCTAGCCCGGTCATGGCGGCAATCAGGGTGGCTATGACCACAGTCCCGATTGCCAGTCCACCTCTGAAGCCACCAAACCACCGGTACATTGTTTCATAGAGAGCGCTGCCCAAACCCGAATTTTGCAGCACGGCTGCCATGAAAATGAACAGCGGGATGGCAATGAAGATTTCTTTAGTTATGGTACCGAAAATACCGGTATAGGCCACCTGAAGCTGCTTTGGGCCTATGAAGATAGCGATGAAGAGCATGGAAAGTCCGAACAGGGAAAAAACCACTGGCAAACCGGAAAGCAGCAATACAACAAATGCAACTATTATTAGAATGATGAGGAGTTCAATGCTCATGGCAAGACCATCATTCCGGCCCGGTGGCGATAGCCAGGTCGCGGATGAACTTGGCTATGCCCTGAATCAGCAGCAGGAAAATGCCGATAGCGACCACTATCCTCAAGGGGTAGATGGGAGGCTCTAATAGCGAGGTATAAAGCTCTCTGGCTGACACTGAGCGCTCAGCCCAACTCACAGCCACCCATAGCAAGATCGCCATTACGAAGAAGAAAAGGGCTGAGGTCACCAGGTTAACCCTGGCTCTGGCTCTGGACGTAAGGTGGCCAACCATCACGTCCACTGTAACATGGCTTCCGTACAGGAGGCCGTAGCCTCCTGCCATGATAGCTATTGTCGCCGCCAGTTGTACGTTAACGTCCCATGCCCAAATGGTAGGTTTGTTAAAGAAATATCTGAGCACCACCTCTAGCGTTACAATAACCACCATGGGAAAAAACAGCATACTTACTATTTTGCCCGTCCACTGATTGACGGCATCAATTCGACAACAAAACGCTTCAGCCCTGGCCATTGGCACCTCCGGCTGGATAACATGATAACAGGGTCAACTGAAAATGAACAACGTGGGAGAGGAGAAACTCCCCTCCCACGTTTTACGCTGTGGCTATCCTATTTGATTTTCCCCAGCGCTCTGGCATGTGCTTTCACCATTTCTACCAGTCTGGCGGTTCGAGCACTCTTCTGAGCCACCGTGTCCCAGAGGCCAATGCCAATTTCTCTTACTCTGGTGGCATCTTCCTCAGACCATTGGACCATCACAATATCGCCAGAGGCGACATAGGGCTGGATGACCCGGAATGTGTAGTTCCTGTAGTCCGTGGCCCAGCCCCTCAGCATGTAGGGCCCATCCTCCCTGATAATGTTCTGTATATCATCGGGCAGGGCATTAAATTTCTCCAGGTTTATCATCAAACTTAGGCCTATGGTATTCAGATTGGGATAGGAGACGAAATACTTTTCCGGTTCCGCCAGCTTCGAGTCCGAAAGGCTGCCAGCACCGTGGATGCCTCCATCGGCAGTACCCAGCTGAAGCGCCTGGTAAAGTTCGGGCATCGGCAGCACCAGCGGACTGCCGCCAAGCGCCTTAACCAAATCGCCGTAAATACCGAGCGCTCTTATTTTCTTCCCTTTAATCTTGTCGGGCGTATCTATTTCAAAGTTGGTGCCGAAGCCATATATCTGGCTCATGGGCGCGGTCAAGGGAAAGACATTATGCTCGGCGTAAACCTTTTCGAACTCCGCTGCCAGCCCCCAGCGGTACAGGCCATCCCACATCTCGTCGGCAGTCTCCCAGGCAAAGGGCAGACCTATCTGAATATTGGCCTCTGGCATCGCTCCAGCATAGTAACCGGCATAGGTATGCAAGAGTGCATCAACCACCCCAGTTTCTACCGCCGTCAGGGACTCCTTCGCTGGAATGATGGAGCCTGCCGGCGCCAGATCAATCTGAAGCCGTCCGTTGGTCCGTCTGTTAATCCAGTCAGCGAAGAACTTACCGAGTCCACCGGAACCGGCAAAGAAGCCGGGAAACTGCTCATGCGGTGGAGCATCATTATACATGGTCTGTGCCTGCCACCTTATCACCTCAGGCTGGGCTGGTGCAGGAGCCGGCGCCGGCGCTGGTGCAGGAGCCGGGGCGGCACACCCAGCAACAACCAACCCACTTATCAGCACAATCGCCAATGGAATCAAAAACAGCTTTTTCATCTTTTACTCCTCCTTTAATCAATGTTGAACACCGTAGTCGCAAGTTGCCTTTACATTGCTAACCTCCCGTAAAACCTAGCCCACTGGCATTTTCCTAGTTCCAAAAGGCTAGCATATATGGCAAAGCTAAGATATACTCACAGTTAGGTAATTATGGTACACAAGACTATGTATTTCTGCCATGTGTTTACACGTGACTTGTAGACAAAATGCAGCTTGAATCAACTATCCAGAGGGGATATATTCTTTGCCGTATGGATGGCTCGGCGTCTCTGAGCAGGAGCAGAACTACTAAATACCTAGCTCCATTCGGCAGTGCCTTTTTGCCAGACCCGGGCCAGTTCCCCGGCTAAACGGTGGTGCTCAGGTTTCTGTAAGGTCGGGTCTACCTCAAAGAGCCTTATCGCCTCACTCCGGGCCAGCTCCAATAGAGCCGCATCGGAAAGCCTGGCCATGCGCAGGTCGGGCAGACCACTCTGCCTGGTGCCAAAGAACTCTCCCGGTCCCCGTAGTTTCAGGTCCTCTTCAGCCAGAATAAAACCGTCTTGAGTACTCTCTATTATATCTAATCGTTCCCTGCTTACCTCTGAAGGGTTCTGCGCCAGTAATAAGCAGTAGCTTTGCTCTTGTCCTCGCCCTACCCGACCCCGAAACTGGTGCAGCTGTGACAGACCAAAACGGTCAGCGCTTTCTATCATCATTACGGTAGCATTGGGCACATCTATACCAACTTCCACCACCGGGGTTGAAACCAGAATGTCTATCTCGCCGGCGCGAAAGCGGTGCATAACCTTGTCTTTGTCAGCCGACGACATGCGTCCATGAAGCAAGCCTAACTCCAGCTCAGAAAAAACTTCCTGAGCCAGCCGCTGGTATTCTGCTATCGCTGCCTTAGCCTGAATAAACTCAGACTCCTCAATCAAAGGGCAGATAATAAACGCCTGACGACCGCCGGATACCTGGCGTTGTATAAAAGCATAGGCACTACCCCTCTGTCCTGGATTGAGCCACTTCGTCTTTATTGCCTGCCTTCCCGGAGGAAGCTGGTCTATAACCGACAGGTCAAGGTCGCCGTACAAGGTCAGTGCCAGGGTTCGCGGGATAGGTGTGGCGGTCATTGCCAGAACATGGGGGTTAAACCCCTTCTGGCGTAGCGCTGAGCGCTGGGTGACCCCAAAACGGTGCTGCTCATCCACCACAGCTAACCCTAATCGGTGGAACTCCACTCCTTTTTGAATAAGCGCATGAGTTCCGATAACAATATCTATATCTCCATTCAAGATACGCTGCTGGAGTTCCTGCTTCTTAAGTTGATTAATATCACCAATAAGCAGCGCTACAGTAAGGGTATGAGGCAAAAAACCGGAATAGCTATAGATATAGCCTTCCCCTTCCTGATGTCCCACCTTGGATAAAAGTTGACAGATATTGGCGAAATGCTGCTCGGATAGAATTTCAGTAGGAGCCATAAATGCTCCCTGATAACCGTTGGCGGCGGCCATAAGCAAGGCTGCTGTAGCCACTATAGTCTTACCACTGCCCACCTCTCCCTGCAGCAATCTGGACATTGGTCGCGGTTTCTGTAAATCACCCAGTATCTCTTCGAGCACCCTGTGTTGGGCAGCAGTCAGTTCAAAAGGTAACGACCTCAGAAAAGAGTCCAGCACTGGTGTCTGGGCACCAAAAGAGCTACCCGGCTG
>SDBU01007605.1_pt1 | contig 12455 bp, 27 predicted proteins | sample 2277071 | NCBI WGS metagenome assembly SDBU01 (sample SAMN10397929, study PRJNA504765) | marine sediment metagenome | isolation source: marine sediment core GS08_GC12, 126 cmbsf | place: Arctic Ocean: Gakkel Ridge, Loki's castle | collected 2008
AGTTAATTCTCAAGGTACACCATTAACAACAGCTCAATGGTTTACTATAAATGGTTATGTAGCTATGGAACAATGGTTATTATTAGAAATGCTTCAACATGTTAAACCAAAAGCTATTTATGATCTTATGGAAGAAATGCAGAAACGAATGAAGGAAAAGAAATGATTAAGAAAAAGTGGGAAATACAAGTTAGTAATAAAAATTGGTGGATATCATTTGGATTTCATATCGATCATACTGATCCAAGTATAACAATTCATTTACCATTTTTTATAATCTATATAGGTAATTGTAAACAACCTGGATTTAAAAATTAAATAATGAAAATTATAAAAGGAGAATATTATGGATTTCCAAAAATTTGATAAGATTCCTCGATTAAGTAGAGATATAGTAATTACAGAAAAAATCGATGGCACTAATGCTCAAGTAGTTATCCTTAATAAGCAAAAATATTTTGAAGAACATTATAATCCTGATAATCCTGACATGACAAGATCATGGATTGATGAAATTAATAAACAAGTAATATATACAAATGAAGAATTTTATGTATTAGCTGGATCAAGAAAAAAATGGTTAGATATATCTTCTAAAGGTGATAATTTTGGTTTCGCTAAATGGGTAGTAGCTAATGCAGAAGAATTAATTAAATTAGGTGAAGGTAGACATTATGGTGAATGGTATGGATTAGGTATACAAAGAAATTATGGTTTAAAAGAAAAAAGATTAGCATTGTTTAATGTTCATAAATGGGAAGATCCTGAAGTAAGACCAAAGTGTTGTGAAGTAGTTCCTATTATTTATAAAGGAAAATTCGATACAGACTTAATCAATGATCAAATAAGAATGTTAGAAAATTGCGGTAGTTTAATTGTAAAAAATTTTATGAATCCTGAAGGAATTGTTATTTATCATACGGCATCAGGTAATTTATTTAAGAAAACAATTAAAGATGATGAAAAACCAAAGGAACAAATAAATGAATAAACCTCCACAGAAAAAAATAACACCAAAGGATAATGCATTTGATTCAACAGATCATGATGTTCCATTAGAAGTTGAGGCATATAATAATGGAATTAATGATGATAATGATGCTTGGCGTAAATGGATTAATGAAGCACCAATAGATAATAATCTTGAAGGATTATTTGAAGCTTATTCTGTAAGAAAAGTAGATAGAAAGTTATTTATTGATAAGATTCGTAAATTGTTTAAAGGAGAAATTTAAAAATAAATGTATTTAATGTTTTTAAGGAGGATTAATATCTCATGAAAGAATTTTGCGTAGACTTAGAAATAGGTGAACAATTAGAAAAAAATGATTTTCCAGAATCAATTTATGGATGGTATAAACCAAATTATGATGGTAAAGATCGAAAACCAGAATTATTAGAAGTTTTGGCAAGAGGAAAATCGAAATCTTCATTTAATAATCTAACTTATTATCGTTTAACCTATGCTCCTTTTTCTGATGAAATAATAAAAGAATTACCAAGTAATTTTATTTATGAGGGAGATCATTTTTGGCTTACTATAATTAAAGATAATGAAAATAATTATCAAGCATATTATGAAAAAACAATAGAAGATGGATTTAAATCAAAAATGTTATTTAGAATTATTGATAAAAAATTATCTAATTGTTTATCCCTTACTTGGTTATATCTTAAAAAAGAAGGATATATAAAATGAAATATAAAAAAAATAGAGTTCAAGTTTTTAATCCAAAAGGAAAATATTGGGTTAAAATAGATACTAAAAGAGGAAGTATATTAGGACATAAAATATTTCCTTGGAAGAATATTAAAAAAATAAAACAACATACTAAAAATATTTCAATGACATATGAATTATCAAATATACCAATTAAAAAAACATTAAAAGTTTTTAGAAATAAAAAAGAGTTAAAATTAGGAAAAGATTATATAGCAGATATCAAAAACGGAACTATTACTCTTTTAAATGCTTAAAGGATTTATATCTTATGAAAATATGGGAAGATCGAGCTAGAGAATTATTCGCACCAATGCCAAATAATACATTTAATACTGAATGGCATATTTTAGATACTCTTCAACTTGAAATGAAACAAGCAGGTATTTTTGCTGAAGATCATTTAGATAAACAAAGAATTGATATGGCACAACAAATAATTGATAATATAAAGGAAAAATAATGAATATTTGTAATACTCCAATTGAATCTTTATTATCTTATAGAAATGCAATTATTTATTATATAAAAAATAAAACAATATGGTTTTATGATCGTGTAGATATACTTGGAAATAAAGCATTATGCTCTTCAATGGATTTTCCTAAATATAAAATAAATGGTTTAGGAAGAATTGATTATTTGGATGAAAATAGAAAATATATAGATCATAAATATTATCAACTATAATTTATATGGAAAATAAAATGCGAGAAAGATCAATATTTTCAATAGGTGATAAAGTTAAATATTATTTTGGATATGATAATTGTATAGGTACAATATTTATTATATATAACTCAACCATGTTTTTTAATAAATTAAAATATGGTGTTCAGAGAGATAGTAATAAATTTCATGATTTTGGATACGCTGAAGATTTTAAGAAAATTAAGGAATAAATAATAGAATAACATTATTGGAGATAAAATGAAAGATACTTTATTATCACAACTTATAAAATTTAGAATCTTGTTTGGAAAACTTATAGAAATATTTGGATTATCTTTTCAACCTGATTATTGGTCATGTAATAAATGTGGTCATATAGAATTAAAAGAAAAAGAAATATATTGTTGGAATTGTAATATTGGTGGAGAAATGATATATAAAGGAGAAATAATATGACTAAAAATAAATTAATTGAAAGAGCTATTAAATCTTTTGGAGGATCTGGAAAATTAAAAAATGTTTTTAATACAGCAGATTATCAATCAATAGTAACAAAAGAATTTAAATTAGACAATATTCTTCCATCTGTAATAGCTAGACAACATCTTAAAAGTTCTAAAAATATTTTACAATTATCTGGTGGATCTCATTGGATAAAAAATGATTAATATCTCTTCTTTACATTTAAAAACTGCACTTCTCTATTATTATAGATTTAAAAGAAGATATTTATGTAGTGATGAAGTATATAGTGGTTGTAGAGAGAAAGCAGATATTTTAGTAGATACTGGTAAAGCAATATTTGAAATAGAGATCAAATTAAATAAAGCCGATTTCTATAAAGAGAAGAAAAAAAAGAAACATAAAGTCGATTCTTTTAGAGGAGCAAATAATTTTTATATATGCACGACCACTGATTTAATATCTTTTGCAGAAAAATGGATAAAAGAAGTTAATCCAAAATATGGATTAATAGAATTTAATACTCAATATTACACAGAACGTAAAGCAAGATATGGGATTACACATTGGGATAAATGCTTGAGATTTAAGATCAGAGCTAGACAATTACACACAGAATATAATAAAAGATTAAGAAATAATATAATTAAAAGATTACCTTCTGCATTATGCAATTGTTATATTAAATTAATTGAATCAATGGATAAGAAAGATTAATATTATGAAAATAAAAATTTGTTCAGGATGTGGCAAGAGAAAAAAGCTATCTGAATTTGGCAGAGATAAATATCAAAAAAGTGGGTTAAAATGCAGATGTAAAGAATGTATAAAAGAATATCGAGAAAAAAATAAACAAAAAATTAATACAAAAATAGGGATATATAGATTAAAATATCCTTGGAAAGTAATATTAAGTAGTATTAAACAACGATGTAATAATCCAAATAATGAATATTATAAAAATTATGGTTTAAGAGGAATACAATGTTTAATAACATCAGAAGAATTAAAATTTCTTTGGTACAGAGATAAAGCATCATTATTAAATCAACCATCTATAGATAGAATAGATAATGATGGACATTATGAGTTACCTAATTGCCAATTTATAGAAATGATAGATAATAATAAAAAACATGGTTGGAAAAAAGTTGTTCAATATGATTTAAATAATAATTTTATAAAAGAATTTGAAAGTGTTATTAATGCTTCAAAAAAGTTAAAAATAGATAAAAGTAGTATTGCAAATTGTTGTTTAGGAAAAAGATATAATTCTGCTGGTGGATATAAATGGAAATATAAGGAGTATGACAATGCATAAACAATTTTTTTTGAGTGATCCTCATTTTGGTCACCATAATATTCTTAAATTTCTTGATAGTAATGGTAAATTAACAAGAGATTTTAAAACTATTAAAGAACATGATGATTTAATTATTAATAATATTAATGCTGTTGTTAGACCTTGTGATAAATTATTTGTTTTGGGTGATGTGGCTATGAATAGAAAATGTATAGCTACTATGGATCGTATTATTACTAAGAAAAGAATTTTAATAAGAGGTAATCATGATATTTTTCAATTAAGGGATTATATTCCTTATTTTACGGATGTTAGAGCTTATAAGATGATGCCTAAACATGGAATTATGTTTTCTCATATTCCTGTACATCCATGTCAATTAGAAGGTAGATTTAAATTAAATGTACATGGTCATATGCATCAAAATAAAATATATGATGATCCGAGATATTTTAATATATGTCCTGAACAAATAGGTTATCATCCTATTAGTTTAGAGGAAATAATTGAAAGAAAACCAAAAGAAAATAATGATCACCAAGAAGAAAATTGGGAAAATGAAGGAGGGATAATAAAATGAAAAAACATAATTATAGGACTTATTTTAGGATTTATATTGACTTTGCCTTTTCAGGTAAAAGCTTATAATGATGCTTATACCGATTGGGAGCAAGAAGTTATCGATCTTTTAGAAGAACTTGTAGATCATGGTGAAGATATAAGTAGTGATACACAAACAATAATTGATAAATTATAAGGTATATAAAATGAAAAATATATTAACAATAATATTATTTATATTTATAAGTCAAAATATTCTTATTTTTGAATCAATTAATTCGAATATATCTCTTGTCTATGCTATGGGTAATATGGGTGGTAATAGCGGTAATGGAAATAATGGTGGTGGCAACAGTGGTAATAATGGTGGTAATAATGGTCAAGGTGGTGGGAACACAAACGCAGGTGGTAATAACCCAAAAGCCCAAGCCAATAAAAACAAAAATAAATCCAAATCTCAACGAAAAGCCTTTAAACGAGAAAGACCAGATAATAGTCGTATATATAGAGTTCTTGAATTTTGTAAAAAAAATAAAGAAGCTTGTGGAACGAATAGAAAAAAAATAATAAGAACAGATGAAGAAAAAAGATTAATAGCAATTGAATTAATAGAAGCAATTAATAGATATAGAAATCAAAATAATAACTAAAAGGAGAAATAAAATGAAAAATAAAAAGATGATATTTTGGGCAGTAGATTGTCAGAAAGATTTCATGAATCCTGATGGTGCTTTATATGTAGAGGGAGCAGAAAAAATAAAACCGAATTTAAAGCAATTAACAGAATTTGCATATAATAATGATATAACAGTAGTCAGTACTCAAGACTATCATCATTTTGACGATGAAGAATTATCTGATACTCCTGATTTTGTAAATACATTTCCTAAACATTGTATTGCAGGATCGATAGGATCAGAGTTTGTTGATGAAGTTGTACCATTAGATCAAGAAGAAGATGATACTATTATATTAAATAATCCAATTGATCATCTACTTATAAATGTTTATAGTAGAAATATTGTTATTCAAAAAAATAAATTTGATGTATTTACTGGTAATCCTCATACAGAGTTATTTTTAGATTTAATAAATCCTGATATTGTTGTTGTTTATGGTGTAGCAACAAATGTTTGTGTCAACTGTGCTATATTAGGACTTACTAAACGAGGTATTGAAGTAATTGTTGTTAAAGATGCTATTAAAGAATTACCTAATTTACCAGTAACAGAAATTTATGAAAAATGGGATGAAAGAAATGTAGGTTGGCAAACTACTAATGTAATAGTAAATGATTTACAAACCCTATTAGATACGAAGGTGCTAAAATGATTATTAATTCTCTTTTAGACACAGATTTTTATAAATATACTATGGGGCAATATGCGTGGAAATATTATCCCAATGTAAAGGTAAAATATGCTTTTATTAATAGGTCTAAAGTTAAATTAGTAGAGTTTATTCATATTCCAGATCTTATAAGGGAATTGGATCAAGTACGAAATTTAAAATTAAATATGGAAGAATTAAATTATTTAAATGGACTTAATATATTCTCTAAAGGTTATTTAAATTTTTTATCCAATCTATCCATGCCACCAGTGTATGTATCAGAGAAAGATAAACAATTAGTTATTGAAACTGAGGGTACATGGTGTGAAGCGATATTTTGGGAAACCTTTATATTAAGTATTGTTAATGAAATGTATTATAAATCTTATGGACAAACTCCTATAGGATATTTAGGAATTTTCCAAGATAATTTAGTACCTAAAATGGATAAGATTATTGCAAATCCTTTTAAGTTTGTTGAGTTTGGTACAAGACGTAGATTTTCGAATGAAATTCAATCAACACTTTTGACTATGATGGATAATTCTCCTGAATTTTGTGATTCTGAAGCATTAATTGGAACGTCTAATGTTAATTTGGCAAAATATTTTAATTTAAAACCTATTGGTACTATGGCTCATGAATTACCTATGGTATGTGCTGGTTTAAATGATGAAAGTTTATATACTCTGGAACATTCTCATGATAAAATGCTTAGTCAGTGGTACTTTTTATATGGAGAAGAATTATCTATTGCTTTAACAGATACTTTTGGTACTGACTTTTTCTTCAAAGACTTTACAAAAGAAAAAGCTATTCAATGGAAAGGACTTAGACAAGATTCAGGCGATCCTATAAAGTTTTTATATGATGCTTGTAGATTTTATGATAAATTCGGAATTAAAACAGAAGATAAATTAATTATATTTAGTGATGGTTTAGATATAGATAAAATTTATAAAATAGAAAAAGAAGCTAAGAAAAATAAGATTAATACTGCTTATGGTTGGGGAACTAATCTTACAAATGATGTAGGTGCAGAACCTTTATCTATTGTTGTTAAAGCTGTAGAAGCAAATGGTAGACCTCTTGTAAAACTTAGTGATAATACAGCAAAAGCACTTGGTAAACCAAAGACTATTGAAAAATATAAAAAAGCTTTTGGATATGAAAGTACTTATACCGAACCACTTTATTATTAAGGAGATAATATGAAATTAGTTAAAAATAATGTGCATAAATTATGGCATAGTTTTGTTAGATATTTAGAAAAAAGATTTGGAGAACAAGTCAAGCTAGACAAATCTATTAAAAAACTATATGATAAAATAGGACTGGAAAATGATGGATACCGAACTGAATTACATTTTAATAAAATTCAGGGATATGATAGTATAAAATATTTAAATAAATATATTAAAAAACATAAAGAAGTTGTGGAGATAGGCGTAGATGATAATTATCATGCAGGTTCTTCAATATATTTAATTCCTCACGAATCAAAAGAATCTTATATGGGTACAACTGTTTTATTTGTACCACAGTGTTCATCTGAAAATAATTTATTTTTTCTTTATCCTAATCATTTGGATAATCTAATTAAAGAACTTCAAAAGATACAAAAGAAACATAAGAAATCGGAAGATTATTGTGCGAGGAAAAATAAAGATGGCAAAAACTAATAGTTGGTATGTAGTTGCAAAAGCGGATAAAAGATATAAATATGATTTTACATCTATATTACATAGAAGTCATGTCTTTAAAGATAGAACAGATGCTATTAAAAAAAGAGATAGACTTCAACCTTTTTCTAAAGTAAAATTAGTTATACTAAGACGAACATGTAAAAAATTGGAGATATAAAATGAATATTCGATGTAAATATTGTGATAACGGTTGTATACGTTGTGATTATACAGGTGTTAGAGAACAAACAAGAGCAGAAATAGATGAAGTTTTAGGAAATTCAATGTGTGCCTGTGGTAAATGTAGTTCCTGTGAATATTATGGTTATAAAACACAAGAATATTTAGAGCATCATAATGTTACACCACAAGAAGCTAGAAATATTGTAAGGGGAAACAATAGATGTATAAAGTAATAGAATATAAAAGACCTAACAGTAATAAAATTGGAGTTATAAAATGAATTTTATTTATCAAATATTATTAAGTATTGGAAGTGCAATTCTATATCGTTTAGGTGGTGCAAGTAGAGCTGATCAGGATAAAGAATTTCCATATATTCCGAGATGGTTTAAAAACATTCCTAAAAAACGTGATGTAATGTCTAATATTGTAAAACTTTTTGGTGTTTATTTATTAGGTATTTATGCTCCTATATGGGCATGGTTTATATCTTTTGGATTATTATGGGCATCATTGAGTAGTTATTGGGATTGGATGTTTGGTTATGATAATCATTATATGCATGGATTTATGTGTGGGTTTTCTTTATTACCTTTAGTTATTTGGGGTAATTTAGGCTTAGTACCTTTTTTAATTCAAAGTATTGTATTAGGTCTTGCTATGGGTTTATGGTCTAAATATAATGGTAATGCTACTAAAGAAGAATTAGGTAGAGGATTTTTCTTAACAATATCAAATCTTTTATTAAAATTATTTTAAAAAGAATTTGGAAATTATATTATGGATGGATTAATAGCTTATTTAAAAAATCTTTTAGAAACCAATATGATAGCATCTGGTGGTTTATTTGTTATGGTTGTTGGTGCAATATGGGCATATATATATAGAATATTTCCACCCATTATAGCATTTATTAAAAGACGTTTAATTGTTGTTATGGATATTTCAAATAACGATGATACTTTTAAATGGTTTAGTAATTGGTTAGCTACTACTAATTATGCCAAACGTACAAATTTATTAACTGTTATTTCACGATCTAATAGAAGTGATCATAAAAAACCAGTATTATATTTTGTACCAGCCCCAGGAAATCATTTATTCTTTTATAAAGGTAGAGTAATATGGATATATCGCAATAGAGAAAAAATGCAAGGTGGTACTGGTGGCATACCTATTTTATTTGAACAATATACCATAACAATGTTAGGTAGAAATAAAAATATATTAAAAGAAATGATAGCGGATGCAAGAGATTATAATTATAAATTAGAACAAGATAAAGTTAAAATATATATTAATTCTGATTGGGATTGGAGAAATGTTGAATGTCAAACACCAAGAAAATTAAATACAGTTGTTTTAAAAGATAGATTACAATATGAAGTTTTAGATGATATTAAAAACTTTTTTAAGAAAGAAGTTTGGTATAATAAAATGGGTATTCCTTATCGTAGAGGATATTTATTATATGGTTGTCCAGGTACTGGTAAGACAAGTTTAGTAAAAGCTTTAGCAGGAGCATTAAGTATTCCTATTTATATTTTAAATATTTCTAAAGATATGAAAGAAGATCAATTCCAAAGTTTAATATCAGATGTACCACAAAAATCTATTATTGTTATCGAAGATGTTGATTGTCTTTTTACTAGTAAAAGAGAAATGAATAAGAAATATAATATTACATTTAAAACTATTTTAAATGCTATTGATGGTTTGATATCTCCTTATGGAACATTGTTATTTTTAACTACTAATCATAAATTAAAATTGGATGATGCATTGATTAGACCTGGAAGAATGGATAAACAATATAAGATAGATAAAATGGATAAACAACAAGCAGGAGAATTATTTCAATTATTTTATCCAAAATTTCGGGGTAATGTTAAAAAGTTTTCAGATCAAATTGAACCTAATAAATACACACCAGCTCAACTACAAGAATATTTTATAGATAGATCTGATGTAAATATAGCTTTAAAAGAAGTAAATAAAATAAGGGAGAAATAATATGGAATTAAAACCAGGCGATATTTTTATAAATGATAGACCTAATAAAACAGGTGTTAAAATTGTAAAGTTTTTTATGACAGCTCCTACATGGCTTCATCATTTATGGAGAAAAATTAGAGGAACACAGGAAAAAGTAAGATTTTATCATCCAGGTATTGTAGCAAGAGATACTTCTAAAGTTTATGAACAACAAAAATATGTACAATATTCTGATGCTAAAAAAGTCATATTTGATCGAAAACATATTGTATATAGAAATAAAAAATTAACGGAATCAGATATAGATATATTATTAAATATTGCCGAACAAGATTTAGGGCAAGGTTGGGGGATAGTTCATGCATTAGGTAGATTTGCTACATGGCTTACTACAATAAAATTCTTTACAAGATATATTTCCATGCCTACTAGAGAAGTATCAGCAGGAAGAACTTCTAGATGGTATTATGAAGCTTTTGGAGAAACATTTGGTGAAAATCATTATCGTTATGTAACTACTCATACAATAGATAAATGGTGTAGATCGCATTCTGATACATGGGAAGTTATATCTAGTAAAGGAGTTTAATATGGAATTTAAAATTAGAAATAGAGTTGAGAAAAAAGATGGTATATATTTACAAGAGGCAAGAGTAAATATTGAAGTTACTCCTGAATTAAGAAAAGTTGTAAGAAATCATTATAAAAAAAATAGATGTACTAATAAATTACTTTTAAGATTTATAAGTGAGGGTATTAATCCTTATTTTAATAAATTATTCCCATGCAAAAAATAATTATTATATCTGATACACATAGATCGGAACATGAATTGATATTACCTAAAGGTGATATATTAATCCATGCAGGTGATTTAGAAATAAGAAGTGCTTTAGAATTGCAAATTATTATTGAATGGTTTGAAAGTTTAGATTATAAGCATATTATATGGATTGGTGGCAATCATGATTTTTATTTAGAACAATTATATAATAGTAATATTACTCCTGCAAATATACCTGAAAATATTCATTATTTAATGAATACTGGAATTACCATTGAAGGAATTAAATTTTGGGGATCACCTTTTAGTTCTCAATTTGGTCGATGGGCTTTTATGGGGCATTTAGAAGAATTAAAACCGATATGGGATAAGATACCTTCTGATACAGATATTGTTATTACTCATTCTCCACCTTTTGCAATAAATGATCAATGTGTTAATGGAATTAGTGTAGGGTGTCCTGCATTACGAGATAAATTAAAAGAGATTAAACCCAAGTATCATATCTGTGGACATATTCATGAAGCTTATGGAGTATACCAGGATGAACATACAACGTATATTAATGCTTCCTTATTAGATGAATATTATGCTATGGTTAATAAACCAGTGATAATAGAATATTAATAAAAAGGAGAAATTATGTTTAATAAAACAATAATAAATAGAAGTAATACTGAATATATACCTTATGAAAAATCTGTTAATGTTACAGAGGTTAAAGCACCTACAGATAAAAGCGTAGAATTGCTTAATGATATGCAAGAAGAAGCTAGAAAGAATATAATAAAATCTGTAACTATAGAAAATAATATATTTAATGTTACATTTGATATGTATGCTTCTTATTTAGATCACAGTAAAATTGTTGTTTATAAATATATTCTTAATGGTAAAGAATATACTGGTGAAATTAAAGTAAATGTAATGCATAATGAAAATAAAATGTATAATATGCTATGTAAACAAATTCAGGATAATCTTTTTAGAGAAATAACAGAACCTTTATCTAAAATAATTGGTGGTAGATTATGAATAAATTAAAAGAGGATAAAAAATTACTTATTAGAGTTATTTATCAAATGATAGTTAGTAGTGTTAGTCAATATGAAAAGGGTAAAAAGAATTTAATTGAAAGGAAAAATGTCTATGGCGAATCAAGATATGATTGTTATACTTTTAAAGATTTAGAAACAGGTAAAAAATTTGATTTATGTGAAGGTTTACCAGCTTGTGATATATTGAATGAATTGTGTAAAAGATGGAAAGATAGTAAAGAAATTACTGTAAAAGAATTAGAAAATATAATAATTATTTTTGCTGGAAGATATAAAATATTATATTTAGCAAAAGGAAAAACACACAAGGATAAAAAACCTATTATAAAAGATGTATCAGAATGTGCCGAAAAATATTTTGGATTTATAGAAGCTATAAAACAAATGGAATCAGTATGAAATTAAAAATAAATAGAAAACATTCTATAGATATTGATAATATCGAAAAATTTGTTATTAAAGGAGATATTGTTTGGGTTTATTTAAAAGAAGGTTATCCACCTATATTAAAAACAGATTATGGTGCATACTTATTACGAAATAAATTAGTTAATTTAGGATTACAATTGAAAGATTTTGTGGAGCATCAGGAAATGAAAGTAGTACATTGTAAAAAAGAAAATTTTGATGTTTATATTGGTCGCCCTGAAAAATGGGGAAATCCGTTTACTATTGGTAAAGATGGTACAAGAGAAGAAGT
>SDBU01007606.1_pt1 | contig 12453 bp, 8 predicted proteins | sample 2277071 | NCBI WGS metagenome assembly SDBU01 (sample SAMN10397929, study PRJNA504765) | marine sediment metagenome | isolation source: marine sediment core GS08_GC12, 126 cmbsf | place: Arctic Ocean: Gakkel Ridge, Loki's castle | collected 2008
CTATTTATCTATTTTGAAAGTAAAATATTAATTATCTAAGAAAATGGGATCTCTATTTATTTAGGATAAAAATTAGTTATTTTTATATAGATATAAAGGAATTGATAGAATTACCAATATCAGAAATATCTTTAAATATTTTATCTCTATAAGGACCTACGATATCTTTAGCCCATGTGGTAGGAAATTTTTTACCTTTATAAATAAAACTCTTAAACAGAATTCCCTGATCATTTCGTTTATTTATTCCATACTCTGCATGGTAGCTTGTGTCTAGAACGCTACGATGTTTAGTGGTATTAACAAATGCGTTTATATATTCGAACTCGGTTGATTTTTTAAACTTCATAACTTTAGTTAAGATGTTCGGTGCAATTGCTTTCTTATTAAGCTCACATAAAACGGTATATAATGTTACTTTTTCTTCAAGTAAAGCACCACACAACACTACTTGATTAATAATCTGCCCTAGGATATCTGCCATAGAATGTAAAGCCTGTGCAGCAGCAATAACATGTGCCTCGGATGCAACATGAGTATCCCACCATTTTTTATCGCCAACCGTCAATTTTTGTTGAGCACAAAATAGTTTGTCCCAAACTACATTTGATTGTTCTGAATGAAATAAAGCTAATTCTCTTTTCCAAACTAAAGCTTTTTGATATGATTTTGAGTCGGGCAACTTTTTAGTTATGCATAATTTATTTAATTTTATAAAATCCCATTTCATATGATATAACCTTCTATTTTAGTTTTATACTTTTAGTAAAATGTGGCAATAAATATTTATAAAAAAACGCTAAGATGATATCAATTAATAATTTATTTTCAGAAAGATCAAGAGTTCACTCAGTGACCTCTTTCATCGGTGCAGAAAATAATTTACTAAAATCGTCCTTAAATAAAAACTTAAGTTTTTTACTTTCTTCCGGAAAATCCTTGCTTATAAATGAATGGAACAACCATTCATTTTTTTCTTGATCAAACACTTTTTTATCCATAAATTTTTTGATACAGGTAATTTGCATTACTTGCATTATATCTTCAAACTCTTCCACTGAACAAATTGAATAAGGCATTTTTTTTAGATAATCAACTGGTAAATTTATATCATTAAATTCTTTTATAATTATTTTTTTTAAAACATCTAATCGCTTGTATCCAAAAAGAAACCAATCCTCTATAGTTAAGATTAATGGATATATTTGTCTTTTCTCTTCATAATTAAAAGAAGGATATTTATTGTTGAGGTAGTCATCAATAGTCTTATAAATTTGTAATATAAATTTTGCCATTTTATTTAATTCTTCTTCAATAAGTAAACTATCTTTTAGTTCTATCTTTCCAGGTAATATCATCCGCTTTGTTTTGCACTCAATAAATAAAGCTGAATCTCTATCGTAAACAATCCAATCTACAGTATCTTTTCTATTCCTACCGATATTATATTCTTCTTCCTTTATAAATTTTATCTCTTTATTGTTATTGGCTTTTTCAATTACATGGCCAACATATTCTTGGAAAGAACTTCCAAAATTTACTCCAAAATCTTTTTCAGTACATATTTCATAATACAAACCAGATGTTATACGCCAAAATAAAAGTGTAAGTATTGGGCAAACAAGACTATCTTTCTTTTTATAAGGCATTCTAATAATAGGGCAAGCTCTTATATGATTATAAATATACTCGAATTTATCATTAAATTCTTGCTCTTTTATTAATTTTTCTTTAAGAGTCAAAAGTGTTTCTGAAGTAAAATTTAAAAATTTATTCATTTTGCATAAATCTATACCAACCTTCTCTACATTTAGTTTGGTAGAAAAAGGAAGAGGAGTATCAGGTTTTTCTAAATAATATCCAATAAAGGACAATCCAACAATATATAAATCACGAATGGTAAGACCAACAACTTTTTTTATAATATCATTTAGTGCTGGAATGCTATAAATTTTATAATACCTAAAAAGATACTCTATATTTGGTTGTGATTGCCAGGGGAATTGCCTATGCGCTATTCTATACAACTCTGTTATAACATTCTCTTTGGTACTGTATGTTTTTGCGATTTCATCTCTTAAACTTCTTAATTTATTCACCATAGAAGAAAAATAAGACAATTTTTTTAAAGATATCGAACAAGAACTGCTATTTTGACTATTGATAATAATTTCTTTTGTTAATAATTCAAGTTCCCATTCCTTTACCCTCCAATTTATTGAATCATTTAAATAAAAAGTGGGATTAACTTCGATTATTTTGGGAATTTTCTTTCCAAATTGTAGATATTGAGCATAATTCCAAATAACAAAAAAAGAGTCATCTATACATAATTTTTTTAAATGATTTCTCAAAGTTTTATAAGTTTGAAAAATATGTTGATTTTGAACCATAAATACATATCCTAATATAAACAATATTTATTTAAATATGGTCACATCCTATTTTCCAATGGTTTATCTTTCCATTTTACGAGGTCTTTCTCTAGGACGTCTATCTATAATAATGCCTAAAGCCTCAACCATCTGGTTAAGAACTCCTCAGATCCTATAGTTGTCACGGTAGGACAGCCAGTTACCTGACTGCCCTCGCACAGATCCCAGCGTGCGGAACTACCGCACTGGGCACTTCAGAGATACTCGCTTCCGTAAAAGACAAATTAGTTTCAATGCAACACTTGGTATGGGTGGTTGGTTAGACCTTACCCAACAGGGACTTTCACCCTGTAAGACATATAAACTTCTTGGCGCGCCTTCCGCTAAAAGTTACCGAATTATTGAGCTGGAACACCTTCTCCCTATTTATTTTTACCACAACACTTTTTATATTTTAATCCACTTCCGCAAGGACATTTCTCATTTCTACCAATCTTTTTTTCAATTCTAATATATCTACCATGTCCTTTTCCTTCTAGTATGATTTTAGACATATTTTCTAATTCTTCATTATATTTCCATTTTTGATCCTTGAAAGCGACTATATCTATCATATTATAACTATTTTTTAGACTACCAAAACCAATCCAAACATCACCTTTATTCTTATATTTTTCTACTAGACACAATGTTAATAAATTTTTTCCTAATTCTTCAGCATTGTCAGAGTTTAATGAACTATAAGTAACACCAACACGAGGAGAGTAACTGTCGTCTGGGGGCATGTAAAAATTATGAGTTTTCCCGTCATTTAAAGTTTTTTGTTTTGTCTTGATAATCAAATCAACAAGATTTTTTTTTGCATTCTCAGATTGGTCTAAAAGATGAAAGACAATATCTGTAATTTTTGCTTGGTCTATGTTTTTTAGTTGGTTGCATAATCGATCAAAATCTTCATTCTTCCATCTATTTTTTATAGTATCACCCTCGTCAGACACTTCTAATCCAGCTTTAAGTGGGTAATAATTTCTATCGACTAGTTGGGCAAAGCTTGTGTCTATTAAGCAACCATCCGCCTTTGGAATTTTCCATAACTTCCCCTGAAGATGATAACCGAGAAAGGTCATCTCTTCACCTGCTTTAAAATAATCCATTAATGATATTCTTTGTTTAATATAATATAAAAAATCATATGGATCATTTAAATAGAAAGTAAGCAAGTCTAAATCAAAAATGGTTAACGCTATTGGGAAAGGATTATCATTTTTTTTGTCCAACATAATATGAACTTGATGAGTTAAAGATGGGTAATTCTCGGTTGTAACCCCCATTATGTAAACTTCATCAATTTCTTCTGAAAGTTTTATTTCACTTCCATTTTTATTTATAAACTTTGCATTCTTTTCAATTATTTTATTGCGCGATACAAGACCTTGTTCGTAAGCATCTTGAACAGCTTCTTGAAAATCTTTCTGTAGTTGTTCATCATTGCCAGTTCTTGAAAGTGTGGTTAATTTTTTAGATTTAACCTGCACACATAGGGCTTTGCTCCCAAGGATACAAAGAACATCAATATCTGTATCATCTTTCCCTTTTTTTGCTGCAATTTTTACCGATTTAAAAGTGTTATTTTCTCCAAATACTTTTAATAAAAACTCATATGTAATTTCTTCCCCCACTCTTCCCCTATTTTCTCCTGCCTGATCTTCATATTCTTTATCTTTTATCATCCAGTAAAAAGGACTTTCGTATATTGCTTCAAATAACAAAAAAGGGATTGGTACAAAATATTTTTCTTCATCGAGCTTAATGATGGGATGAGAATTTATAAGATTATAGTTCCCGATAGTTTTAAATTGAGAATTGAGTCCCTTTTTATTAGAAACCGAAAAATTATCGAGAAAAGATTCAATATTAACATCGCTATTGAAATCAGATTTTCTAATAATAAAAAGTTCTATCAATCCCTTATAAAAAGATTTCCATTCATTCTCCCCAATTCCATCCATACTTAAATTTTTCTTGTCTGTCACATCTTCAAAAAACAATTCAACATATTGATGTAACTCCATCATTGGTAAAATTTCTTTTACACACTTCTCCAAATCTTCATTTGGATTTTTCTTTTTAATATCCTCAATTATTTGAGGCAATCTTTCCTTTATATCATACAAGTGAACTTTTTTTGATTTTTCTTGTAAAATATTTTTTATTTGAATAGTAATATTTTTCGTCTGTTTTATATCAAAATTCTTTTTTTCAGAAAGCCAACTTTTGTCATATTTGTATTTTCTTTCTAAAAAATCCAAATATTGAAAATCATAAACACCTGTTCCAGAATAAAAAATTGGTTCTGTAAGCATATCTCCTTTACCAAAGAATTCTTTTTGTTCTTTCCTGAAATCCTTTTTTTCTTGCTCTTTCTCAAGACTCCTTTGTAGTTTTTCCACAAATGGAATTGTGAAAGCTTGATGCAATTCTTCCATTAATTCATAGGTTTTTTGCTTCATCTGAATCAAGTCTTGCCATGAATCAGGTGGTGCAAAATTAATTTGACTTTGAATCAAAAAACCGAGCAATAAAGAGACCTCTTTATGGCTAAGTCTTTTTATAAGATTTAATTCTTGTATTTTTTCAGGATTAATATGAAAATCCTCAAAAATAATCATACAAAGAGCATAAATATAGCCTTTTGAACTTATTAAACTCTTTAAATCTTTAATTACTATTTCAGTTTTTCTCACCACGATAATACTCCAGTAAATATTTGTAAATATGTGCTAGGGGAAAGTTCTTTGCCGCACTTTACTAATTTTAATTAAAAACAGGGAGATATCTTATTATTTCTATGGTTTAACTTTCCATTTTATGAGGTCTTTCTCCGGGACGTCAATCTATAATAGTGCCTAAACCCTCAACTATCCGGTTAAAAACTCCTCAAATCCCATAAGTTTTCTGCTAAAAGCTACCAAATTATTGACTTGGTACCCCTTCTCTATTTTTCTAATTTAAAAGTAAAATATTAATTGTCTAAGAAAATGGGATGTGCCTATTTATTCTATTTCTGCGAAAATAGGAATTTGTCTCGTTATTTTAAAATTTTTTCGGGGAACCAATAAGAAATATTATTCTTTTCTAAATATTTTATTTTTTCCTTTTTTGTATTGATATTTTTTGTGATTCTCATTAATTCTTTTTTTGTTCGTTTTTGTTCAAATTCTTTTGAATAAAAGGGGAATCCATGTCTTATACATATATTTTGTCTTCTTATATTTTTTCTAAATTGTTTAACGAGTATATCTGTCCAACCAGCTTTTTCGTGGATGTAATAATCTTCTAAAGTCTGCCCAGTTTTTCTTCCATTATAATTATCGTACAATTGATCTAAAGGTCTATACCTACAATCTGCAATTTGTACATTCCACTCCCAGCACTTAATTCTTTTCATTTCCATTTCTTTAAACGGTATATTCCAGTTAAAAATCATAAAGATATAAATTTCTTTAGAAGGATAACCTGCTTCTTTAAGAATATTTATTTGCCTTTCTATGTCATTACAATCTTTATATTGCCAATCCCAGGCGATTCGAGGATATCTAAAGCCAGCTTTTTTAATTTTTTTCGCTAAACAAGGCTTTTCAAGTAAGATTCTACCATCAAATCCTGATTGACTTTCGCACCATAATATCTTTTTTTCTTTTTTTAAATTTATAAGCTCTTCAAATATTTCATCAATATAGGGGTTCATGAGTAAGTTATTGTCATAAAAAACTATTTTTTTAAATTTTACCTCATTCTTTATACTTTTTTTAGGTATAAATTTAGGTTCAATTTTCCACGTTCCACAAAAGTTACATTTTCTTGTGCATCCTCTTGAAGCATGAATTATCTGATAATCAATTGGATGAGGGTTTGTATTTTTTATTAGATCATATGCAGGAAGATATTTTTCTGCTTCTGGAATTACTCCTTGATACACTTCATCACAACCTGTATATTTTTTAACTTCCTTTTTAGAAAATAGCGAAGCATAAATTCCGCCTACCACAATCTTAGATGACGGAAAATATTTTTTATAATATTGAACCGCATCTTTAACATATTTTGCCCAATATGTGAACAAAGATGTAATCCATATTTCACTTGGTGAAAATTTTATTATTTTAGAAAGCTCTATTGGATTTTTAGGAATACCTCGGATAAGTTTGACTTCAATATTCTTTTTTTGTAAATAAGAAGCTATTTTTAAAAGACCAATTGGTAGAAAATTTTTATGATTTTTACTTTTTTGAGGTATAGGAAAATTAGGTTCTACTAATATTATTTTATTGCGATCCATTTTTAATGCCCATTTTATTATATATTTCGAATATCTCTTGCTCAAGTTTCTTTTCAAATTTACCAAATTCTGTAGATTCTATTTTATCAACTAACAATCTTATTCCTGCATGAGCATACTCTTCTGCTATTTTAAATACTTCTCCTTTATTAGCTAATATTTCTACAGAATCATAATCATTTATTGCAATAGCGTTTATTAATGTCTCATCTGTTGGTAACAGATCTTTAATTAAAAAGAAACCTTCTTTAGTATTTAACGGTCGTTTTATGTTATTTTTGAATCCAATTGCCATTGCAAAGAAAAATTGCTCTTTCCTCGTTCTTTTTCCTCCTGAATCTTTAAATTTGAGGAATTCTTCTCCATCTAGTTTTTTATATAATCCTCTATCTGTTTTATCTATATTTATTCTGTCCGGCATCGTTGCCATCTTAAATCATCTCCAATCCTGTTTCTTTTTCATTTTCGGATAATTTAAAATTAAATCTACTACTATTTTCTGTATCTAGTAATTTACTAATCTCTTTTGAATATTCAGCGGGAGTAAATAATAGTATTATTTGCTTGTTCTTACTAACCTTTGAAAATATTTTACCAAGATTTTCTCTGTGTTCATCAGAAACTCTAGCTACTGGAGTATCTACTAAAATAGGCGAATCAAATCCTGAAATTGTATGCAAGGCTAATGTAAAAGATAAGGCTAATAATTCTCTTTCTGCTGCGCCTATTGTGCCCAAACATTCATAACCCATTGAGTGAATCAGATTAATATTGTAATCTTGGTTAATATCAATATTTTTAAAAGTTCTTTTTTTCCATATAAGTTTAAAAAATATTTTATTTGTTTCGGATTCTATTTTTTCTCTCGTCTTTTCCCTAATTATTTCTTTGGTTTTTTCGACAATATCTAATGATTTTGTACAAAAATCTATTTGTTTTTTAATTTTTGTAATCTTTTTTTCTTTTTCTATTTCCTTTTTTAATTGTCCGCCTATTGTAACAATATTTTTCGAAACTTCGTTTTTTTTATCCTCAAAGATGCCTAATTTTTTTTGATTATCATCTCTTATTTTTTCAAAAATTTTTCTATCTCCATACCATTCTTTAATTTTTTTCGAATTAAAATTACTCATTTTTCCGTCTATTTGATTCATTTTCTCTTCAATATCTTCTAAAATTTTATTATAATTTTTGATATCTCGCGTTAGATTGTAATTTTTCTTTCTAAATTCTTTAATTTCTTCTTTAATTAGATATAATGGGTTTTCCATGTTGACTAGTTGCATTACAATATCGGAAGATAATTTAATTTCATCAAGTAAATCAGCTACTATTTTTTTTGAATTATCATCTAGTTGTCTTCCGCATATACATACTTCATTTTTAAGTATCCCTTCTATTAATTTTTTATCAATAATGGGTGGTATTTCTTTATTTTTTCTTTTTGCTTCAATAATTTTTATAGAATTCTTAATAGCCGGCCAAAGAATTATATTTCTACCATATTCAAATAATAAATCTTGTTTTTCTTCTATTTTATTGTATAAAGTTGCTTTTTCGTGCTTTTTACTTATCTTCAGACTATCCAATTCTTTTTCAAGACTTTCTATATTAGGTATTTCTCTTAATTTTTCTTCATATCCTTTAATTCTTTTTTTTGCTATATCAATTTGATCTTTACATTCTTTTATTTGCTTTTCAGTTGAGACAAAGCTATTTTCATTTTCCTCTAAATTTATTATAGTTTCATTAATTTCTGGATTTTCCTTACCTGCCTCTTTTCTAAACTCTTTTAAAATACCAGACAATCTTCGTTCTATTTTATTTTCTAATAAATCAACTTGCGAAATTAAAGTAATTGTATGCCGTATACGTTCTGCAGTTGCTTCTTTAAAATAATTATCTAGCCTCTCGCCATCAAAAAAGAAAAATTCCCTTATCGCCTTAGGAACAAACCGTTCTACATAAAAATCTGCTTCTTCATTTTGAATTATATTTGTATTTCCTCTCTCGTTAGTATATTTTACCTCAAACTCAGTATGTTGCTTTTTGGGATGTTTTTCATTCTTTTCATTTTTATAAATTATATAAGCTGCCCTTCTTGTAAATATAAAATATCTATTCTCTGTAATCTCTACCCAAACTTCTACTTTAACATATTTAATTTCTCCATCTTCCGCTTCATCAACGGATTGGAGGTTTATAAGTGGTAATTGTTGTGAATTCCTTGATAAATGAGGTTCATCATAATATAGGCACCAATTAAGGGCATTTAAAATATTTGTTTTGCCAGTACCGTTTTTACCAATAATAATATGTAAATCACTCTCGCATTTTTTAGTAAAAGTAATTTCAATATCTTTGAATTGGCGATAGTTACTCAATATTATTTTTTTAATCCTCATATGTTATTCTCCCATTCATCTGAACATTTTTTTATTTTTTTCCTATAATTATCTTTCCATCTCCATTGTCCTGTATGTTCAGCTTCTTCATAAATTAAATCTTTTAAAAAATCTTCTATAATTTTATCATCTTTGCTATTTATTTTTATCCAATTCAAGATCTGTTCATTTATTCTACCATCACTCATATTTTTACCTCCCCATAATAGTATCCTTAATATTATAAATTAATTCTAATGCCTCAGCATTATTAATTGAATTCATAGCAATATATTCGTATCTTTCAATTTCTTTTTTAAAAATTTTCCACTCTATAGCTCTAAATTCTGGGAATAGTTCATTAAATGACGGAACTACTATAATATCATATATAATTGCTTCTTCTTTACCAGAATATCTCCTAATAACTCTTCCAATACGTTGAATATACTCTCTTGGGTTGCCACTACTCGCCATCAAAATCGCTTTTCTTGCAGGTGGAATATCCACACCCTCATCTAGGCATTTCATAGCAACTAAAACTTGATATTTGTTTTCCGCAAATTTTTGAAGAAGAAATTCTCTCTCTGAAATATTCCCGTATTTTTTATCTGGTACTGTTCCTTCTTCCATTGTAAAACGATGTGCGATAATTCCGCGTTTATTAATAATTTTCATAACTACATCGATTTGCTGGGGGTTGCAATATATTATTGTCCATCTAATAGTAGAACTTATTACATCCAAAAGTTCTTCTAACGCCTTATATTTATTTTCAGCATTTTTTATAATATCTGCTCTTCTAAATAGCAGGCTTTCTAAAAATACATCCTTATCCTCATCATTTTTTATTTTATTAAATTTCATTACTATTGCCCTTGTCTTAGAAATATACTCTTCTATTTCTTCTGTATTTAAAGATACAAATTTTGGTATATATCGGTAAGGGGTTAAGTAGGTTTCACCTGTATAAGGATTTATAGTATTAATTGCATCTTTGAGCTTAAATTCATAAACCACATTACCAAAATACTTATATATTATCTTTGTTCCTATCGTATCAAACCATCTTTTTGGAGTAGCGCTTAATCCTAATCTTAAATTGTATTCTTTTAAAAGACCTTTCGAACTTTTATTAGCCCCTAGACCATGAACTTCATCAGCAATTAGGAAAATATTTAAATTACTTTTATTGCTTTGTAATATTTTCTTAAAATCATTCATAGAAAAAGTGCGGTGTGTTGTTAATATTATTACTACATGTTTATATTCTAAAGAGATATCTATTAATGAATTTGTTAAGGTATCTTTCCATAAAGGATTAGAACTGTCTGCTATAATTAAGTCATCATATTCTATCCCAAATTTATTGATCTCTCTTTTCCATTGTTGTATCAGATGTTGATACGGACAAGTTATAATCACTGCAAGTTTTTGGAATTTTTTTAATATTCTCTCTAAACACCCCAAAGCTGCAAATGTTTTGCCTGTACCTGTAGCCATTTCAAAAATTCCTATCATTCCATTCGAAATCCAGGATTCAATGGCTTCTTCTTGATGATAAAATAGTCTTATCTTTTTCTTAGGTTTATACAAGCTGTTTATATTAATCTTTTTAATATCTACTGGTGCTATTTTGATAAGCTTCTCCTTAACGGCATAAGGCATATCTATAATTTTTATTTTTGGTGAACAATTATTCCAAAACCTATTAAACCTTAAAATATCTATTCTTACGTAATCATCTTCTAGCGATTCCCAATTTCTAAACACCTTAAATTCCTCTATGTTTCCTAACCAACCTGCTGCAGTTTCATTAATAGAACCGCTAAAAGTAAGAATATTTCCTTCTGAATCTTTCAGAATACCTACTTTTTGATGAAATAAACTACTTTGTTGGATATCTTCGTAACTTAAGGGCTTCCCATTGTTATCACATGCAACCGCTACTTTAATCTCTAATTTTTTATTAGCAATCATCCAACCTAACGCATATACATGGTCTCTGGTAAATTTATCCTCTAATCTTTCTAATTCCTGTAACATTTTCTCTTCTATATATTTTTCAGGTTTTTTATGAGAATCAATTATAATTTCTAGATCCCTCTTATCTAATTTTGGGGATATAATTAGTCTCATAGTTCCACCTTTTTCTATAAGTCCTAAAATTCCCCTTGCTGCAATTGCTAGACTTTTTGAAGAGAAAAAGCCAGCAAGTCTATCATATTCAATTGATTCTTCTAGGGATGGAATATAAAAATCATATAAAATATCATCAGAATCTGAGGAATATGCCTTATTAAGACTGATACTTTTTAAACTCATAAAATTTCCCTTACCCTCTAGAACTTATTAATATGTGCCAGAGGGTGATTCTTTGCGTGCCAGAAAATGTTTCTACGTAAATAAAAAAGGACAGAATAAGAAAATAATGATATTACTCTCTTACTCTGTCCTTTTACCTGAAAGATTCTTCCTAAGAAATTAGGAGATAATTCTTTTAGTAAACTCTGTATGGGTTTTCCTAAAGATTAGGAGTTGCCCCGTTGAACAAAAAGAGTAAGAAATTTAATCAACAAAATATTATTTTTGTAAAACGGGGACACGCTTTACTTTTTCCCTGGCATGAAATGCGGGAATATAAAAGAAGAATGTCCCCGTTTTACAACTCCAGAGTTTTGTCCGGCAACAGTCCTTTTGCCTGAAAGTTTTGATACTTTTGGCATCTTGCTTCTTCGGCTCCTTTTCTCTTGTGATGAAAAGAAAAGATCTCTCCTGTTACCTTCATACAGGTTACCATATTAAATTTATTTAAAATTATAGAAATATAAAAAAATATTTAAGTGAAATATTTCACGTATTATATTAGATATACTACATAACTATTAAAAATCCTTCTTTTTTTAAAAAATAATTATTAAAAGGGGGACACACTTTGGAAAAAAGGGACAGGCACCTTTTTAAATCAAAAAGTAGCCAGTCCCCATTTTCCAAAAGAAGAATGTCCCCCTTTTACCATAGGACTTTCAGGGTTCGGTTCATTCAAGTGTCAAAAATAAAGATCTGACCAATTCAATCTCAAAAAGTTTTGGCCAAAATTTCCCGGTTACAAACAACCGATCATTCTTTGCGTCATAGGCAATACCATTAAGAACATCGACTGTCTCACTATCGTCTTCCGTACTTAAAATACCTTTCAGGTCTACCCATCCAACTACTTGACCGGTTAGAGGATCAATCCTGGCGATACGTTCTGTCTGCCATATATTGGCATAGATTTCCCCTTGAATATATTCTAATTCATTGATTCTGGTTATGGGAATATCGTTTGCGGAAACTTCAATCTGACTAATCT
>SDBU01007607.1_pt1 | contig 12453 bp, 13 predicted proteins | sample 2277071 | NCBI WGS metagenome assembly SDBU01 (sample SAMN10397929, study PRJNA504765) | marine sediment metagenome | isolation source: marine sediment core GS08_GC12, 126 cmbsf | place: Arctic Ocean: Gakkel Ridge, Loki's castle | collected 2008
ACTTTACCCTGTTTCTATTACCCTACAAATATATATCCTTTTAAAGGTAAATTATAAAATCGACAATCAAAACTTTCATACATTTATCCCGGGAAGGGATCCCAAATCCCCAGGAGAGAAATCTATACTTCCTCATCAAAACACTTTTTTTTTGCTAATTTTTCTTTCATAGGCTCCCAATGTTTCTTTGCTATGGCTCCAAAATCAGCGAACTCACCTTTAGCCTCTATTTCTTTAACTTCTTCCCAAACCTTTTTCATGACAACTTTTCTTGCACTCTTCGGGCCACAAATCCTTATTTTCATAAAAGTCACCTCCATTATCATTCATCATACAACATCATAATTTTTTGTCAAATTCATATCTTTTACAAGGGGGAAGAGCTCCCCTTTAAACCTATTATCCCTCAAGAAGATGAAGAATACGCTCCTTCTCAAAAGGAAGCTTTACTGGTAGGGGTATGACATTTTTATTTTGCAGAAAGGGTGACATAATTACTTTGCATTGACAGGGGCTATCCTTCCGTTGACCCTAACTTAAGAAGTGGTACTATTAATGGGGACAGGTCAAGATACTTCGAGAAAAGGATAGCATCGCTTAATACAAAGGAAATTGGCTCTGTGATCAAATTCTCTTACTTTGAGGAGTAAACCATGAAACGAATATTACTGATCGTGGGGAATGGTCTGAGCATTGATTTATGGAAATATCTAGGACTAGATATTGATCCGTCATCACCTTTTTCATTTGAAGTTCCTTATTCTTTTGACAACGCTAAGAAGCTCTTGGAAGAATTGACCAGAGTAAGGAATCTTATTGAATCTCACCCTACGCTAACTGATTTCGAAATAATTCAGGACTTCATTACCAACTATCAAAAAACAGACCAAAAACACAAATGGATACACTGTGAATTGCGTCAATACTTATCCTTGGCCTACTCATACGCTAACAATAACCTGTTACATAGCTGGAAGAAAGGTTGGAGATGGGAACAGTGGTTAAGAAAGTATCACGGGAGAATAGCTGGGATTGTCTCATTTAACTATGACTTAACCATAGAGACAGTGTTGGAGCAATCCTCATTTAGATACTACAGAATGGGTTCAAGTGAGGAAGATGATATTATTGGTATCCCGATTTTCAAACCGCATGGCTCTTGCGATTTTGACATTAGCGGTAGATTCATTAGTATGCCTCCGCAGAGTAGGTTAGGAAATCTGACTTCCCTTAACGACTATGTCAACAACGGAAGAGGAAGAATAGAGATTGTATTAAAGGAAAGACTGTCAGAACCAAGGACTGAAAGTGACATTGTGTTACCGTTCGAGTTCTCGCCACAAACCCAATTAACATGGGTTCGACAAGGTTATGAAGCTGTTAATAAGATAGCGAAGACTGCAGATAGTTGCATTATAATCGGCATTTCCTATCAGCCATGCGACAGGTCAGAAATTGACTCTATCGTCGATGCAGTGCCCATAAACGCCGAGATTCAGTTCATTGACCCGATGCGAAATGTAGATTTAGTCACAAAACTGAAGATGATTCACGTCAAAGCAAAGGCTGTTCATCCTGATGAATTCTTGGATTACTTCACATAACGGAACTGTCGAATTATTCTAGGGGGGCAGGTCATCTTCTATAAGGGGGAAGAGCTTCCATCCAACCCTATTATTGCTCAAGAAGATGAAAGATACGCTCCTTCCTCAAGCGGCCTTCCGCTCGCCTCAATCAGAGCTTTTTCTTTCTATATTTTTAGAATGTTACGGATTTTCTTTTTCTTTTAATTTCTTTTCCAGGTCCTTTATTTCTTTTAATTTCCTATCCAATTTTTTTACTTTCTCGTCAAATTTTCTCTTTTGCTCTTTTCCCTCCTTCAGCCACTCTTTAAGTGAAGCGTTTAGACCTGCCTTAATCACATTTAAAATATCCACTCCCAATCTTTTATCTATCTTTATAAATGCTGCACAATAACCTTCCATCCAAGTTCCTGCAAGAGCAGCTGCCTTTTTCTCTTCTCCCACTCTCATTTCTTTTATTTGCTTCCAACACGATTCCATCACTCTCAGAGTTATATCCGCAAGAAGAGCATTTTTCGATTGCTTCAATAACCTATAAGTGACAAAAACGTAAACTACTGTAACACCTACTAATACTACAGTAAAAATACCAACAACAGCCCCTGAGTAAGTTTGTAAAGTTTCCCACACGCTTAACACCTCCTTTTTTCAAAACCTTTTCGATATTTCGTTTTTCTACTTTGAGTCGGCAGAAGACAGTCTGTTATTTATTCCTGGACTATTATTATTATGAATTTTCAATTCGAAATGTTACGAGGGTTGATTTTCTGAGGGATTTCGTTTTGTTATTAAAGTACAGTCTTTGTATAAGCGACTTACGGCTCATTTCTGAGCAAATCTTTGAAAGTTTTCCTCGACCTAACCCAAATTCTATAATGACCTTTTAGCAATTTATTTACTTTTGACTTGCTTCTGGACTGACTTTGCGGAATTTTAGTCTCTGACGTATAGGGCTCACAAGTTCCGATAATGCGCATTAAGTTAACCACTTTATTTTTAAGTTTTTGGTTCTAGTTAAGGCTTTCCGTGATTCACCATAATTTTATGGTTAACAATCGGTTATTTTTCCTATCCTGGCCGGTGATCAGCGAGCAAACTATAATGATCTCTCAAACCCTTTATTTATCGGTATTTCAGAGATTTTTGAATTTTTTTGTTAATTTCAGGGTATTTTTTTCGTTTTTTCCTAAAATAGCAATTGAGAGAACCTACCCCATATAAACACCTTTTTCCCTTTAATTGCGCTTTTTCAATTACCAAACCAAAAGAGCTTCGAGTTCTTTCTCAACTTCTTCATTAGAGAGAACCCCATATCCTGTTCCAATACTAATTAGCCCCATAGCTTTAATAAATGAATGATAATATCGAAGAGCCGTTTTGAGAGAGTTTTCTTTTCCAGAAAAAAAAGAAAGTGTTTCAAGGTAATTTACATGAACTATTTTGTTTCGTAACTTTACAAGTTTTCTAAGATCTTCCTCACAATTATCCCACCCTGTTGGCTTGAAGCATTTCCCTTTTTTATCCCATCGATTTCTCTTCTTTAATTCTTTCCAAAAAATATCAAGGAGTGGATCAAGGTTCCCGTTTGATTTGCCTTTAACACCTCTATCGATTAAAACACGCTTGAGTCTGTACTCTAATGCAAATGCTGAAAAGATTATTATTTGAAGAGCCAAAGAAATGTCGTCTTTGATACGATTATCTGGATCATCAACAATCGCTTGGGTTGTGGTTTTATCTTTGGCTTGACCAAATCTAGCCTTTTCTAGAGCCCAATAAACATAGGTATTCCATAGCTTAATATCATTAGGACTATCTCCAGCATATTTAGTTTTATTTAAACCTCTTTCTTTGTTAGACATTTTCCTTCCTACCCTAAGCGTTAATACTATCTCCCCAGGTTTTAGTCCACCTTGTTTTGCCGGATCAAACTCTCTAATCCGCACTTTCACCGAATTCTCTCTTAAAATAGTGCAAATTTCTTCAGAAAATTCAAACGCTCTTTTTTCTTCTTCTGTTAATTTTTCTTCTTCTTTTTCCATTTTCTTCTCCTTTTTCTCTAAGCCTTTCTAGGCTTTTATTTTGGTTATTTCTTCTATATTTTTCCTTTTGTTTCTATTACCCCTTAAGGTATAAAACCTTTTCAAAAACCCTATAACCTAAAACTGTATTTACAAAAGTAATTTTTCAAGCTCTGAAAGTAACTATAAAGTAACTCAAAGTAGAGGAAGTTAGCTTTGAGTCCCATTCTTCGCTACTTTGACTTACTTTCTCTTTTTACCCCCTTACTTTGACTTACTTTGACTAACTGTTTTTCTCTATAATATACTATATATAGTATTCTTATTATATTTTGAGTTCTTTTTGTAGGCTTGAGCTTAATTTTAAGTAATTATCTTTTTTGTCTTTATATATCAAACCTTGTCTGACCGCGCTTTTAACCAGATCTCTGGCTATTGTCTTACTACAACCAAGTTCTTTTGCTATTGAATCAATTAAAATTAGTTCAATCTGTTGGCCTTTACATTTTTGTTCAAGAACCTCTGCAACGTCTTGAGGCGTCAAACTGGCTAGATTCATTTTGTCTGAAGGTAACTCTTCATAATATAGATTCGGATTTCTCAGGACTTGTAAAGGATCTATTTGCTCGCTTGTCTTAAACTTAAAGCAAAACTTTTTTGCTTTCAAATAACGTTGTAAATTGGCTCGAATTATTATTATCTGAGCCGCGGCAGAGGCTAGCCAATATCTCGAACCAAAAACAAAACTCCAAACATTTTCAGGCGTGACAATGCTTCTTCCGGTCTGTGGATTGATTGCTTCTTTCCTTAAGTGAGTAGTCAGGAGAGGAAAACATTTATACTTTTGAGCTATTTCTGTCAAAGTCCTTGCGGTAATTCTGGCTAGCGTATCATCTGATAAACTTTTATTACTGGCTATGAAGTCCGCTAGAGGATCAAAGATTACAATATCCGGTTTATGGTCTTCTAGCCAAGCGTGCAATTCAATTTTGTCTTTTTGATTCAAGAAGAAGTTTATATTTATTGGCTCTACCAGGACAAAGTTTTCTTCAAGTTCTTTTTCTATACTTCTTCCTAATATCCTTTCTAGCTCTTCTTGTTGGCTTTTGATTTTTGTTTGCATATCACCCCTTGAGTTTTCACCGCAAAAATATAAAACTTTAACTGGCTTGACTATAGGAAAGAGGCCCAAGAAGGTTGTTCCGGTGATTGCATTAAGAGCTAATTGCGAACAGAAGAGCGTCTTTCCTTCCCCGTCACTTGCGGCTAGTATTGTATATCTCTCAGGCACAAAGAGCCCCTTACCTACCGGCGCAGGCAATTCTTTGGCTTTCTCTTTTACTAATTGTTTACCAGTGATAAAAATTCTTTCTGGTTTCTTTTTCTTTTCTTTTGGCTTTTCGACTACTGGCAATCTAGGATGGACAAATACAGGACTTGTCTTGATTAACTTTGATAACTCTTCCTTGCTTCTTCCGTAGGTTACAAACCAGTCCGTTAAGTCCTCTTTCTCTTTGAGTCCTAAGTCAATGATTCTTATTTCTTTAGCAATTCCTGAGAGTCCTTGAGCTACTTTTTCAGCGCCTTGCCTTCCGGCTACGTCACAATCATAGATGATATAGACTGTCTTACCTCTAAAGCGTTCAGTAAACTCAGGCTTCCAAGTTCCTGCTCCACAAGTAACACTAACCGCCGGCAAGCCTTGAGATATACAGCAAAGAGTATCTAATTCACCTTCTACCAAGCAAAGAGTATCATTGTCTAGTTCGCTTTCTGGATATAGCCAGGTAGCATATTCTAGTCCTGTTTGATATGGTAAGTCTTTTATCTCTACTTTCTTTTTTCTAGTATGGTAACGGACATTGACAAGTTTTTTTCCTTTTAAAATAGGAAAAGTGAAACAGTCTTTATGTTTCCTATAAGGTAGGTCTTTTATATTCTGATGTCTCTCAGCGTAACCTATACCGTAGTAATCAATAACCTTATCAGTTAAGCCTCTTTTTTCTCTCAGGACTTCCCTGATTCCCTGCGGTAAGGTTTCCGAATATAGTTCAGCCAGCTTTTTCATTCTCTTATAATCAATGACTGGCTTCTTCTCCTCTTTCTTCTTTTCTCTAGGTTTTTCCTTTGGCTTCTGATAGTCCTCAAAGAAGATTCCCTTTGTTTGTCCAGCGCAACCAAAACAACTGAAAGTTCTTTTATCTGCGTTGATAAACAAACTTTTCTTTGTGTCCTGATGATAAGGGCATAACGCCTTCCATTCATTTTTTGGCCTCGAGTATAATTCAGCTTCTATTGTAAATTTCTTTTTAGCAACTGTGTTCCAAAGCGTAAACTCTCTTTTCTCTCCTGCCATTCCGATTCTTCCAATCATTCTTAATCCCTCCTAATAGTTTTTGCCTGTTTGTTTTTCCGCCTCATTTTTTGAAGCTATTAGAAGGGAGTTATTTTTATCTGCCAGGGTCAGCCCTCGGCGACATAAAGCTAAAATCTCATTGCCTCGGACTGACTATAAAATCATTTTTTCCTTCTTTTCCTATTTTATTTTATTGTAAACATTATTTACTCAGTAAACTTTTTATCCTTAAAGAATTCCCTCAAGGCTTGGTTAACGACCCCGGAGATCTTCAATCTTTTCCAATAAGCAAATTTCTTTATTTTTTCTACCAGCTCTCTTTCCAGATGATAAGTTTGTCTAATTATTATTTTACTCTGTAATCTTTGTTTACGGAGTTTACCTTGTTGACTTTTTGTCTCCGCACTGTTTTTTATCCATGCCAGCGGATCACTTCCAATTCTTGTTTTTTTCTTAGCCATATTTTATTACCTCTTTCGCTAGCTTTAAGTAGTCCTCTGCGCCATGGGATTGAGGAGCATACTGAAAAATACTTTGTCCATAACTAGTGCTTTCTGCCAGGCTTACATTTTCCCTAACTACTGTCTTAAAAACCTTCTTTTTAAAATAATCTCTAATCTTAATGTCCATTTCTTCGCTCAATTTGCGTCTCTTATCATACATACAAAGAACAATTCCGCTTACTTCCAAAGAGCTATTGAGTCGCTCCTTTACTACCTGGATTGTTTCAAGCAGGCGAGCTACCCCTTGTAAGGCAAAGAATTCTACTTGTAAAGGGATAAAGATTTCCTTTACAGCAACAAAAACATTCAGCGTTAATAAAGCTAAAGACGGTGCACCATCTACAAGGATAAAATCATAGCTTTGCATCGGACTGAGAGCTTCTTTTAACAAACTCTCTTTCTCTTCTTTTCTCGGAGGCTCGGCCTCAAAACCGCTAAGAGATACCCCGGAAGGAATTATATCCAAGCCCTCTTTTTTAACTAAGACATCTTCCAACTCGACAGTACCTCTTAAACAATCGTAAATAGAGCTTTCTAGGTTATGAACTTTTTCCCCAAGCAAATAATAAGAAAGATTCGCCTGGGGATCCATATCTACCAGAAGAACTTTCTTTTTTAACTGCGTAAGAGCAGCTCCCAGGTTTACCACTGTAGTGGTTTTTCCTACTCCACCTTTTTGATTAATTAATCCGATGACTCTCATTGTTTACCTTGTAAACTAAGTTTACCTCCTCTTCTTTCTTCCCAATTCTCTGTTTTTGATTTTGTCATTACCCACCTCACTTGAAGACTTCAGTTCTTTTGTAAAGCAGATCTTCAACTTTTATTAGTTTTATCTCTAATTCCTCTTGATTTTTAAGCCTGGCTACTTCTTCATAGGCGTCTTTGGTAAAGCTAAACGCAACAACATAACCTTTTTTATATTTCTTTCTTTTAAGCGCAGTTTCAAAATTGTCTATTACATTCCGTCCAACTCTATCGGATTGCTTTACCTGGATCCCTGCCTCATTATGCCATAGGTCTTTGATAAAGTATCCGTCTATGCCTTTATCTCCTGTTTTTTTTCTACTCTGTCTTGCTCCTATTTCGTCAATAACCCAGTTCTGAAATTCAAAAGGTTTTAGTTCTTTCAGGTCTCCTTTAGTAGTAGGTAGGCCAATAGAAGTATAATCATTATCCTTTATAGCTCCCACTTTTCTCAATCTTTTCTCCATTACCTTTACCGCTGTTGGTGAAATATCTATTCCTATCCATTGCCTTTCTAGTTTTTGAGCAACTACTAGGGTAGTTCCACAACCGCAGAAAGCGTCCAGAATAATATCTTTTTTATTGCTACTCGCTTTTATAATTCGTTCTAGGAGAGCTTCTGGTTTCTGGGTAGGATAGCCAAGGCGCTCTTTAGTCGCCGAGCCTATAGCTGGGATTTCCCACCAATCTTTTGGAATAACCCATGTATATTGACCTTTTCCATCTTTTTGGAAATCACTTTTTTTAAAACCGTATTCGTGCATCATGTAGGACTTTTCTTTAATTACATTAAATTTACAATCACTGCCCTTACTGTAAAAAAAGATTGTGTCATGTTTTCTTCCAAACCTTTTTTTTGTAGCGCCACCTGTTTTATAACACCATATAATTTCATTTCTGAAGTTCTTTGCTCCAAAAACATCATCCATCATTATTCTTAAATGAGCATTGGCGTGCCAATCACAATGAAGATAAAAAGAGCCGGTAGGTTTTAATGTTCGGCATAACTCTTCTATTCTTGGCCTCATCCATTCAATATAAACATTTATTCCCCCTTCCCACCTGTCCTCAAAGCTTCTTATTTCTGCTTCGTCTCCCCAGACTACCTCATAGTGTCTATTACTGAAAAATGGAGGATCAATGTAGATTAAGTCTATGCTCTCTTCTTTTATATTCCTAAGAGCGTCTAAGTTATCAGCGCAGATAAGTTTATTTTTCATTGACTCTCCTTTTCCTTTTCTAGCATATCCGGTACAAAGCCCGGTAATCTCAAAGCACATTCAAAGTATATATAAACTACAAAAACCGGCTGCCCCTGATATTCTCAGATTCGCCGGTTTCATAAACTCTTGACAACTGTATTTATTATTATAGACTTGTGACATAATTTGGGTTTCAAACAACCGCCGTATGCCGAAAGTATCCGGCGTTTGTTTGTTTTATTATCCTTTTATTTCAAACCTACCTCAACCTTTTACCTGTCATGTTTTCTCTCATATTCATATATTCCCTGTTCAGTAATCTCCCAGTTCCCATCCATGGTCATCACTTTTATCAACCCTTTTTTCTCCATAAATGCAGCAAGATTCTCAACTCTCTTCCCTTCTTCCCCTAAATCCTTATTTATCTTCTCTATATTAAACCATTTATCTTCCCTACTAGCCTTATACCCAGCTTCCAAAATATACGCCATTATTTCATTTTCCGTCAATGTTTCCTCCCGAGAACTTTGGCCCTTTTTTAAAAGAGCTATGCCTTCTTTTGCTTATCTTCCCATTCCCTAGCAGCCTTCTCAGTAGTGCGGTTTCCAACCTGAAGGATATGCCCTCCGGACCACCCAGACTTTCGTTGATGTTCTTGTTCTCTTCGATCTAAATCATCTGTTATACCGCGCCAAACTATCGTTCACCCAATTTTAAAATGGTATTTACAAGTATCTCTCTTTCCAGCCATTTATATCCTCACTCCTCTTGTACTATGTCAACCCTTGTCTAACAAACCCTTCTTTGTATAATGTTTCAGCATATCCTTATGAAAGCTCTCAAATGTAAACTTTCCTTCACTCGCCAAATACCACTTACATTCCACATAACCCTTCTCCTGGTCCCTAATATCACTAACTATCATTGTGGGGCTAAGACCTTCCTTTAATTTCACAGCATCCCCAATCTTAAAATCCATTCTTACCACCCCCTTTTATCAAATCATATTTTCCCTACCACTCAATCTTGTCTTTAGTCTTCGCTCTCTTTTGCTTAGTGCCTTTGTTCAGCTGTAGCCACTTCCTTAGGTCGTCCTCATCAATTCTTACTGCCCTCTTGAGCTTTACTGCTGGCAACTCATCCGATCGAATATAATTTCTAAGAGTATGCACACTTAGCCTTGTGAATTCGCTAGCTTCTTTCAGTGTTAACAATGACATCCTATCTTCTCCTTTGTTCTTTAATCTCCTCTACTCTATCATAATGTTATTTTTTGTCAAACTATCTTAACAATATAAGAAGAATTATGAAGCCAATACTCACTAAAGGAAAGATAAGATTCACTAGCCAACCACTAAGATTCTTCCTGGTGATCCTCTTCATTTTTTCTTTCTCTACCCTTCCTTTGCTCATTATTAAGGCACTCTTTTTTTTGGAGTAAACGGCCTTAAGAAAAATTCGTCTGTAAAATCCTCTGTTTTTATACGTACTTCTTTACACATAGCCCTATATAGCCTCACCAATAAATCAAAATCCAGTCTTTTATTCTTAGTAATTTCATCGTGTAAAGCCTGCAATTCCCTTTTTGCTCGTTCTGTCTTAAACATAATACTTATTTGGTTCAATGCTTTAAAAAGCAAAGACGAATCCAAATACTCGTGACCCTCGGTCAAAGTGTATCGCCAACCCACAAAATCCCTCAATACCTCCAGTTTTCCCAAGAAAGTCTCATGTCTACGATAATAAACTATTGAAATAACGACACCTACGAGACCAGAGCAAATCATTCCTACCACTACTAAAGCAACATCCACCATCCTCACCCCCTTGAACTTAGCGTAGTTTTCCCCTGGACAACCTCAAAGCTCCTTAGTCCTCAAACTATGATTATATCGTATGTGTCTTAGTTCATTTCTCTTGAGATAAGGGCTAAGATCGCCTTATTTTGCGTCAAATTCTGAGGGAATTGTCAAAGATCGCCTTAAATTCTATTTCTTACTCTTTAGCGAATTAAACTCTTGTAATTGCCACCATTTTGTGCTTCCTTTTCCTATTTTTATTTTTCATTTCATACCATATCCGGCCAGAATACCGGCTCTTGCTTTTGATCTTCTTTATTTTTTTCTTGCATTGCTTTCAGATAGCCGGCACTCTTTTTGAAGAGACGAGATACTAGGTCAGCACCAATGGCCAGACCTTCGGTCATGCTGTCTCGCCTTCGCCTATCATTTACAATACTACTGGCCTTATCTATTTTAGAGGACATAGACCAATTGACACTTTCTCGCCATTTATTCGGCGAGTATTTTCCTTTGACCTTATAGTAATCCGAAGATCTGTCCTTTAATTCCATTTTCGCCCAGGGAATAGCCTCAGCAGGACTAAAATAGAGATACGCAAAGAGCTTCCTATAAAATTCCTCATCAAACTTCTGAAACTCACCCATTAGATCGTGGCAGACTTTCATATCCCTAGCCAGATAATCACTATGACAGTCACGAAGAAGTATAGCTTCCAAAAGAGCAGGCCGAACTTTCTTGAATAGCGTCTTTGTATCAGATAGCGTATTACGAAGATTCTGAGATCGGCTCTTATCATATACCAAAAAATGACTACACGTCTCAGCGAACCATTCCGAGCGGCCTTGTTTAATGAACTCTCTACGTTTTGTATTATAGCTTTTTTTTTGCGTGGCTACTTTCAGATTTTCCTTGCCCTGGTCCACCTGGCGCTTACGAGCCAACCTCGCCTGAGCTTTCTTCGCTTGTAAAGCATTGTACATAGCAACTTGTAATCGTTCTTTTTCACCTTTACCTAAACTACCGGCGACAAGACCAACAGAAGAAATCGCCGAGAGAAGGACATTTCCGGTAATGGTAGTTATAGGATTATTCCAAACATACCTTGCGACACCTGCCTCTGCTTTACCGATTCGTTCAAGAGAATCCCTCGCAGCCCCCCTCAAATTCTGTGCTTTATATAGCTCATATTGTTTTACTAAGCTATCGAAGGACTTCAAATAAGGTAGCTTAAAAATACCAACAGGCTGAAACTTAGGAGGCTCACTATTTGCAATTGCCCTGGACACGATAATATGCACGTGGTCAGAGCATTTTAGCTCTACATTCCAGACGTACCTGATCAAACGCCTGAAGTTTATATCCACAAAGGAAAGGTTAGGACAAGTCCCGATCAAATCGATTCTATGAGGCCGACAGACCGAAAAAAAATCAAAAATAATCCTGCGATCCGACTCAGAACAATGCTTATTGTCTAACTGTGTGCCAATGTCATCTATCACAAGAGACATATCATAAGGCTGCTGGATCGCAAGGCGAATTATTTCCTCTTTTCTCAAAAGGACATTCCGCCTCAGGGTGAACAACCGGTCCAGATAGCAACATAGCCACATAGCGGAGACACTCTTGCCAAATCCTTTAATACCGCAAAAAAGGAGATCAAGCGACTCTTTATTCTCTCTGAGTCTCTTTATCTCTTCATCAAGAAAAGGCCAATATTCTGTTTCTAAGACAACCCGGGAATACATTTTGCTTGCAATTAACATCTCTTTGTGGGATTCCCACTGACAACCGTCGATAACCTGGCGAGAAGGAATAGAATAACAGGCAACCATTTTGCCATGAGATTCTTTCTTACCTTGCCGGAGAAGGCCCTGCTCGACTAATTTCCCCACAAATTTATAAAGAGTAGCAGCCGAACAATCGAAACGAAGAGACAACTCTTTAATTGTAAACTTTTGTCCTTCTGGCAAACCTAAAATATCTTGTTCGATTGACATTATTTATTCCTTCAATCAATCATTTTTTCTAATAAACATTCTTATTATTTTTCAAGAAAACGAGTAAAAATTCTCTAAACGATCATTTCTATTTTCTATTTCTAGGTAAAACCTCTATTCGGCTTCCCTAGAACGTCTTACCCACTTTACCCTGTTTCTATTACCCTACAAATATATATCCTTTTAAAGGTAAATTATAAAATCGACAATCAAAACTTTCATACATTTATCCCGGGAAGGGA
>SDBU01007608.1_pt1 | contig 12453 bp, 10 predicted proteins | sample 2277071 | NCBI WGS metagenome assembly SDBU01 (sample SAMN10397929, study PRJNA504765) | marine sediment metagenome | isolation source: marine sediment core GS08_GC12, 126 cmbsf | place: Arctic Ocean: Gakkel Ridge, Loki's castle | collected 2008
CAGTACCGACTATAACCAGGATAGCAATGCCTAGAATAAGTGATGCCTTTACCATCTAAATCCTACTGAAACCATATTATCGAAAATATAAGACTGTGCGCATCTACATGTAGTTGCAATCAATTGCACTAATTCTTGCCAAAAAAAACCTGTTGGCCGCCCATCTTTCCCAACAATCATCTTGCTACTAATGGCTACTGCAAGAAGCAGTTATTGCAACCCATTGCAATAACCATCTCCAAAATACCACAACTGCAGAGGCATGTCAAACCCTTTGACCCACCCCAATCCATAGATTCTATCCTAGTTGTAGTCCTGCGCAGGTTTTGCGCATTTGGGTGCCGCAGCCTCGGACAAGGACGCTCTGGTCGGCCTGCGAGGCGTTGAGATGGCTTGACTGCCAAATGACATGGGCATATCATTGCCGCCAGGAGCAATGACGGATAAGAATGTCCTCACCGCAAATTGAAATGGGAAATCCCGGATAGAAACCCGGGGGCGCTTCCTAAATCCGATAATTCGTGTATAATGCTCATATAGTCATCGACGTGTAATTGAAAGGGACGTAAGACATTGCTGCGCAAATTCGTCAAGACAGTCCGGGACAAGCTGACCGACAGCAGCGATGAGCAGGATTTAGCACCCCCTCCCAAACAGCCTGATGTAAAAACGGACCTGGAGAGGGCGGAAGAGCCCAAAGCACAGGCCGAACGCCTATCCTCTAAACCCGGGGATTCCCAATGGCGTCAAAGCCGCAGACGGCCTGCCCGCGAAAACAGACCTCCCACAGCAGCTTCCAGTGATAGGGCGAAGACCACGCCCGGGACAACGCCTAGAACAACATGGAATCTATCGGAGTTTCAGGTAGCACCGGCCGAAGGGAAGACACGCTTCCATGACCTGGACCTGCCAATCGAGATCATGCATGCGATCCATGATCTCGAGTTTGAATACTGTACGCCTATCCAGGCCGCGATACTGCCGGATGCCCTCGCGGGCATAGATGTAACCGGCAAGGCACAGACCGGTACCGGTAAGACCGCCGCCTTCCTGATCACTATCCTCACACACTTGAAACGCCGTCCCCCGGGCGAGAAATACCGTCCGGGTACGCCCCGCGCTCTGATCATGGTCCCCACACGCGAACTGGCGATGCAGGTCAATAAGGATGCGAGTCTGCTGGGGAAGTACTGTCATTCCAAGGCCGTTGCCGTGTTCGGCGGGATGGACTACCAGAAACAGAAGCGGATGCTTGAGGAGAAGGTGGTTGATATTGTTGTGGCCACCCCCGGACGGCTGCTGGACTTCAAGCGACAGTGTGACGTAAACCTGGGCAAAGTCGAGATACTGGTAATCGATGAAGCTGACGAGATGCTCAATATGGGCTTCATACCCGATATGCGGCAGATTGTACACAGTACCCCGCCCAAGGCGAATCGGCAGACCATGCTCTTCGGTGCCACGCTCACATCCCAGGTGACCCGGCTTGCCTCGCAGTGGACGCGCAATCCCGTTACAGTTGAGATCGACCCCGAGCAGGTGGCCGTAGATACGGTTGACCAGGTGCTGTACCTCGTCAGGACCAGAGAAAGGTTCACCGTCCTGTACAACTTGATCACCCGGCAGAACCTCAAGCGGGTCCTCGTTTTCTGCAACCGCCGGGATCAGACTCGCAGACTGGCGGATCGGCTCAAGGCTCATGACATCAATTGCGCCGTTCTCTCCGGAGAAGTCGCTCAGAAGAAGCGAATAAGGACGCTCGAGGACTTTCGTTCGGGCAACATCAGGGTGCTGGTAGCCACAGACGTGGCCGGGCGCGGTATTCACATTGACGCCATCAGCCACGTGGTGAACTACAACCTGCCGCTGGATGCGGAGGACTACGTCCACCGCATCGGCCGCACCGGCCGGGCCGGCGCCACCGGAGCATCAGTCGGCTTCGCCACCGAGGATGAGTCTTTCCAGATCCCCGCTATCGAGAAATACCTGGGAGAATCACTGCGCTGTGTGTATCCGGACAATGCACTGCTCACTCCGGTGCCGCCTCCCACTGCGAGCGTTCCATCGCAGCCACGCCCGCCAGCCCCGCGGCCCGGGCGTCGGCGAACTCGGGACGGTACTTGACCAGCCCGCCGCGTCCCTGCAATGCCCCGGGCGTCAGTTCAGCCGCCATGCTGCCGCGTCAGGGACTTCATAATATTATCGGTAAATATCGAATTCGGGAAAACGCTGTTACTTTGGAGCTTGCATGAACAGCGAGCTCCGTATGTTATGTGAGAAATCAATGAGCAGTGAGAACATCCGCAATGTAGCCATCATAGCGCACGTTGATCATGGCAAGACTACGCTGGTCGATCAGCTTTTACGCCAGAGTGGCCAGTTTCGTATGGGGGAGCTAGTCGGTGACCTGATCCTTGATTCTAACCCGCTCGAACGTGAGCGCGGAATCACAATTCTGGCTAAAAACTGTGCTATCGACTATACCGATCGCAAAGGACGGGAAGTGCACATAAACATCATTGATACTCCGGGCCACGCGGATTTCAGTGGTGAGGTCGAGCGGGTACTCATGATGGCTGATGGCGTTCTTCTGCTGGTTGACGCCTTTGAAGGCGTCATGCCACAGACACGTTATGTCCTCTCCAAGGCGCTCTCGCTGGGCCTGAGACCGATCGTGGTGATCAGCAAGATGGATCGTCCAAATGCCCAGCCAAACGATGTGCTCAACGAGGTTTTTGATTTGTTGGTAGACTTGGGGGCTGATGACCATGCCCTTAATTTTCCCACCATCTATACATCCGCACGTGATGGATGGGCAGCAGTGAATCCGGACGAGCAGAATTCTTCGGATATTCATGATATATTCGATGCAATCATCGAATATATCCCTGCTCCACAGCTTGATGCTGATGCACCTCTACAGGCACTTATAACTACACTGGATTATAACGATTACGTTGGGCGGATCGGCATCGGTCGGGTGTTCGCCGGGACATTGTATTCCGGGAAAGACATTATCGTCATCGACCGTGAAGGTAACCAGTCGAAGCAGAAAATCAACCAACTCTTTCGATTTGACGGTCTGGGCCGCAGGGAAGTAGACCGTATTGATGTCGGCGATTTGTTTGCAGTAGTGGGTCTTGATAAGTTCGATATAGGGGATACCATCGCCGATATCGATCACCCGATTTCTCTGTCAACTGTGGCCATGGACAAGCCCACCATCCACATGACTTTTCGCATCAACGATGGTCCGTTCAGCGGGCGTGAAGGCAAATACGTTACCAGTCGGCAGATACTTGAGCGGCTGCGAAAGGAATTGAAGTCCAATGTGGCTCTTCGTTTGGAAGAAAGAGGCGATGAATTCATTATCTCGGGCCGGGGAATTCTTCATTTGGGTATTCTCCTGGAGAACATGCGCCGGGAGGGCTACGAACTGACTGTGGGCAAGCCGGAAGTCATTTATCGAGAAAAGGATGGTAATCTGCAGGAACCGCTGGAGCTCCTGGTAGTTGATGTGCCTAACGAAAGCACCGGAGCCGTCATGCAGCTTTTGGGAAACCGGCGAGCCGAGATGACAACCATGGAGGCGTCAGATACCCATACTCATATCGAATTCAAAGTGCCTTCTCGCGGACTAATTGGTTTGCGGTCAAAGCTACTGACTGCTACTCAAGGAGAAGCGATTATGCACCATCGTTTCTTCGAATACGGGGACTTCCGGGGAGAGATTCCCGGCAGAACCAGCGGTGTGCTGGTTGCTGCTGGTACGGGCCAGGTTGCCGCGTATGCCCTTGACCAGCTTGCCGACCGGGGTACCCCATTTGTTGAGCCGGGTGACGCGGTATACCAAGGACAGATCGTTGGGGAACATTGCAAGGACAACGATCTGGAAGTGAACGTAATTCGGCAGAAAAAGCTCACAAACGTACGCGCTTCAACAAAAGACACTACGATTGTATTGAAGGCCGCCTGGCGACCGGAACTGGAGGCAGCGCTGGAGTATATTGAGAGTGATGAACTAGTGGAACTAACTCCTCAGTCGATACGCTTACGCAAGCGTTTTCTCAAGGAAGCTGACCGCCGCCGGGCAATGAAGAAAACTTCTCGTTAAGATTGGCCTGCTTCCAATTATTGTACCACTTCTAAAGTTAGAGTTTCTGGCGTGTAGAACAGCTGCATAGCTTCTGGAGCTGGAGGTCGATACCCCAAAGAGCTGTGCGGTCTGCCCTGATTGTATTCCCTCCTCCAGTTTTCGAAGTCTTGGTATAACTTATACCAACCACAACCGGGAAGAACCGACCCACCCTAATCCCCAGATTCCATCTATTAGTTATAGTCTTTCGCAGGTTTTGCATAGAATCACTCTACCTTGAGGTAGAGGGTAGAGCCTGCCGAGGTATGGAGGTGAATCCCCTCCCTGCATGTAAGGGGAATCAGCGGTAAACGTGGTATATTAAAGCCTGCTAGCTAATCTTCTTCCTAATGAGTTTTCCTATCACATCTTCGAGTTGCCCCAGATCCATCTCGCGCACCTCAGCCCGCTCCACCATCCAGTCAGGCATAGACTGCGGGGGCGGTGTTACTTGGTCGGCTGGCCTGGGTACCAGACTGAGAGCCTCGTCCGCACAGGCCATGATACAGAGGCCACACCCGAAGCAGCGCCGCTCATCTATTTGGCAGAGGCCGTCCACCACAGACAGCGCGCCGAACTGGCAGCGGTCCAGGCACAGCTCGCAGCCCGTGCACATGTCCTCGTCCACACTGACCTGGAACTCTGAAGGGGCCACAGCGCCCATAATGCCGAACTCAGCCACGCCACGCAGGATTGCGCAGCTGCACGTACAACAGTTGCAGACGTAGAACACCCCCTGCTGGGTGTTGCCAACGGTATGAACCAGACCGGCCTCTTCGGCACGGCGCAGCACACCCAGCGCCTCCTCCTTTGTCAGTGCCCGGATGATCTCGCCCTCGTCGAAAGCGCCAGGCCGCTTACTGAAAATCATACAGACGTCCAGCGGGTGGTCACACCCCTCACCAATCAGCTCCTTCTGCTTCCGGCAGATGCAATCCATCACACCCCACGACTTGGCCTCTCCCAGAAGCCGCGAGGCCAGCTCATAGGGCATGACTTCAATGTCTGACGGTACGTTCTGTTCAACCGGGATAACCCGTTGCACAGACGGCTTCATGGCCAACAGTCTATGGAACGCTTCCTTGTAGTAGTCCTCAAAAAGCCGGGCGAACTCCTCATCTATGTGTTCGAGTTGCAGTTCGTAGATGCCGACCACGAACGGCATCAGCCCGTAGGCTGTCCCTTCCTTGCCGCGCTTCTCTCGTATGAGTCCTCTCTCGACCATGCCACTGAGAGTAGCCTCCAGTTCCTGCGGATCATTGCCCGTGCGCCTGGCAATCTTCTCCAGGGATTCAGGAATCAACTTCAACTGGAGAGCCATAGCGGCATATTCCGGCGTGAACAGCTTGGCCAGCATTCTCAGTTCTACGCCGCTTTCGGTAGCCGGGAAGCCATTAGGGATAGTATCCAAACGTTGAGCCAGTTGCTTGTAGACAGGGTCCTCCGGATTACCTCTCAAATTCTCGACCGTCAACCTGTACCTCCTGCGTTTTCATTCAGGCAAGATGCTTCACAACAGCCTCTAAGTAAATGATGGCAGGGCCATGCATCTTTTGTCAACCAGCCCACCAGGCCTATTCTCTATCACGTTTCATACTACGAGTTCAGATGCCGACTGCAACCTCACCAAACCGTGATATTCATACAACTCTGATGAGTCCTTTGCCGCTTTCCGAGTTTATCGAGGGGCTCCCTTCGACAAGCTCAGGGCGAATGAATAGACTTGACCTGTCCGCAGTTTTGGATCCCCGCTTGCGCGGGGATGACACGCGTTTTGCTCATCTGGCGTCCCCTCAATGTCATTCCTGCGGAAGCAGGAATCCAGAATAAAAGTGGCACAGGTGATACGAAGTAGGGGCACGGCATGCCGTGCCCCTACGCAGAACTTCGTCCTAGCAATAACATCGAACAAACTCAATTATCGGATCTCTCAGAATATAGAGTCGCAACTTAACACTTTACTGATTTGTTCTGTAGTGGGGCCTGTTCTCAATTTGAAGTGACGGGCTATCTCTCTGCACAACCGCTTTTCCTGTCACCAGCTCCAATCTTTACGTTCTGCGTCTTTATTTATTGCCCGGTTCCAATGCTCACCGCACCGAGATGGCTTGCCGAGGACAGAAGGACACGCATTCCATGCAGCCTGTGCACTGCGAAGCGAACAGAGGAACTATGACCCAGTCTCGGGCTGTTACGCCGGGCTCCCTTCGCCCACGGGGATAGGTTCCGAACACCTTCTCAGGGCAGCGATCCAGACACAATCGACAGTCCAGCGGGTCGCCACAAACCCTGGTATCGATTTTTATCTTCATCGTCTCCCCTCTACCATGGCAACCTGGCGAAATCGGCTCTGGGCTTTAGACTGATAGCCTCCTTATCGCAGACGGCCCGGCAGACGCCGCAACCGTAGCATCTAGCTGTCTCAATAGTAACCCTCTTCATGGTGTTGGAGTAGCTGATGGCCCCGAATTGGCAGTACATCAGGCATTTCCTGCAGCCGTTGCACAGATCCCAGTCCACTAGCCCCACGTACTCGGCACGGAACATGACCTGCGTCAGGTTTGTCTTTACCTGAAGACGATAGGCTAGGCAATCCTGATCGCAATTGCAGATGGCACCGATGTAAGGCGTCTTGAAGGTCCAAACGGAGTGCACCAGGCCTTGTTTGTCGAAGGAGCGCAGGATCTTCTTCGCTTCTTCCCTCTCCAGCACATCAAAGCTACCAGCGTCGGGATACTTGGCCAGAGTGTCCGTCATATCTACGCCGATGCCGAAGCAATAGCGGGCTTCGCGGTTGCCCGTGGTCACGCTGCGGCAGAGGCAGGGGAAGCGCACGATCCAGGTCTGCAGGTCCACGATTTGCTCCAGATCCTCGATGGGCACCATCTGGCCCCAGTGCTCCGCCTTTTGGCTGCGGATAGCCATGCGGCGGATGAACCCGCCGACCACGGGCTTGTTAACGAGCATATCCAGTAAGGCCACACGTTTGGTGTACCTCTCCTCGAAACGTGCCCCGTAGTCGTCCATGAATTCCGGCCGCCCTTCCTGGGCCCAGAGTTCGCGTGAGTAATTGCGCATTTCCAGATACCACTTCTTCCCCTCACCATGCTGAATGCAGAACTCACACATTTTGCCACCTCTTTAAACCGGGATGAGTCACCTGTCGCTCTCTTGGTGTTACGGAGTATATGGTCGCGGATGAACACTTTACTGATTTGTTCTGTAACGGGGCCTGTTCTCAATTTGAAGTGACGGGCTATCTCTCTGCACAACCGGTGGCGCACTGGCTTCTCGTAGCATCCGCCCTTCAAATGGGCCGTTCAGCACCCCTGCCCATACGGGACTAGGGGAGTTTCTTCACAATATCCGCAAATTCTCCCTGCTTGAACGCCTTGAGCGTCAACGTCCTTACGTTGCCGAGCATGCCCAGGGTCATCAACTGGATAAAGGCAGTCTCGTCACTGGGCCCCTCTGCGATAACCACGTAGTCGTACTGCCCCATGACCGCGTAAAAGCTCACCAGCCTACCCCCCGCAGCTTCAAGAGACTTGGCCATCATTTCGACCCGTGCCGGGGCCTCTTTAATGCTCTTGATCCCTTGATCTGTCAGGTTTATCAGCATAATGTAGGTTTGCATAGCTCCACCTCCCTAAATTGATAAGTCCAGTGCGCCACCACTGACAATTGCCCTCAGATATGCGCTATCGCTGTTGGCTTCACGAAAGGCTCAAGCCGAAACCGGTGGTCGCCGCCCAGCCCAGGGTCGTGCCTCCTCTAGCTTCGCTGCGAGGCGGAACAGGGTTGCCTCGTCCCCGAAGCGCCCCGTGAAGTGCGTGCCTATCGGCAGGCCATCGCTATTCCAATAAAGAGGTACCGACATGGCGGGCTGCCCCGTGAAGTTGGCGATCGGCGTGAAAGGCATGAACTCCACCGCTCGGTCAATCCACTTCAGGGGATTCTCCGGCGGAGAGTCGAAGCTACCCAGGGGCAAGGGTGGCTCGGCCAGCGTCGGGGTAAGCCACACATCGTGGTCAACCAAGAAATGCCCCGCGTCACGCGCCACCATCTGGAGCAACGCCACGGCGATCAGGTAGTCCGATGCGCTGTGCTGGCGGCCTTTCTCATAGAACGCCCAGGTAAGAGGTTCGAACTGGTCGGGCGTGGCACTGCGGCCCGACAGCAAAACCAGGCCATCTATGGCCATGGCGCAACCCGCCGCCCAGATGGTGAGGAACGGCTGTACCAAATACTCGCCGAGCGCCGCCGGCGCTGCCTCCACCACCTCGTGGCCAAGGTCAGCGCACAGAGCAGCCGCGTCACGTACCGCCTTCACACAATCGTCATGCACCGCCGTACCAGTGTGCGACTCAACGCTAAAGGCGATGCGCAGCCTCCCGGGATCGGCCCCCACCTCCTGCAGGAACGGGTGCGCCGGCGGCGGTGCCCAGTACGGGTCGCCCACATCAGGGCCAGATGTGGCATCCAGCAGGGCCGCACTATCACGCACCGACCGGGTGAGCGCATGCTCAACCGTTAGTCCCCCAAGAATATCGCCGTAGTCAGGTCCCAACGGGTTCCGCGCCCGGGTGGGCTTCAGGCCGAAGAGCCCGCAGCAAGACGCTGGAATGCGGATTGATCCTCCACCATCAGCGCCATGTGCCGCAGGAACCATCCCAGCGGCTACAGCCGCAGCCGAGCCCCCACTGGAGCCGCCAGTCGTCCTGCCCGTATCCCAGGGATTGCGACTGGGGCCGAACAGACGGGGCTCGGTGGTCGGGATGAGGCCGAACTCAGACAGGTTGGTCTTACCAAGGATGATCAGTCCAGCACGCTTCTGCCGTGCCACCAGCTCACTATCGTGATCAGGTACATTGTCACGCAGGAAGGCCGAGCCAAACGTCATCCGCACTCCGGCGTAGGAGGCAAATATATCCTTGAGCAGAAAGGGCACTCCGGCAAGGGGCCCGTCAGGCAGTTCGCCTTTGGCCACCGTCCGCGCCTCTTCATACATCGGTGTTATCACCGCGTTGATGGTAGGATTCAGGCGTTCGATCCGCTCTATGGCCGCGTCCACCAGTTCGATCGGCTTGACCTTCCTCCGACGCACCAGCTCAGCCTGAGCGGTAGCATCAAGGTCTACGAACGTGTCCATTGTCGCCATGATTTCAACCTCCTCTGAACGTAAAAATGCGCGCTCTAGAATGGGCGCACCCCAGCCGAAACTCCCGCGCCGCCCTTATATCACCGCGATTGATCTTTGTCAACACGCCAAGCCCACTTTAGAGGAAGAGTACCTCTGCAAATCGACAGGCGAATTCGATTCCGAAAAGGATGCCTCCAGACCTAAGCCGTTGGTCTGTTTACGCCCTGATCGTGGTTAGCGAACTGCGTTGTAGATAAAGGCCACCGCAAGGACCGAGCCAAACACAGCCCCAACTATCCGCAGCACGCCCCATTTCCTCCTGGAGCCGGTCATGGCCAAAGCGAAAGCCAAAGGGAACGGACCGAAGATGCTGTTTACAAAGGCACCTGGCAGGATAAAGACACAGGATAAAATATCGCATGCAAGATTGAGCACATTCGGGCTGCCCTCATCAACCGGTTCATCCTCCCATTCGTACTCAGGAACAGCATCCTGCTTTAATATCAGTTTGATGTTCAATCTATCGTACTCAATCCTGACGTAGCCCTTCCTCTCCAGACCAAACCAGGCCTCTTCCAGTTCAGGGATTGACGGTGCCCTTCCCTCTCCAATCAACGCACCATCAGTACCCAGCGATTCACGTTTCTGGCGCTCCTCGGATAACTTCAGCTTCAGCCCGGGCCAGTCTTCAATTACCCCACCCGCATTGTTCAACAGCCGCATACAAGCCTCTTCAATCCAGCCCAGTCTTGGTCTACTCTTCCCCTCCATCTACTCCCACCCTGCATACATGGGCATATTGACTGACCTCTCCAACAAGCGATGCCTGAGTAATGAAGCAATGATAGGCAAAGAACAGATGACTGCCTTCGCGGTTTTAACGTCGGTTTCAGCGGACGGCGGTGCGATTGACCCCATAATATAGGTCACATCTGAAGCTTGCGCAGTGCCATCAGCAGCCCGGCGATGCTCTTGGCGTCGCACACCTCGCCTGAGGCAATAAGCTCGGGTATAGCGGTCAGTGGCACGCGCACCATCTCGATATTCTCATCGTAATCGGCATCGCGTTTTGCCGGACTAAGCCCGGTGGCAAGATAGAGGTGCATGTCCTCAGTACAGAAACCGGGGCTGGTGTAGAAGAAGCCCAGCTTCTCCCATCGCTCTGCAGAGAAGCCGGTCTCCTCCTCAAGCTCCCTGCGGGCACAGTCAAGCGGCTCCTCTCCCTGTTCTACGAGGCCCGCTGGTATCTCGAGCAGAACTTTCTCCACAGGTTTGCGATACTGCCGGACCAGAAGGACATTATCCCCAGAGTCAATAGCTACGATAGCGGTGCAGGCACCGTGCTCTACGATCTCCCGCTTCGTCGTCCTGCCGGAGGATAGCTCAACGGTATCCACCCTGAGGCCGACTATTTTTCCCTGGTAAATCCGCTCAGAATTCAGAGTGCGTTCCTGGTTCACCTTGATCACTCAATGGCCTTGGGGGGCCAAGAGGCAAAATCAGCGGCACTTCATCACAATCGGGGAACTTGGGACACCTGTAGCACTCTCCCCAAACCTTGCGAGGGAGCTCGGCTTTGTCGATGAGAGCAAAACCGCATTTCTCGAAGAAGTCTGGCTTATAGGTCAGGCAGAAGATTGTGGGTAGGCCTAACTCCCCGGCCTCTTCAATACACTTATTGACCAAACCAGTCCCGATGCCCTGTTTCTGGCTGCCTTCAACGACCGCAAGAGACTTAATCTCAGCCAGATCGGACCAGCTCACGTGAAGAGCCACACAGGCAACCAGCTTGTCCCCATCCCTGACCACGAAATAGTCCCTGATATACTCGTAAATCTCGCTCAGGGCGCGAGGAAGCATCTCGCCCTTATTGGCGAGCTTGTTGATAAGCTTATGCATCTGGGCCCCGTCAGTTATCTTGGCCTTTTCCACCTTCATCTCGGCTTACTCTCTCTTTTCCAGCTTCTGCATTAACGTTTCGTAGAACAACGTAGAGCGCTGAGTCCTCATCAGCCTCGTGATATGAGGGCTGCGCCTGACTCTGACAACAGCACCGTCGCTCAGCGGGACCTCAATCTGGCCGTCAATACTGAGTGTTGCCTGATGAGTTGTCCTGACTTCAAGCTCTATTGTTGCCTCTGAAGGTAAAACCAATGCAGTGCCCAGGCTGAGATGGGCCGCGATTGGCTGCAGCAAAATCTCCCGCGCAAGAGGGTGGAGCATAGGCCCACCTGCCGCAAGGGAATAGCCGGTGCTGCCCGTTGCTGTGGCCAGAATCAGCCCATCGCATTTGTAGGTTGTCACAAGTTCACCATCAGCGGTCGCCTTGACGCGTATCAGACGGCATCTCTCACCGCGGCCAACTACTACATCGTTCAGCGCATGGAATGGGGGCATATCAGATGAGACAAGCTCCGCCTGAAGCATGGCTCGTTCCTCGCCCCATCCCTCGCCTTTAACAAAAGCGGGAACCCGGCTCAAGGCATCATCAGGTTGCAACTCTGTCATGAAACCAAGGCGCCCCAGATTCACGCCCAGAATTGGAATCGATAACGGACTGGCGACGCGAGCCGCACGCAGAATGGTGCCATCTCCACCCAAGCAGACCATGAGCCCGGTTTCGCCTGCCTGTTCCCTCGCTCTGTCCTCCTCCCACGCCGAGCAAACCCAGACTGCAACACCCAAATCGCCCACGACCTTTGCCAGTTGCCGGGCTAAATCTTCAGTAGCCGCTATCTTTGGCTGGAACAGGATACCAACCTTTTTCCTCAACTCCATCTTCTTTCCTACCCACACTTTTCAGACAGATTCCTATGGCTTCCGCAGCAGGACAAAAAACTCCCGGTTTCCGTCAGCGCCAGAGATAGATGATGCCACCAACCCCTCCAGCCCGAAGCCGCGGTCAACAGCCCAGCAGATGAAGCGCCCCAGAACTGCCGCGTGGACAAGAGGGTCCTTAATCAAACCCCCCTTGCCAACCTGCCGCCGCCCTGCCTCAAACTGAGGCTTGACCAGCGCAATCAGCCGCCCGCCTCCCCTCACAACATCCGCCACCGCAGGCACTACCTTTTCCAGAGAGATAAACGACACGTCCAGTGTAGCCAGATCAGCCGTCTCGGGCAGAGTGAAAGGGTAGCGTGCGTTGACGCGCTCCATCACCACTACCCTGGGATCC
>SDBU01007609.1_pt1 | contig 12452 bp, 14 predicted proteins | sample 2277071 | NCBI WGS metagenome assembly SDBU01 (sample SAMN10397929, study PRJNA504765) | marine sediment metagenome | isolation source: marine sediment core GS08_GC12, 126 cmbsf | place: Arctic Ocean: Gakkel Ridge, Loki's castle | collected 2008
GGCTTATTATAGCTCATTACTCGGGTATAGACAAGATGGCTTACTGAGGGCTGAGGCCAGCCCCACAATTGGAGCAGAATTTACTACCGGGAAGGTTCACGTGGGAGCAAGCCTTACAAGTCAGCCCTTTCTTTACTGGACTCTCGCCAAAATATAGTTTAACATGGGGCCAGGGAATCTCTATTCCTTCCTCATCAAAGGCTTTCTTAATCCTCTGTCTTAGCTGGCCCATTACATCCCACTGTTTTATGGGCTTGGTCTCACCCAGCACCTTTATCTCAATAGCTGAATCTCCAAAGTTATCGACCCTGAGCACTTTTGGTGTTCCTATTATCATCGGACCAAAGGTTTCATCTTTAGCCAATTCTTCCCCCACCCTGTTTATAACCTCTATCACATGGTCAAGGTCTTCACCATAGGCTACCGGGATGTTTAGATTGACCCTCGACCAGTTTCTGGTGAAATTACTGGCTATTTTAATCTCACCATTGGGTATGATGTGAACAATCCCGTCAAGGTCACGAAGAATTGTCCTTCTCAGATTGACCTCTTCAACCAGACCGGCAACACCAGCAATCCGCACCACATCGCCCTTGCTGTAGTAATCCTCAAGTATAATGAATAGGCCGTTGAGGAAATCCTTGATCAGGCTTTGAGCACCAAAGCCAATAGCTATGCCGATAACTCCCGCTCCAGCCAGGAGAGGCGTAATATCTAGCCCTATCTCGGAAAGAATCATAAATATGGCGGCGATGACGATGGCCGAACCAATGGCGGTGGAAAGAAATTTGCTCAAGACACTTGATCTCTTTTCTATCTCGTGCCGGGCACTACGTCCTTTGCCTCTTACTGTGACTAGCCTCTCAGTGAGCCGTGGCACTACTACCCTCACTACCTTATAGGTCAGATAAGATAGCAGGATGATGACCAGGATAAGGATGCCGTGCTCCAGGAGCCAGGCGCCTACCGCTTCCAGAGCCGGTGTGATGTTTATGCCGTAGCGTGAGACAATCACCGCAGCTACAGCCAGGGCCAGGATTATCCCACCAATACTGATGATGACCCGGGTGACCACTTTCTGGGTGCCCTTCAGTTGCTCATGCCACGGCTCGGGCACCAGTTTTTGCATGCTTTGTCTAGCCCAGCGCTGGAGCAGGAAAAAGAGAACCAGCCCCACGACCAGGGCAGGAATTATCCACACTCCGTTAGTAATAAACCATTCCCACATGGCAACTGCCCTCCCCCAAAATGGCTTAAATATATTATATCACAGTATAGCTACCTCGAAAGGCTCGGCGTGTGGAGGGTATAGCCTCCCTCGTTTTCAGGGAAGATGTCCTTTAGCGGTAGTGTTCTTCCCGTTTGTATGGCGGTGAAGCCGTACCTGTTGCGGATGCGGTCAATGGCTTTATTTAGCTGCTCCTGCCTCTGGGCTGAGGAATCAAGCATATCCAGCTGCCTGCCTCCCTCGACCAGGTTTGATACCCCAATACCAATGAGGCGGACTGGTTGCTTCCCCGGGGATAGCTCCTTCTGCAACAGCATTAGTCCGGTGTCAAAGATAGCCTGGTCGCTGTCAGTGGTCTGGCTCAGGGTGTGGCGGCGGGTGATGGTGGTGAAATCAGCATACCTCAGCTTCAGGGTTACGCACCTGGCGTGCTCGCCCCGCTGGCGAAGGGTATTTCCTACCCTTTCCCCGAGATAACGCAGCGTTGCCTTGAGCAAGGTGCGGTCTCCGGTGTCCTTGCCGAAGGTAGTTTCTCGGCTGATGGATTTAGCGGCGCTGGGAGGCTCTACCTCTCTATTATCAATGCCATTGGCATAGCGGTGTAGAAGCTCGCCATAGGCACCAAAATGGTTTTTGAGGGCACTAAGCGGCATAAGAGATAATTGGCCTACTGTATTGATGCCCGAGCCCCTTAAAATTCGCTCAGTCTTTTCGCCTACTCCGGGCAATTTGGCTATAGGTAAGGGTGCAAGGAAGGAGCGCTCATTCCCGCTGGCTACCTCCAGTAGTCCATCTGGCTTTGATAGCTCGGAGGCAACCTTGGCCACCACCTTGCAACCAGCGATGCCCACTGAGGCGTGAAGCCCCAGTTCATCTTGGATTCGCTGCTTTATTTTCGTTGCCATCTGGTGAACGGAGCCATGGATAGATTCAAAGCCGGTTGCATCCAGATAGGCCTCATCAAGGCCCATCGGCTCCAGAAAAGGTGAAAAATCAGCCAGGATAGCCATGAACCTTTTTGAAGCCTCACGGTACTTAGCGAAGCCGCCCTCGATGAAAGTGGCCCGGGGGCAAAGGCGGCTGGCGGTGGCCAGAGGCATACCGGCATATAAACCAAACTTGCGAGCTTCATATGAGGCGGAGGCAACTACTCCCCGTCGGTCAGGTCTGCCGCCAACTACCACCGGTTTACCCTTAAGCTCGGGATTGAGCGCTTGCTCTACCGAAACAAAGAAGGCATCCAGGTCAATGTGTATAATGCGGCGTGCCATTACTCTCCCCTGGAGATAAAGGCTTTAACCCTGCGCTCAAAGACACCTCGCTCGAGGAGGACCCGGTGCTGGCATTTAAGGCATTTAATGCCTATATCGGCCCCGAGCCTTACCACCTGCCACTCATAGCTGCCGCAGGGGTGCTTTTTCTTGAGGCGAACCACATCACCCAGCTTTATCTCCATAACCATTTTTGCCTCAACAAAGGTTATCTCTTAGTGTGGAGGTAGGTACAAGTTAATCTGGTCTCGCAGTGAGGAGGCAGCTTTCCGCGCTGCCTCGGCAAAATCCTTTTCATGTGAGGCGTATATTATCTGCCGTGAAGAGTTGATGATTGCCTTCTGTCCTGAGGCATCGACCCCATAGCGGACTGCTTGTTCCAGGTCTCCCCCCTGGGCACCAATTCCCGGTATCAGCAGCGGCATATCGGGGTGACTCTGCCGTATCAACCTCAGTTCCTCGGGATAGGTAGCGCCAACAACCAGCCCTATGTTCCCAAATGTGTTCCACTCGCTGGCTTTCTGGGCTACTATCTCGAACAGGGGGCGGCGCTTGCCCCCTTCTCCAAAGAGCAGAGACTGGAAGTCAAGGGCACCGGCGTTTGATGTCCGGCACAGGACGAAGACCCCTTTATCCCGGTACTGGATGAAGGGCTCTATTGAATCGCCGCCCAGGTAGGGGTTCACCGTTGTTGCATCGAAGCCGAGGTTGTCAAAAATAGCCCTGGCGTAAGCTTTAGCCGTATTACCTATATCACCCCGCTTGGCATCGCCTATCGCCACTATATCATCCGGTATGTATTCGGCGGTCTGCTTCAAGACATCAAACCCTTCATCCCCCAGAGCCTCGTAGAAGGCAAAGTTAAGCTTATAGGCGCATACCAAGTCGGCAGTGGCATCAATGATTGCCTTGTTGAATTCGAGAACACCCACATTGCTCGGTATCCGCTCCGGGTCAGTGTCAAGCCCAACGCAGAGCAGGCTATTATTCATCCGGGCAGCATTTATTAACTTTTCGATAAAGTTCACCTTGCACCCCCTGTGATGATAATATCAGTGGCTGGTGGTCAGGTCAAGCATTATACTCCTGGTCTTCAGGGTGGTATAATTAGCTTCTGACCGCTTCGGTAAAAGGTAATTCGGGATGGACTATCAGCAGGCTCTGGATTACATATACAGCTATATTGACTACGAAGTAGAGCCCAGGCTGGCGTACAGCGAGGCTAATTATGACCTGAGGCGTATGTACGAGCTACTGGCTCGGCTGGGCAAGCCCAACCTCAAAGCCAGGTCAGTCCATATCGCCGGCACCAAGGGAAAAGGGAGCGTCGCTGCTATGGTGGCGTCGGCACTCAAAGCCTCGGGTTATACCACCGGGCTTTACACCTCCCCCCACCTTACTTTCTTAAATGAGCGTATCAGGGTTGATGGCGAGTTTATCTCCGATGATGAGCTTGTCGCCCTGGTGGAGAAGATTAGGCCCGATGTTGAGGCGGCGCACCGGAAAGCCACCTATGGTCAGTTGACTACCTTCGAGGTATTAACTGCCTTAGCCTTCGCCTACTTTACGCTGAAGGGAGTGGATTTTCAGGTGCTGGAGGTAGGGCTGGGGGGGAGGCTTGATGCTACCAATGTAATACAGTCCGAGGTTTGTATTATCACTTCTATTAGCCTCGACCATACTGAGGTTTTGGGCAACTCACTGGCTCAGATTGCTGCTCAAAAGGCAGGCATTATCAAGCCCGGCAGCACGGTGGTAACTTCTTCCCAGCCTGATGAGGTGGCTGAGGTAATTGAGGATGCCTGCCGCAATTATGGGGCAAGACTGGTCAGGGTTGGCACTGATGTCACCTGGCAGAGCCTTGATTTCGATTCTAACAGGCAACGATTTCAGGTGCAGGGGAGGCTAGATAGTTACGAACTATCCCTGCCGCTTCTCGGCCGTTACCAGTTGGAAAATGCCGCCACTGCGGTGGCGGCTCTGGAGGTATTGGCTCAAAAGGGGTTCGATATTTCTCAGGACAGCATCATTTGTGGTCTGGAACGGGTGGAGTGGCCGGGCAGGTTCCAGATTCTCGGCCGTCACCCCTTGCTTATGGCTGATGGAGCCCACAACTCTGACTCAGCCCGGAAGCTGAGGGAGTCCCTTGAGCAATACCTTGACTTTGACCGGGCTATCCTGGTTATCGGTGTATCGTTTGATAAGAATATAGCCGGCATCGTTTCAGAGCTGGTTCCCATTTTTGATAGGGTTATTGTCACTCGCTCTCGCCATCCTCGGGCTGCAGAATCGGCACCTGTTGTAGCCGAGTTTGCCAGGCATGGAGTGGAGGCGCAGGTAGTAGATGATGTTCCGTCTGCCCTGTCCATGGCCCTGGCTCTGGCTGAGGAGAGAGACCTCATCTGCGTTACCGGCTCATTGTTTGTAGTAGCCGAAGCCATTGAGCATGCAAATATACGAAGTCGCATATTGAAGGAGGGGAGGATATAGGTGGGGTGAGGCTGATATAAACAACCAGGCTGGGGGAGTCAAATTGACGTTATAGCCTCCGCGGGTAGCATATTCTCCAGGATTCTCTCCATTGCCATAGTATGGCTGCAAAGCCCCCAGCTTGAGAAAAAGTGACAGGTGCAATGCCACTCACCGTCCTTGTATCCAGTATAATAGCTGTCATTCTCTCCCCGGAATTTCACCGAGAATTCTAAGAAGGTAATCCGTTCTGTCTCTTGAGCGTAGAGTTTAGCCTTTTCGATTTTTCCAATCATGCTGGATTGCATTTTATACCCTCCTTAGCGCAAGAAGCACTGGCCCATTTGGGCTCAGCGCTCCCCTCGTTGCTGTTTTTGCAATAACTATTACACATCAACTCTACTTTAATTCTACTCCCCTTTTTGTTAGAAGTCTAGGCAAATGTTGGGTTATTTTAAGTAATCTCAACTAATTTGCCTTAGTGAAGCTATTTGCTGTAAAATGATATAGGAAAAGCTTATATGAGGTGAAGCAGTGCCTATCTATGAGTATGAATGTGGCGTTTGCCAATGCCGTTTTGAAAGGAAACAAAAGTTTGATGAGGAGCCAGTAGACGTATGTCCCGAGTGTGAGGGAAAGGCACGTCGTGTTATCCACTCCGTTCCCATTATCTTTAAGGGGGGAGGTTTCTATGTTACAGATAATCGGAAAGATGGCGGTGGTGGGAAAGTTGAGGGAAAACCCGGCAAAAAAGCAGAAAAAGGGAAGAGTGAGTGAAGGCGCTACTCCAGCGAGTCACTGGAGCCTCGGTCGATGTTGCCGGTGAGGTAGTGGGGAGGATAGGCCGAGGGCTGGCGGTTTTTGTAGGAGTGGCCAGTGGGGATACCGAAAGGGATACGCAGTATCTTGTCCAGAAGATAGTTAACCTGCGCATCTTTTCTGATGAGGCTGGCAAGTTTAACCTTTCAGTTCTTGATATCAAGGGTGAGCTGTTATTAGTGAGCCAGTTTACCCTCTTGGCTGATACCAGGAAGGGTCGGCGTCCTAGTTTTGTCGAGGCAGCGCCACCGGCTCAGGCTGAGCAACTATTTGGGGAGTTTGTGGAGCAGGCTCGCGCCTCCGTATTGAAGGTGGAAACAGGGCGCTTTCAGCAATACATGCAGGTAGAAATCCATAACGATGGCCCGGTAACAATACTGCTAGATAGCAGAGAGAAGTTTTAGCGTAGTTCTTATTGAGATTAACTGCAACTGCAATGGCTTGCAAAAAGTAAAAAAATTTTACTTAGTTATTGCATATCGTTGCAGGTGCATTGAATTGTAGCCAATGGTTGAGCTGGAGGGAAAGAGTGCCGGAAGTAACCCTATTCACCGCCATGGGTTTTGGCTTTCTGCTGGGAATCAAGCATGCCCTGGATGCCGACCATATCGTGGCGGTAACTACCATTGTCAGCCGCAGTCGCAGTCTCCTCCGCTCGGCACTCGTAGGCTTGAGCTGGGGCATCGGTCACACTCTTACCCTTTTTGTAGTCGGCTTTGGGGTGCTGGTTTTCAAGTTGACTATTCCCGATAGGCTGTCCCTATCTATGGAATTCGTTGTCGGGATAATCTTAGTTCTGCTGGGTGTGTCCGTTATGAGGCAGCTACAGGCGAGTAGGGCTCATATCCATGTGCACCGGCATGGCGATAAGCGTCATCTCCATAGCCATTCCCATGATAATTCTCCGGAACATATACACCAGCATGTCAGGAGACCCCTGTTGATAGGTATGGTTCACGGTCTGGCAGGAAGTGGGGTGCTTACTGTTTTGGTTCTTAGCACCATGTCCTCGGTAGGTCAAGGCCTCTTATTTCTCCTGCTCTTCGGCATAGGCTCTATCCTGGGTATGCTGCTCTTCAGTGGCCTTATCAGCCTGCCCTTCAGGCTTACTGCCGGGCTGTCCCCCCGGCTGAATCTGTGGACCCAGGGAGTAGCCGGGGTTATCAGCATCGGCTTTGGCCTGTTCATAATGTGGCAGATAGGGTTTACCGGCGGCCTTTTCCTCCCTACAAGTTGACAGCAACTGGTACAGCAGGTAGATTTAAATGAGCTTTAAAATTTACGGGAAAAGAACTACGAGAAGTAAAAAGAAGGCTACTTTCAGATGGGTGAGTGAATGGACGGTCCTCTGGGTTATTGGAGGCTTTGTCCTTGCCTACTTCGTTGCTATCATTATCACCGGGGATAAAGCGCATCCCATTCACTGGCTGTTCGCCATTCTGGGTGGAGTCACTGCCTATGGCATAGAGCTCCTCATTGTTGCCGGATTGCCTCCAGTAGTGCGTTTTATCCGGTATAGTTCAAGGAGAATGGCTTTGAAGCAGGGTAGAGAAAAACAAGTAAAAAAGGGGAGAAGATAGATGATAAGCATAGGAATGGACCCCTTCCTGGTTACCCTGGGTCAATTTCCCTTATCCTGGCATGGCCTGTTTATGGCAATAGCTATAGTGGTGGGGGTATGGCTTCCAGCCCGCCTTGTTGCTAAGGCAGGACTTTCTGTGGACAGGCTGTACTCCATGGCTCTCTGGGGTGTGCCCGGGGGTATCATTGGCGCCCGCCTGGTGCACGTAATAGACTACTGGGGCATCTACTCAGCCAATCCGGGGGCTATCCTTGCCTTCTGGCAGGGTGGGCTGGCTATCTGGGGGGGTATCCTGGGGGGAACGCTCACTGTGCTAATATTCGCCAGAGTTACAGGCTTTCCTCTTGCTCGCTATGCCGACCTGGCTGCCCTGGGGCTTATCCTGGCACAGGCAATAGGCCGAATCGGAGATATTATTAATGGTGAGCACATCAGCACCGCCACCGGGCTGCCGTGGGGGGTAGTCTATACCCATCCCAATAGCCCCGCCTACGGTCTCCCGCCCACACACCCGGCTGTAGCTTACGAGTTGTTAATGGACCTATTTATCTTCGGGATATTATGGAAACTGCGAGGGCGTCTCAGGCCTGACGGCTCGCTCTTTCTGCTTTACCTCAGCCTTTATTCTTTTGGTCGTTTCTTTCTTTCCTTCCTGCGCCTGGATAGCAACACCGTCTTTCTATTTCTGAGTCAGCCCCAATGGATTTCCCTGCTGGTTCTGGCGGCTGCTCTTCCTCTTCTGCTTTCCCGGATGCTGTCTCGCCGGGGGGCAGGCAAAGCGGAGGCTGCCTAGATTAGTTTGAGGCCCTGTGGCTCAAGCTCAAGGCTGATGTCAAGGGCTTTTGAGGAATGGGTGAGGGCACCAATAGAGATGATATCGACTCCCGACATAGCCACTTGGCGGACATTAGCCAGTGTAATCCCGCCCGAGGCTTCAGTCTCGACCTGACCTTGTATTAAGCTCATGATATGGCGCATTTCATCAGGGTTCATATTATCCAGCAAGATTATATCAGCCCCGGCCTCAACTGCATCCAGGGCCTCCTTTTCAGTGGTGACCTCTACCTCAACCTTTAGCTCCTTCAGGGCGTTTTGTTTAGCCTTGGCTACAATATCCTTTAAGCTCATGCCCAGGGCACGCAGCGCGGCCAGATGGTTGTCCTTAATCAGGATACCATCACCCAGGTGGAGGCGATGGTTTTTTCCACCGCCCATACGCACAGCATACTTTTCCAGCAGCCTGAGCCCGGGCGTGGTTTTGCGGGTATCACTAATGATAACATTAAGTCCACGGGTTTCGGCTACATACTGGGCTGTCTGTGAGGCAATGCCACTTAGCTTCTGCAGGAAATTGAGGGCTACCCGCTCTGCTTTGAGGATGCTGGCTACTCTGCCGGAAATAGTGGCCGCTATGTCTCCGGGTTGAATGTTGGCACCGTCTTTGATAAGGGCTTCAGTCTTGAGTGCGGGGTCTACCCTGAGAAACACCCTCATGGCTACCTCACCGCCGGCCAGGATTCCCTTTGCCTTGACCTGTATTGATGCCCTCCCTTGGAGTTCAGGTGGTATTAGTGCCTCGCTGGTCATGTCGCCGTGGCTTATGTCCTCGGCCAGGGCAGTGTCTATAATGCTGTCAACCTCTTTCTCAGGTAGCTCCAAGCCTAGCCTCCTGTTTTTGTGAATACGATATGGCGCTGCCATTGGGGTAAGCTTTGAGGGAAATCGGAGCGGAAGTGGGCTCCGCGGCTTTCTTCTCTAAGGAGGGCAGCCTCAGTTACCAGCAGGCCGGTCAGCACCAGGTTATTTAGCTCATAGGAAGGGCGGTCTGTAGGCTGGGGCAAGCAGTCTTGCCACGCAGCCAGGATATTTGCTGCCTCGGCTAGTTCCTTCTTGTTGCGTATGATGCCTACTTTGTCCCAGTGAAGCATCTGCAAGGCGGAAAGGCTGGCTGCAGGCATAGTCCTGGGGGCCTCCCTCTGACTGAGCGAGTAGTGAACCTCCACGCTCTGGCTGGTATCAGGTGTCTTTGTTTCAGCCGCTAATCTGGTTTTTTCCATAATTCTTTCGCTGAACACAACCACTTCCAGCATTGAGTTTGAAGCTAGGCGGTTTGCCCCGTGGACTCCGGTGCAAGCGGTTTCACCGCAGGCAAATAGTCCGGCTATATTAGTTTCTCCCCAGCTATTGGTCTTGATGCCGCCCATCATGTAGTGGGCAGCCGGCGCTACAGGTATGAGACCTTTTGTAATATCTAGACCATGGTCCAGGCAAAAGCGGTAGATATGAGGAAACCGGGTGGTAGTAACCTGGGGTGGTAAATGGGTAATATCAATGAAGACCCTGTCTGAGCCTGTCTTTTTCATCTCGTACAGGGTGCTGCGAGCTACTATATCCCGTGGTGCCATATCGCCCGCTGGTGTGTAATCGGGCATGAAACAGCGGCCTTCTACGTTGCGCAGCACTCCACCTTCACCCCTGACCGCTTCTGAAATAAGAAAAGGAGTTACTCCGGGCAGATGCAGCGCGGTAGGGTGGAACTGGAAGAATTCCATGTCAACAAGTTCAGCCCCGGTGTTGAAGGCTAGGGCTATGCCATCACCAGTGGCTATGTCGGAGTTGGTATTGAATTTGAATAATTGCCCGGCGCCACCAGTAGCTAGAACCAGGAAGCGACAGCCAAACTCCTCAATTGAGCCGGTGCGGCAATCAAGGGCTTTTACTCCTTGGACTTGCCCCTTTTCTATCATTATCTCGGTAGCCAGGCAGTCTTCAAGCACCTGGATTTTGGATGCCTGCACTTTGTTACTCAGAGTGACTTCAATATGTTCACCGGTGGCATCACCGCCAGCATGCAGGATGCGGGGCACACTGTGAGCCGCCTCCATGGCGAGGGCAACCTCTCCGTCAAGGGTGTCAAACGGCACTCCAAGATTGACAAGGTCAGTAATGCGCGCTGGGGCTTCGTTGACCAGTATCCGTACCGCCTCCTCATCACACAGACCATCGCCGGCGGCTATAGTATCCTTGAAATGAAGCTCCGGAGAATCATTCTTGGCTATTGCAGCAGCAATACCCCCTTGGGCATGTTTGGTATTACAATCGTCAATGCTGCCCTTGGTTAGAATGAGCACACTGCCCTGCTCCTTTGCCAGCAGGGCAGTATACAGCCCGGCAATACCACTGCCAACTATAATATAGTCATACTGGTTCACTAAGTTGCCTCTGCGGTTTATTCTGGTAACTGGCAGCCAGTATTCTGGCTATAGATGTTCCAGGTTGCTTGTTCGTCTATGGTTGTTTAACTCCGGCTACGCTACTTCTAGACAGTCTGATGGTCGTCCCGGATTCTACTTTTATGACTATGCTGTCCTCGCTGATACTCTCAATCTGCCCGTAGATTCCACCGATGGTAATTACCTTATCGCCTCTTTGCAGTTCTTCCGTCATATGCTGATGTTCCTTCTGTCTCTTGCGTTGTGGTCTGATAAAGACAAAGTAGAAGAATGCAAAAATCACTGCCATAATGAGAATTATCGTTGGGTCGAATCCTCCTTCAGCTCCTTCCGGAGCAGCACAGCCGCCCATAAATACCAGAGCGATAAGCAATCCCCCCAGTAGCCCCAAGCTCAAAATTTTTCCCCTTTTCATTTTCCCTCCTTGACTTTAGTTTATGCTACCAGCGTTAATTCTACCCTGTAGTGCCCAGGGGCTTGTTTTCTCGATTTTGATTTTTACTATTTCCCCAAGGCAATCACTGTTGCTATTGAAGAATACCAGTTTACCAGTTCTGGTGCGACCTTGCCACTTACCCTTTTTCTTGTCATCTACCAGAACTGCAACGGTCTTGCCCGAAAGCCGGGCATTAATTTCACTGACAATTCTCTCCTGGAGTTGTTCAATCCTATTTAGCCGCTCCTTTTTCTCAGCGGGGGGGACATTATCCTCAAACTGCCCGGAAGCAATAGTCCCTGGTCTGGGTGAATAGGCGGCTACGTGGACTGTGTCAAACCTTAGTTCGGAGAGCAAGCTGACTGTTTGCTGGAACTGCTTATCGCTTTCTGAGGGGAAGCCGACAATGACATCGGTGCTCAGGGCCACCCCCGGTATTTTACTGCGTATCTCGGCGATAAGCTGGCGGTAGCGCTCCGCCGTATAGCCCCGCCTCATCACTTTCAAAATATCATTATCGCCTGACTGAACGGGGAGGCTTATCTGCTCGCAGACTTTCTCCAGTCTGGCTATTGCCTCAATGAGCTTGTGGCTCATGTCCTTGGGGTGATTGGTCAGGAAGCGTATGCGAGCAAGTCCGTCTAGCGCATTTAGCTCATAGAGCAAATCGGCCAGGTCTGGTTTATCTGGCAGGTCATGCCCGTATGAATCCACATTCTGTCCTAGCAGGGTAACTTCCTTTGCCCCACGACGCACCAGCTCTTTGACTTCACAGACTATTTCTTCAGCAGGGCGGCTCTTTTCCTGTCCACGGCGGTAGGGGACGATGCAGTAAGAGCAGAAGTTATTACAGCCCTGGATGATGGGAACGAAGGTGCTGGGTAGAGGGTGCTGGGGAAGTACTTGACCTGGTTCAGGTTTTTCCAGCCATTGCGGGTAGTCCCCGGGCTTGAAAAAGTGGTCAACACAGGGGAAGCTTTTCCTGAGTTCTTGAACATTAGAATTGACCAGACAACCGGTCACGGCAAGGGTCAGACGGGGGCGTGATTTTTTCAGTGGTTCGAGGGCATCGAGCTTGTTAACTACCCGGCTCTCGGCACTCTGGCGCACCACACAGCTATTAAGCACGATTAAGTCAGCTGTCTCGGCGGTAGCTGTAGGCTGATAGCCCTGTTGCTCCAGGTAGCCACTGAGTCGCTCCGATTCAGCCTTATTCATCTGGCAACCTATAGTCCAGATATAGTATTTAGGCATCATTATCTTCTCGGTGGTATTAAAAATATAATCCCGTCATTGAGGGGCGTTTCATTGCCTGTGGCGGAGGGAGAGGGATTCGAACCCTCGACCCCAGTTTCCCAGGGTAAGCGCTTAGCAGGCGCCCGCACTAGGCCACTATGCGATCCCTCCTCACTCC
>SDBU01007610.1_pt1 | contig 12451 bp, 12 predicted proteins | sample 2277071 | NCBI WGS metagenome assembly SDBU01 (sample SAMN10397929, study PRJNA504765) | marine sediment metagenome | isolation source: marine sediment core GS08_GC12, 126 cmbsf | place: Arctic Ocean: Gakkel Ridge, Loki's castle | collected 2008
TCTCAAAATCAGCGAATGTGCGAAGACCAGTTGCTGCCCTGCCCGTGCTTGCCGCTTTGGCTCTAATGCCTTTAACGGAAGCACTCGGTTCTACTTCACCTTCCTCTTCTTCCTCACCTTTAGGTGATTTGGAGGCGATATTCTTCATCCTTTCAAGGCTGTAAACTGTGCGACCATCCTTGTCTTGGTCAGACCCTATCTGGAGTAAGAGGTCGGCAGTCAAACCACTTTCCTTAGCTAATTCCTCAGCAAGATTAGTTGCCTTAGTCTTAGCCACCTCATCTATGTCGGTTTGATGTTGAGCTCTCACCTGATTAAAGTCCAAGCGTTCATTGGATAATCTCAAAGCCTCATCCTCGTTCTGGTGTTTGAGCTTAAGCTCATCAACGACTCCAGTATTCCCCGCAGCGTCTCTAAGCTCCCTCTCTCGCCCCGCCTTTCTAATTGATGTGATATTGGATTCAAGGTTGGTAATTTTTTCCCCCTGTCCATTCACCGTTCTCTTGAGGGCGGTGTTTACATCAAGAGCACTCTTTAGTTCACGTCCAATGGTTGCCCTCCCATCGTTGATAAGATTGTCCCGCTCAGTCTTGGTGAGGGTGAAGATTTCCTCCGTTGGTTCTGGTTGGGGCTTCAGCCCCGTTTCCTCTTTGGGTTTTTGTGCTGGAGTAGTTTCGGGTTCACTTTCTGGGGGAGTTTCCTCGCCCTTAACAGCTACGCCAAGTTCGTCCTTCTTCTTAGGCATTGTTTCCTCCTGTATTTAATAAAAAAGCAGTCCAAACCTTTCGGTTCAAACTGCCATTGGTTGTTCCATTAACAGTAAATTATTCTATTATTAAGGTGCTATAGTTTTATCGGGCTAACTCACCCGCAGTAATCTTCTCAAACTTCGATATGAAAATGGTTCTCGTTCCCCCTAAGCACGATTGGGTATGCTCACCTAACCCATGACAACACTTAAAACGCCGACCCTTTACTATATCCCACGGCTTACACTTTGGTTTCTCAAAAATCCTACCAGAAACTAATGGTTGGTTCATAATCCTTCTTGCTTCTTCTTGCATAGTCATAGCTTTATACTACGAGTTCCCTCTTTCTGCTCAATTCTAACAGGTTGCCCATCCTCCATAAAGATTAACCAATCGTGCCTACCATACTCCAGCTTATGTAGTTCTTTTAATAGAGCACCATCCTGCTTACTTACTACCATAGCACAAGTTTCTTTAGTTGTCAAGTTCTTATTCATAAAGCTGCCTAATTGCCTTCTTTATTCGTTCCATTTCCTCATTAGTTAACTCCTCTGGAGTAATATCTAGCCTTATACCAAGGTTCTTTAATAAGTTCTTGAAATGCCTTGCTAGTTCAAGCCAGTATTTCTTATTCGCTAGAACTGGGTCAAATGGTGCTGTCCATCTATCTCTTACTGGCTTTAACCCCTTAAACTCCACTAGCCAATCATCTAGTTCAGGGTTTGCGTGCCTGAAGTTTAACCTTGCCTGCGAGCCTTCTACCCCCAGATATTCCTGATATAGAGCAAATACTTCTCTAGTCGGCACTTTGCTTAAATCCCTTAGCATAGTGAACTTCCCATAATCTACCAACGCTTGATGGAATTCAGGGTTCTCTTGCAAGAACCAGTCATCCTCATACCACTCGTCAGTACCCGATGTTTCCTTCCAGTCATCAGGCTTCACTAAGTCAGGGTTGGTGTTGTAATTGACATAGGTTTCTATTAACTCATCTGGAAATGGATTGAAGTCCTTGTCCTTCAGACCATAAGCATCCCTCTTATATCGGGCTTTATTGTATTCAGGGTTATCAGCCAGATACCGAGACCTCTCCTCAGCAATACCAGCATCCCTAGCATCTCTATTCTTGTAAGCAACTTCAGCGTGTTTATCAGGTATGCCCTCGTTATACCAGTCATCTTCTGTGGCATACTGAACATCTAGCCTAAGGATAGGTTCACGCTCCAAAAGTTCATTCTTTCTATCTTCAAGAAGTTCATTAGCCATTGCCCAATCGTAGGTATCAGGGTGGTCTAGTAACCATATTAAAGCTTCCGAACTACCAGCACCGAATTTATCTATTTCTTTACCCCTATTAGCCCAAGCATCTATCCCCTCCATACCATCAAGTTTATCAGGCACATCATTATCAATGGCTTCTATACGCCTCATATCAGCAACCCAATCAGGATTATCCTCCTTGAATTGTGTCCTTGCTTCCTTGCGTAAATCCGCATCCTCTATGTAATTGGGGGCTTCCGTGTTCCCAAGGTTTTCATACTCAGTAGTCTGGTCAAACCATTTCTGCTCCAGTTCAAACTTCTGGGTAAATAATTCGTCATACCTTTCGGGTTTATCAATAAAAGCTCTAATTGCTTCTGGGGGTATATCATACTTTTTCATTAAGCCCAATAATATCTCGGCACTCTTGGGATTCTGGAAAGATTGAACCTTGTCCAGTAAATACAACCAAGCCTCCCCTTCAGGATATTGCTGTCGCCATAATATCCTGCCATCCCCTTCTTCTATTATCTCATAAGCCTCAAAGGTATCCTGTGCTTCTAGTATTGCTCGTGTTAATGGAGACCCCTCGCTTTGAACCTTGTGCCTGCCAACGACTTTTACCAACGCATCGATTTCAGACACGTAGTTTCCCATTGTAAAGTATTTTGCCTCCTCACCAGCAACCAAGTCCTCAAGGTTACCAATCCTATCCTGAAATTTTTTAAGCTCAGCCTTAGTATCCACACCAAAGACTTTCTCATAACCATCGATTAGTTCAGTATCTAACTTATGTTCTTCAATGAGCCTCAGCACTTCTGCCCTAGCTTCATCCGATGATAGGACTGTAAATTTCCCCACAATGAACATCTGGGCTTCCAGCAAGGGGTTATTCTCTCGCCATTGATTCCTGATTTTACTATCCGACCATCCCCTATGTTCGGGGTGAGCCTCTATATATTCAGCCTTCTCTTCAGGGGTTTCAAAAACGGGATATTCCTTCCAGCCCTTCTCCCACTTCTCCTTTAACCGCTTTATAACTATGTTCCTACCCTCTAGATAGAAGAAGAAGGTCAGCCAATCTTTATCGCCAGCAGCTATGCCATCCAACTGCTTCATCACAGAGGGGGTAAAGGTTGACTTTAATGTATTTAATCCCTCATTTAATCTCCTCTCGTCCTGAGTAAGAAACCCGACTATTGTATCAGCTACTCCGCCTGGAGCCTGTAGTGCAGGAAAGTCTCCACCTATTATATCTGCCAAGTATCTTACAGAGGTTATACCCGTATATTCCCACGCCTTTAATCGGGTTCTCTCTTTAATAGCAAACCCAAGTCCAACAATCATCATATACAAGAGAATAGCCTTGTAACTCGTAGCCCAAGCAGCACGAGCCACCTTCACCCCAGTTTCTCTCTCAAACTCAAGATAGACCTGTGATGGTGTTCGCTTTATCCACTTAGCCATCAACTCCATCCAGTTTCCAGTCCAAGTGGTTAGCATTGAAAGAACCCTGCCTGGAGCATTCTGGGCAAATGCCATACTGTTCATCTTAGTGTAAAGGTATTGCGTGTCGGCAAAGACCTCATCGCCCCTATCAACGATACCCTGCCTTAGCCTTTCCTCTGACCACCGCCTCTCTGGTGATGCCTTTTTATTACCCTCTATAAGTAATTCTTTTGCCTCTGAAACTCCAGCCAAGAAAGCATCGTGTGTATTTGTCCAGTCAGCCCCCCTGAACATCTTTAGGGAAATATCAATGAGTTTTTGAGTCCATCCAGAGATGAATGAGGAATCATAGCCTGGCAAAAACGCCCTTTTACGACTACGCCTATTTACACTATCTCTCCAATAAGCTCTGCCCTCTGCGGTCAATCCCAATCTAAATGCGTCGGCAAAGTGAACTGGTCCCACATCGGCAATAATCAGTGCGTGCTGGCTAAGATTCCTTATGGCGGATGTGAACTTGAAGCCAAGCCATAACCCATAAAGAGCACTGGTTAGGTTATATGCTGCCATGCCAGCAGGATTCCCAGTCGCTAACTTGTTATACATCCATTCACCAAATACAGGTGCTTTCCTAATAGCTTCGGCAAACTCCCCTATCATCTTGTTAAGGGCTATATCCACATCTGCTAACTCGCCAGTCATCCTTCTGGCATAGTTTCTTAGATATGCTCTTGAACCTTCTGGGATATTTAAATCGCTCATATAGGCATTGATTTTATTTAACATAGGGGCATAATATACGGTCTTCAAGGAAACATTATCGTATGCCTCCATAGCAACAATCGGGTCTTTCAATAATCCTATTTCCTTCCCCAACCTCTGCTTGAGAAATGGGTCGGTTATCTTACCAGCGAATCTCTCATCTAATATCCTTGCAAGCACTGGGTCTATTCCGTTTTCCTCTCTTATCTGCCGAATCATCTCTTCCTCAAATAAATGGGGAATATAGTCTGCTATCCTTTTAGATTCAGGGAGGTTCTTTCTGTCAGCCCATCTGTCAGCCCATTCTCTTATTCTAGCAACAGCTCTCTTTTCATCAAAGGTGAGACCCACCACACTACCCTTCTTATTAACTTCGTCCCACACAAGGGCACGTCTTTCAACATCCTTGCCTATAAGTTTATTTATTTCCCGCCTTTCCTTACCAAAGGCTATCCTTTCCTCATTGATTAAGGCTTCTGCTCTGGACATTGGCTTATAAAAATCACGCCAAATACCCATCTTGATAAACACTTTACGACTTGGACGAACCTCCTCTTTAGCCGTAATCTCCTTTAGCCCTTGAGTATTCTCTGCTATCCCCCGAGATATTGGTTCGGTTGGTGGAGGCAGACCTATTATCTCTTCTGTAACTGCTGGTAGTTTCTCCACTGGGGGTTTAGCAACTTCAACTGCTGGGGGTTTAGTAGGCACCAGTTCAAATTCAGGATGAGCCACTCTATATGCTTTATGAATATTACTTAATACAGTATCAGCGCTTACGCCAGCGGCACCTAAATCGCCTTCTTGAGCTGCCCTAATCGCTTCATTGATAGTGGGAACTTCATTTGACTTTTCTGTTTGAGCCAATGCCTTGAGTCTATTAAGATAATCATTAACTTCGGCTGGTGTAACATTCCTTAATCCACTTACCCTAGCTGGATGTTCGTGGAGTGCCCGCAATTCAATGGCTGATGGAACTTCAGGCACGGCTTCTGGAACAGGTGTAGCCAATGCCTGTTTCATTTCAGCAATTGACATCTTGGTTGTTATATAATCACTGCTGAATCCCCTTGCCTCCAGAGCGTCTACTACTTCACTAGAAGGTCTAATAATTTGCTCATCAGGAGTTGCCAGAAATGCTTCTATCGCAGGGGTAACAGGCACTTCAGTTGGTATTGGGGTTACTACAGCTTCAGTCGGTGTTATAGTTGGAGGCTTTACAAAAGGAATAGTAGTTTCCTCATAGTGTTTTAAGGCTTCATCAAGAAACCCATCATAGAGCGGGTGCGTCTCACCAATTTCAGTTGACAGAGAAGCCCTTATCTTCTTTATAGCATTTGTGGAGCTTATGATTGTCTGCCCAGCTCCAGCCATTACTGTTGTCAGAAGAAATGTTTGTGGTGCTATCTCCTTAAATGCCTCTAACCAACTTATACTCCCCTCCCTCAATCCCGCTTCTATCTCTATTGCTGATTGTCCCTTTTGGGTTATGGTTTCGGTTAAGAGTTCCTGCCCATACATACCAGTTATTCTAGCCATAATTTGTGTAACAAAATGCTTATCAAGGCCCATAAGGGTTAATGGTTTAGTCAATAGTAGTGCAAATGAGAGATTACTTATGGCTTCGGGTATTGCTTCCCAAAGTCCATATCTATGAGCCTTACTCTCGAAATCAGCTTTTAATTGTTCTTCTTCTTCAGCGGTTATTCCCCTGCCCTTTTCGGCTATACTTTTTTCATTCTCTAACTCCAAATATTGCTGCATTATTTGATAAGTAGTCATCTGATAGGCAACATACCCAGAGGCGGCTGTTCCTGCTGCATAGGCGCCAACCCTAGAAAAAGGTAATATTGGTAAACCTACACCAAGACCAGCACCCATTGAAGTTACAGAAAAAGCAAGGTTCAGAGGAAGTTGGGCTATATCAGTAGCTGTTATTCCTAACAAGGATGCTCTACCCCCATATTCTTCTTGAACTTCACTAACATATTCATTTATGTCCTTCTGGGCAGCTTCAATTTCCCTATCAGCCCAATCTTTATCCACAACACTTGCCCCACCTTGCCCTTGAAATGCTTGTAGGATAGATGCACCTAGTAGTTTAGGAAGTTTAAGTAATCCTTGCACGCCAATCTTTACCTCTTCCCAGAGTGTTAATGCTGGAAATTCCTTTTGCCTTTCTGCAAATCGCTTCGCTACATCAGGATTAGCAGCAATATAAGCCTCTACCTCCTCATTACTCACATCAAAATAATCTTTATTAAGATTTGTAGCGACTTCTTGCACAAGCTCCGTCCCGTATGTAGACTCTAAGGCTTTCGTTAAACCTAATTGAAACTTTCCAACCCCAGCAGGTGGTTGAGGTGGAACGGGGGCTGATATTGTTACCCCATAAAAGGCATCTATCTGCTCTTGAGGATAGCCCAACTGCCTCAATAGAGCTATATTCTCTTCAGTAGCACCACCAACCCGCATCTCCTGAATAAAGGTCTCAAAGTCGGTCTCAATAAAATTAACAAATCCCTCTAGCGTCATATCAGGAAAGACGGCTGAGATTACCTCTGGTAGTCTTTCTGGTTCTTCATCTTGCTGTAGTAAGGCAGCATCATATTCAGCCTTTGTAAATTCCTCCCCAGTAGGTGCCGTAACTATATAATTTATAGCCTCACCGTGTATATCCCAGGCTATATCTTTGAATACCCACCCGTCTTGAGTCTGTGTGGTGGGAAGCCTGACTACCTCCTCTGGGGTAAGTTCAATAGGTGGCTCTCCCTCTTCTAAAGGTATCTCAAGTGGTTCCTCTTCTAGTATCTCGGGAGGTGACTTCTTAGGTATTCCTGTAACCATTAAAACCTCTCAATTCACGGATGTTTTATAAGCTCCATCCAAGTCATATTCAATGTTCATTAACCGCCTATCCTTGTCTTGAAAGAAAAGAATAGTCTCATCCTCCAATTCTATTGCTACCAAGTCCCTAAAGTAGGGAATGATTAAGGTTGACCCATCGGGCTTCGTTTTTCTCTCCTCGTTATAACTTTTCTTTTCGGGTAGATTATAAGCGTCTTCCAATGTCGTAATAGATTTCATTAAAACCCCTTAATCCTACGTGGTAATCTGGGTAGCTTTCGCCCTAAAGTTATCTGCCTTATCCTACTGACCAATGGTTGCTGTTTTCGCACAGCTCGGTCTAAAATCTGCTTGGATAAAGCCTCTAGTTCCTTGGTTTTGAATGGCATTAAACCTCACCTCCTACTTCTTCAATTTCTCCAACACCAGGTCTCTCTTGTTTTCTAGCGGTTCTAATAGCTTCAGGTGCCTCGGTTGGGAGTATAGATGCCTGTTCCTTTGGTGTTGGCACTTCCCCACCAGTTAATTGGGCTACCGCCTCACCAGTTCTACCTTCTAATGTCTGACCCACCTCTATCAATAAGAGCTTGGCCTCATCTGCCCTACCCTGATTATCTAATGACTTTGCCATATTGAATAGTGCCAATGCCTTACTAACTCGCTGTGCCTGCTGCGCTATAACTTTCTCGGACATATCATCATAGTCTCGGTATTTAAGGATAATCTTTCTAATACTCCTATCATCCATCCAGCCTCCCTTCTGAGCCATACCAGCCAGACCATAAGAAGCAGCTATCTCTTCAGGTAAAGCAGTGAGATACTCAAAGTCAATAGAATAACTACCCTCAAGGTCAGCTTTAGTGTATGTTCGTTTCTTGCCAGTCCTACCAATATCAGCCGTCATATCAAAATGAATGAATTGTGAGACAATCTCCTTGAATAGTTTCCTCTTGAACCGCTCCATAGTGTGCAATCTTGGAGTAAATACCTGCCTTGAAGCCCCAGCCAGTGTAGCAATAGCAACCTGTGAAAGCTGGAATTGTAGATTACCCCAGTCAATATGGCTAAGAGTAGACCTCTGTAAAACACCACTGAGTACGCCTTGAAAGAATCGGGTAGAACCGATTATATCAGGAGCATCTATCTTTTTTAGTCCTTCATTGGTTTTAAGGGCTAGTATCCGTCCCAGTCTATAAACAGGTTCAGCGGGAAGTTTCTTCCCACTCTCACTCTCCAACACTTGAGGAGGAGACAATGATAGCATATTCATTGTCTGCATAATAGAGGCAATCTTATTCAGGTGAGGATAAAGGTCTCGGCTTGAACTATAGATGGAATCCCCCTGCATCCTCAATGACCTAGGCGATGTTTTAAGGTAAGTTCCCTGCTGACATAACTGACCAATGAAAGGAGGATGTCCCAACGGGTTATCATAAGCATCATAGAAAGTATTATCCAGGAAGATTATCTCTTCATCATTGTTCCAGTAATCCCACCTTATTACTGTATCACTCTTCATTGCGTAATCGGGGTATTCGGCCATAACTTCTTCTCTACTCAATACATCCCAAAAGGCAAACCAACTAAAACCTCTTCGACCAATACCATAACGGCATTTATACCTATCAATAGTTAAAATATCAGGGTCAAATCCATGTCCGTCCTGAGCTAATAATATACGGGCAAAAACACCTCCACGGATTCCTATTTGTTCCCAGAAGTAGGGGTCGAGTCCTGGTTCAAGAACATCGTCCTGTTTCTCATCTGATATATATAGGACATCGTGGTAGAAATCCTCAATGATTTTAGTCATCTTGGAATCCATAACCTTACCATCACGCTGACCGTTTATTTCTATGATTTCCATAGATTCGTTTAGAACCGCTATTATCCGCTCACCATAAATCCTTGCATCGGGTATAGTAACGTGTTCAACATCGTCAAGTTCATCTCCCTTTGAGTCCCTTAACTCATAGGGTTCTTGGTTCCACAACTTCTCATCCTCATCCATACGTAGTTTAAGCGTCTTATTGAACTCTATATCAGCCGTCTGTATCGTTTTCATAATCTTATTGTCGCTGATAGAGGGTAATACCATAATAGAAGAAGATTGTGGAATCTCCCTCTTTTGTTGAATTATACTCTTTGTAGCCATATTCCCTCCTTATAGCACTCCATATTTCTCTACAGTCTCATCAAACCATTTATCAAGAAGTTTAATATAATTACTCCTAGTATGGTTAAGTAGCCAAACATAAGGAATTTGCATTAGCACAACCCCTGCCTCAACATCAACCTTCAATATCAATGCTGCGTGCCTTTCATACTCAGCGATGATTTCAGGGTATTTGACAAAGTATAGTATCCAGTCATACCCATTCAAAACCTTATGTTGCATCTTTGTCATCTTGGTGCCATCGCCTTCCCACATATTGATGAAGTCTATTAGGGTCATCCCCTTATGCTTTATTATACCCTTCTAACAACTGGCGCTAGGTCAACATCTCCAGCCAGTACTCCAACTGGGTTAAACTGACTTATTAAATACCTCTCAGCGTCCATGAGATGATAAATTGATTTATTCTCTATTTTATCAGTAGGATTATACATATCATCAAGTTCTCGGCTGTAAGACTGTTTCTCTGAAATATAATTCTGGCAGGTGCTAAAGACCTTTTTCTTACCTAATTTCTCATAGCCATAAACCTTTTGAATACCAGCCTCAACACTACTAATAAGGGGTTTGTCTATCCGCCAGCCTGCTTGAGTAAAATCGCCTCTCCATCCATCCTCAGTAGATGAGCCACCGTATCTAGTGTCAATCCTCTCCCCCTTTGATAATTCAATCCAGTTATTAACATGCTCAAAAGTAGAGAGTCCTCCCATAACATATTCTCTATAGACAAAAAGCTCAGTGGTAACTGGATTGAGAGCTACCCACAAAGCTACAGTATTGGTTGGCCCAAAGTCGTGTCCCACATATCTAGGCCAGTTATTCGGTATATCAAAGGGCGGTATTATCTGGTTGGTAGAATCAAAAGCATTATAAATTGAACCTGCGGGCTTACTATACCTTCCCCTATGAAACATATCAAACTTCCACGAGGGCATTACTTCTTGCATTGCCCGATATTTCTTTATGGGAAAGGATGGATTTTCGGTAGAGTCAAACTGTATAACATCAATATCTGGGTCGCCATTCGCCCACTTATCGTAAATATCTGTCTTCAACCATCCTAAACCATAAAGAGTGGTAGTCATCAAAATGCGTGCATCTTTAATAAAGGTTCTGCGTCTTATCGCCTCCCACGTCTCACGCTTGAATTGCTTTTGCCCACATTCATCTAGCCAAACACCATTAACAGTAGCAGATTCCATAGACTCTGGATTCTGGGCAGAGCCAATAATTACACGAGTACCAACATCCGAGTCAGGGAAAAGGATATAGTCTGTTTTCTCCCTTATCGTTTTCTCAGTGTGAAAGAGGAATAATTTTTTCTGCGCATTATAAGTCCCATAGTGAAATAGGTCTTCAAAGACATAGAGAAATTCTTTCAAAAGTGTCAGTTGAAGTAAAGGAAAACTAGCAGTGCCAATCAGATAATCCCCTGGCCCCCTCTCCCTTATTTCCCTATCAAGCCAATGCGGGCCATAAACGGTTTTGCCAGATTGCGCCCCAGCCAGCATAGCAATAATACTCTTCTTTGATAAGTGTGTCCGTGTCTGCCCAGGATGAAGATTCAGTCGAAGGCGACCATCCTTTATCTCACGGAAAGGTGGAGCTTTAACTGCTTGCTGTGTCATGCTGTTCTCCAACAAATATATAGAAAGCCCTCAACGATAAGTCTTCGCTTATTCCCAAACTTTTAACATCCCCAAACTTGTCTCTAACCAATTCCATTAAAGTCTTACTTGATTGAGCTATAGACTGGCGAGTAATAACATACCTTTCTGTTGAATTATCAAGCGTTGCAGAAAAAGCCGATGGTACAGTAGAAACCCTGTCAACACGAACAAATAACTCCTTTTCCTTTACAGTCATTCCAAAGCCCCCTTAAACTCAAACTGAGCAATATTACCTCCTAGTCATATACCTCAAGAGTAAGTGTGGGCATAATCAATCTTCTCCAAAATCTCTTACCGCATTGGAGAAGCGAATTATTATCAACATTTAATTTAGTTTCGGAAACCTTCTCGCCGTTAATCTCAACAGCACCTTGCCCCATTAAGCGTCTAGCCTCACCACGACTTTTACAAGCCCCTTCCTTCACAAGGATAGTAAGCAAATCAACTACCCAGCAGTCAGCAGTTTTTACTATTCTCATTTATCTACTCCTTTTTTTTCTTTTTCTATTTAAAAAATACTGTATTTAATTGCCTATTGAGTTGCTTGCTTTAAGTCATCAAACAATCCCTGCATTTTACTTTCATTCTTAGCCTCTTCACAGAAAGCCAAAACTAATTGCTCAGTGAACACCCTCTCCAGTGCTATGTGCCTTACAGCCATATCAGCATCCTCGTAATTCTCTTTGTATTCCCAAATTATACCCTTTAGGTTGAGTCGCCCATAATCAACTTCGGCTTCTCTAGCTGTATCTACCCAGTTGCCCCCTTTCTTATGAAACCTATCCCCATTTTGCAATAAAATCGTGAACTTCATTTTACCACCCCCTTTTCTTTTTGTATAATTAAAATACTGTATACCTAATTTATAATCAATCTCTCAATCCATTTACGGACACGGCTTAGGGGGGACATCATTTCAATGCCTCTATCAGGCTTAAAGCTATGCATGCACCAAAGAATAGCACCAGCCCCAGGGTCAGAGCTATACTAGCACACAAAGCCCATCTTACTCTTCTCATACTATATCTTGTGGTACCCCCTCTTACTCTATACTATATAACGTGGGACGCACTATATATCTTATGTAACCTTCTTCTTCCTAGGATGAAAGTTATAGCTGGCTTCATTACACGCCTGCATCCTCTGTATCCTGTCTCCACTGGTGTGTCCCTCAGATTGATTAGCTCGGTCTAATACCTGGTCATCTGTTAAATCTAAGTATCTAGGTCTCTCGGGTAACACTTCAAACTTCCCCGTTATCCCTTGGACGCAAGACGCTGGCACTGTTTCAGCCGAACTTACCCCCGATGCACCCACAATATAAGGTGTCCCATCAGCATTCCTAGCGTTACATTCTTGCGTTACATCTTTGTCTTGTGTAACGCTCTTTTGCTTATCCCTGTAACGCTGAACCCTTATCCTCGTCTGTTCCTTCTTGTCCATTATTCTCCCTCTTTTAATTCCCTGCTCTCTCCCTCTATTATCTCCTTCCCGCCTCCTCTATCTAACACTACTTCAACGTGTGTTATAGTGATTGA
>SDBU01007611.1_pt1 | contig 12451 bp, 8 predicted proteins | sample 2277071 | NCBI WGS metagenome assembly SDBU01 (sample SAMN10397929, study PRJNA504765) | marine sediment metagenome | isolation source: marine sediment core GS08_GC12, 126 cmbsf | place: Arctic Ocean: Gakkel Ridge, Loki's castle | collected 2008
ACTTCGGCCTATTCGCCCGCGACCAGGGCAGCGGGAAAGAGATCGCGGGCGTCTCTCACAAGGATACCTTCGACGGCACGAAGTGGAAGTGGCCGTCGACCACCGCCAACGTTCACGTGCTGCCGGACCTCGTCATTGAAGTTGTCTGATCCCCATCGCCGCACCTCTACGCGGCGGGAGCGCGTGAGGTGGATAAAAAGGTGGCGACCGGTCTTCCCCATGGCCGGCCGCCGGGCGTTATGAACCGTTCCCCTTACCAAGAGCATCATCGGTGAGCCGAGAGACCGACTTTACTTGAGGCCTCCAACAGGCCACCGACCGGGGGAGTCCCGGCCGGCGCCGACGGGGAGTCGCGCGGGCGCGGTACGCAGGTGTTTCTGCTTGACACAGGCGGACATGGGGTTATACAATTGTAGTTGTTGAAGCTCGCTTATTGGGGAGCGGGGGAGCTTCGTCCTTCCGTTACGGGCAAGGGCGTTCTCGGTAACTCGCGCCTGCCCAAGGCCGCGCCGGCCAAGTTCCCACCAAACAGCGGATTGTCCTCGCTCATGGCCCGGGACAGTTCGCGCTCGAAAGGCTTGGGCTGTCGCTCGCGGCCCGCTCGGCTCATTGGGGCAGGCCTACGTCGGCACCCACATGTGAAGGGAGTTGTATCATGAAGGTATCCTACGTTCTCATGGCAGCGGTATTGGCACTGGTTGTTTCGGCAGCGGCGCGGGCGGATTTTGTTGTGGATGGAAACAACCATCGGGATATTCGGGAGGCACATGTTACCGGTGTGGCTTTCGATGACAGCACGGTGGATGTATGGCAGGATGGTAACATCTCTGGCATAGTTTATGCCAGCGATAATGCAGTGTTTAGAGTTCATGAGGGAAGTTACGTCGAGAAAGCTTGGTCTTACGGCGATGGTTCTATTGAGCTTTACGGGGGCCACATTCGTTGGTTGAGGATGCGAGAAACTGGAATAGCGATGATCCAGGGCGGATCAGTTTATTCACTGATCAGCGAGAAAGACAGCACGGTAAATATTCTTGGTGATGCTTGGGTTCAATCTTTCAGCGTGGAAGACGATAGTCATGCAATTGTTTCTGGGGGCGCTATTGAGTATTATCTTAGAGCGCGTAATTCAAGTACTGTAAGAATTTCTGGTGGGAACATTAGCCAGATAGGCGCTTACGACAGAGGTATTATCGAAGTGATTGGCTATGATTTTCGAGTTATTAGTGAGTATATGGACATAGATGATAATGGTAAACTTTCGGGAATAGGAGCAATATCTGGTAAATGGTATGGAAGCGGGGAAGCGTGGATTATGGGTGTTCAAGGGAACCATGAAGATGCTGCTATTCTGCTTATCCCCGAGCCTGCTACCTTATCTTTGTTGCTCTGTGGCGGATTGGCGGTGATGAGGCGACGGCGGCGGTGATCGAGTGTCGCCGCTTGAGATTGCCCGCAGGCGCGATTGGCAGGACTCGGTAGAATAGGGCGCAGTGAAACTTGGACACCGAAGGAGAGGCATGCTCCAAGGGACCGTCGGATGAGGTCTACCGTCAAGCATGGAAACGCTAATCCGACCCCCATCGGATGTGCTCCTGAATGCCATTCCGTCACAAGTTCGCGATGACTGGCGCACTAACCCGACAGAGGAGTTGATCCGCCGACTTGGAGTCCTTTGTGCCTGCGGGCCGAGACCATCAGATGACATCGCGGCGATGCGCATGATGCACGAGCGGGCGGTGCGGGCTGCCTGCTGGCCCTCGGCGGCCTGGCGGTGATGCGGCCCAGGCGGCGGCTTTTCGCTTGACACAGACCGAAACGGGGATACAGTAAAGGGCGCTCAAGCTGGCTTGGGGAGCGGCTGAGCTAATTTCCTACCACTCCGGGCAAGGGCGTTCTCGCTCACTCGCGCCTGCCCAAGGCCGCACTGGCCGAGTCCCCATACTGCACTCAATACTTCAGAAGGGAGTGCAACGATGCGTTCACGGTGGCTTGTGTGTGTTGTGGGAGCTGTGCTGTCGTGGGCCTCAGGCGGCGCAAGGGCAGGCGCCATGGTCTACTGGGCCGCGTACGCTGGACGCAAGATACAGCGCGCCGCTCTAGATGGCAGCGACATCGAGGATCTTGTTACGGTGGGGCTCGATGGTCCCGCAGACATCTGGCTGGATATCCAAGGAGGGAAGGTCTACTGGACAAGCTTGCTTGACGACAAGATACGGCGAGCGGACGTCAATGGCAGCAACGTAGAAGATGTTATCAGAATTGGATTAGCATCCCCCCTCGGGATCGCCACAGCGATCCCCGAACCCGCCACGCTCTCCCTCCTGGCCCTCGGCGGGCTGGCGGTGATGCGGCGCAGGCGGCGGTGGGACGGGGACGGTCGGCACCGACGGTGGCTGGCGCCGGGCATTACAGCAGCGGACGACAACGAATGCGCCCGTGCGGGACGCGAAGAGAAGAAAGGAGAGTGTGCCATGGAACGAGTATCTCTGACAGTGTGTTGCATTTTTCTTATTGGTGCCCACGTCTGGGCGGAGGACGTTGATCCGCCACAGGGTCGGGGAGCGCCGGTGTCCGCCTGCCAGGAGTGGGACTTCCTCACCGACCTGCCCCCGGAAGGCTACTACTCGCCTGACGGGTCCAGTGGGATCACGGACTCCTGGGGTTCGTTACTGTACGTCTATGGGCAGTATGAGCCGGCCATGGGGCCTGGCCCGGGTGGTGCGTGGGTCGCTGACGTGTCTGCGACGCCCTTCTTCATGGAGATCTTGACACCAGACCTACCTTCTCTCGGAAACGAAGGCCGGGTCCAAGTCACCTTTGACAACACGAAGGCCGAACCGAGGATATGGGTAGATCATGCCACCGGTAGCTTCCGGGTTTTGCCGGTACCCATGCGTCCCAATTGGTCGGTTACCATACTGGACTACGCGCTGGACGAGTTCTTAGCAGATCACACCATCTTCCTGATGGTATGGTCCACGGAGCCGGCGGTGGTGAGTGAGGTCGTGGTCGACATCATCCCCGAACCGGCCACGCTGTCGCTGCTGGCCTTCGGTGGCCTGGCGGTGATGCGGCGCCGGCGGCGCTCGCTTTGGCGATGATCTCGGCGAGGAGTCCGGCTCGGCCTATGTGTTCGGCCTCGACGAGACGGTCTGGGCCCTGCAGCCCAAGCTCCTGCCCGACGACGGCGCGGCCGGCGACGCTGACGGTCCTACTCGGGCTTTCGTGCCGTGATCAATCTTCCCTGTGTGCAGGGGGACGTGCGATAGCCCGTCCAACCGTGCAGGCGGGTCTCGATGAATCCTGCATCCGTGAGCATCGAAAGGAGCGCCGCGCTCCAGATCGTACCGGCGATTCACCCTGACCACGAACCCATGAGCTGCGCCTTCTCGAGCGTCACGTGGTCTTCCAGCATCATGTCGGCCATCAGGAGGCGACCGCCGGGGCGGAGCACTCGAAAGACTTCTGCAATCACTTTTGGCTTCTCGATGCACAGATTAAATACCCCGTTGGAGATCGCCACATCGACCGTCCCGGCCTCCACAGGAAGAGATTCGATATCCCCCTGCAGGAACTCAGTATTCGTCAGGCCCATGCTCCGGGCGTTCCCTTTCGCCTTGTCGATCATCTCCCGGGTCATGTCAACGCCGATGACCTTGCCTGCCGGTCCTACCCTTCCGGCAGCGAGGATGCTGTCCATGCCGGCGCCGCAGCCGAGGTCCAACACGGTCTCGTCGGTCTCGACTCGGCCCAGCGAAAACGGATTGCCGACGCCCGCAAAGGACTCCGTAACTGAGGTCGGCAAGGTATCGATCTCCTCGGCCTGGTATCCAAGCGACTTCGCACTTTCCGGGCCGACCGGGAACCCCCCCTCCAGGCCGGGTGAGCGGGCGATAGTGGCGAATCGCTCTTCGATGGATGCTCGGATTGCCTCTGGCGTATCGTCCATGAGAAGACCTCCAACACGGAAACGTCGGTTCTCGCCGCCACACGCCGGGATACGCCGGATAGGACGATCCCGACCGCTTGAGCCGGGATTTCCCGGATGATCTGCTGCCCACGACCACCGTGGACCTTGCGATGATTCTACCGCGCTTCCGGCGGCCGTCAAGCTCTTCCCGGACGCCAGCAAACCTCCGGGCCGTGGCGCGTCCGGCCTGGAGCCCGGGGCCTCCTTCGGAGAGGGCTGGTCGGCGATAGGCAGAACGCAGTGCTCGAAGTACCCGCAGCGCTCCTTCCGGATGTTGGCGGCACTTGCCGCAGCACTATAGGGTCGCGTAAACTGCTGGTGCTGGGTCACGGCAAACCGGGTCGCACAAGGGAAAGGGCGGAAGATGAAGATTGGGCTGACACTTCTGGCGGCGCTCGCGGCGTCGTGTGCCGGCTGTCTGGACGCATCCGAGAACGACCCGAACTCGGGAATCGCAAGGACTCACCAGGACCCCAGTCCCAAGAGCAACGTCTACGGTCTGGGACCGGACAACATCCATCACGTGGTGTACGTGGTGGATCGCAGTGGATCGATGCAAGAGAGTTTCGATTGGGTACGAGAGGGGTTGCTCCGCGACATCAGCGCTCTGTCGCTGACCCAGGACTTCCACGTGATCTTCTTCTCCGGAGGGCAGGACGGTGACTTGGTCGAAAACAATCCCCGACGGCTGGTGAAGGCCACCGACGGGAACAAGACCGAGGTGGCCGGGTTCATCAATGGCGTCATCCCCGCCGGCAGCACGACCGACCCCATCCCGGCGCTGCGGCGGGCCTTTGCCGTGCTTTCCGATGCCGACAGGAATTTCAAAGGCAAGGTGATCTGCCTGCTGAGCGACGGGGAGTTCGCCGACATCCAGGCGGTCATCGAGGGATTGAGAAAGCTCAACGCCAGTAAGAGCGTGGTGATCCACTCGATTCTGGAAATGCGCCAGGACCTCGTTGCCGAGAAGACCCTGCGGACCATCGCTAAGGAGCACTCGGGGAAGTTCAAGCTCGTATGGAGACCCGATCCCTAGCGCCGCTTCCGGCAAGGTGCGCCCGCGTCAGGTGTGGGCACTGGGAGCGATGGGCTGTCAGAACGAAAGGGCGGAAGATGAAGACTGTACAGACACTTCTGGTGGCGCTCGCGGCGTTCTGTGCCGGCTGTACGGTTTGGTCTGTCAACGTCCGTACCGAGGGCGAGAAGCTGCACTTCGACCTCCGCGAAGGCATGACGATGACGTTGGTGCGGATCCCGCCCGGCAGCTTCCTGATGGGCTCGCCTGAGACCGAGAAGGACCGCCGGGACAACGAAGGCCCGCAGCACGAGGTGACAATCACGAAACCGTTCTACATGGGCACCGGAGAGGTAACGCAGGCCGAATGGAAGGCGGTAATAGGCACTGAGCCGTGGAGCTGGATGACCAAGAATAATCCCGCTTGCGCGGCCAGTCACATCAGTTGGGATGATGCCACGGCATTCTGCAGGAGGCTGTCACGGCTCACAGGTCGGGCCGTTCGCCTGCCTACAGAAGCCGAGTGGGCGTACGCGTGTCGGGCGGGGACGTCCACGCGGTTCTGGTATGGTGACGACCCGGACTACAGTGACCTAGGCAAGTATGCGCGGTATGCGGGCAACACGACCGCCAGGGACGAGAATTGGGCCCACAGGGGGCGTTGGAAGCCCAACGCATGGGGCTTGTGTGACATGCACGGCAACGTATGGGAGTGGTGCAGTGACTGGTACAGTTCATACGCAAGTGCGAAGGCTGTTGACCCGCAGGGCCCCGCTACCGGGACCTCCCGTGTTCTGCGGGGCGGGTACTGGAGCAGCGGCGGGGGCTGCCGTTCGGCGCGCCGCCAGGGCTGCGACCCTCGCGCCCGCGGCCCCACCCTCGGTTTTCGTATCGTGGTTTCTGCGGAAGGCGAGGACTGACTCTGTGGGCTGTGTCCCTCGGGCCTACTCGGCGTCAGGGCCGAACAGGTTGCCCACGGTGCCGTCGTCGTCGCGGACCTCGGCCAGCGTCCGCGCGCCGGCTAAGGCGTGGGCCGTGGGACTCGGAGCATGTCTGGGGAGAGTTGGGGTGGGAGGTGGCAGGGAGGGGTCGATGGGGTTATTGTGTCGTCGGGACGGCGTTTGCTGAGGATGCGGCAATGACGACACGCGAGACGGTTCTGGCGTTCGATCACCACCAGCAGCCCCACAGAGAACGGCTGGGGGCGTTGGTGCGTGGGCCTGAGTGGCAGGCGATCCTGGCCCGGGGCGACGCGTTGCGGCAGTGGCGGGCGGACATGAAGGCGCCCCCGCGGGCGCCGGCCCAGCAGGCGGCGGCGAATCGGTATCTGACGGAACGCAACGGCGAGCGCGTCAAGAAGCTCCTGGCCGAAGGCGTCACGGACGAGGCGGCGCTCGTGGCGGCCCTGGGCGACTGGCGGACGGCCCTGGCGGGCGAGAAGCGTTTTCCGATCGTCTTCCTGGGCCTGGTGGTCACGCTGGACTGTTTCTTTCTGCCTCGCTGCCTGTACTGCAATCAGACCTCGCTGCCCCGCCGCCTGGCCGTGGACGCCTGGAAAGCTCTGCTCACCGAGGCCGCCGACCCGATCCCGCCCTATGTGTACCTCACCGGCGGGGATCCGCTTCAACTGGGGGCCGAGATCTGGGGCGACGACGGGCTGGCCGCCTTCGCCACCGCACTCGGCTGCGCCGTCAACATCAACACCAACGCCGCCTTGATCACGCCGCAGATCGCGATGCAGTTGGTCAAGGTGGGCCTGGCCAAGCTGCACATTTCCATCGACAGCGTCGACCCGGAGGTGCAGGGGCAACTGTTTCAGGGACACCATCGCCTGGACGCCGTGCTGAAGGGCATCTACAACCTGCAGATCGCCCGCGAGGCGCTCGGCGCCGATCATCCGCACATCCACATCAACTGCGTGCTCACCGCAAGGAACCTCTTCCAGTTTCCCGAGCTGCTGCGGTTCCTGCTGGAGATACGACAAATCCGCTCGCCGCAGTTCGACGGCAGCATCCAGGACGATCCGATCTTCAGCGATTTCGCCTTTCATCTCATTCCCGTCGGTGGCGGCGAAAACGCCCTGCTGCGCCCGACGGCCGACGAGTGGAAGCGGTTCTACACCGAGACCTGGGCTGAAGCCGACCACATCTGGCAGGACTATCAAACGGCCATTGGCGTCCGGCGAAAGGAGCGGGAGTCCCTGGGATCGTGCTTCCCGTTCGCCAGCCCGTTCCTGCGGGCCGACCATGGCATGAGCCTGGAGGAATACTGCCGCCAGGCCGCCGAGGGCAACTACTGGCAGGGCGCCCTTGCGGACCGATGTTACGTCGGCCCCACACAGGCCTTCGTCCTCCCCGACGGCGCCCAGCACTGGTGTGGCGCCCACGCGATCCGACGGCCGAACCCGCTGGGCAACGTGCAGGGCGGCACGCTGCGCGACAACATTCGCGGCAACATGGAGCGATGGGCCGAGTATCCCAATGCCTTCTGCACCGGCTGCGCAGGGGCAACCTGCGTCATCAATCAGGGGGCCCTGCGCAGCCTGAGAAAACAGGTCGCCGAGTGGCTGGGAGAGCACAGCACCTCCGGGGCCGGCCGGCAGAGAGACCGGTGATGCGGCCAGGAACGGCCGTGTCGGCGACTTTGGGGCTTCTGCAGGCGCTCGTGCCGGCGGTCAGTCGCCAGCGCCGCGCTCTTTGGCCCCCTTGCGGATCTCGACCCATTGGCCCATGTCGTCGATGATGCGGACGGGGCCGTTACCAGGAAAACTCGGCGTTGACGCCAGTACCCGGCCCTTCAGGAGCTGTAAGATTCTCGCATGCATGCATTTACATGCTTCATCCGCAGTTAGCCGATCTGCCTCTGTGCCTCCCACAATCAGGGGTACTATATCGGTAGAGGGTCGGGTTAGCTGCGTGCCTGGACCCAGGGAGCGGCGAGAAGATCCCCTGAGCGTCGCCGGTGCCCCTCGGACCCCTGCCTGGAAACCGGGCCGGCATGCCTTCAAGACAGGCCCACAAAGTCCATGGGCCAACACGGTAGCTACTGGAGCCGGAGAACTCAGCGGCCGATGGACATGAAGGGCATGCCTAGCCCAACAAAGTGTGCTGCTTCGAAAGGGGATATGCTGGGCCCACTCGTGGGATCGGCGACTCCCCGCAGGCCGGCGGAATGCTCGGCTTGAACGTTATCAGGGGAGACGGCTGATGAGTCGTGGCTCGCGGGGCACATCTGACAGCGTGGTGCGCCTGGAGACGGAGGTCGATGGCTTTCTTGAAAGCCTGGGGGATATCGGTTCAATCGACCAGCTCATTGAGAACATGCTGGGCCAAGGCCAGGGGGTCCCCGACTCATTGATCGAGCAGGCCGACCAGCTGTCAAAGCTGATGACGGCCTCCGGGGATAGGAGCGACGAGTTGAGGTCCCTCCGGCGAGACGGGGGATTCGACGTCTCGGCCACGAAGGATGAGATGCTCCTTTGTCTTTCGGTCCGACCTCCGATTGCGGGGGGCAAACCGGCGACCAGCGAGGCCGTGCTGGAATGGCTCAAGACGCGCGGGATTCGCCAGGGGGTGGACCTGCGGGCCATCCGGCAAGCCGTTGAGGTCGGTGCCCGAGGAGAGGAAGCCAGCGAAGTCCTGATCGTCCGAGGGCGCGCCCCCAAGTCGGGTCAGCCCGGGCGACTCGACTTCTTCGGTCGACCGACGCCATCGGAGCCGCTCCAGCCGATTCATACGGATGCAACTGCCGCAGCCTCAAGCGAGTTGCGGTGGGTGTGCCAAGCGGCGGATCGCATTGCCCAGCGTGTTCCGCCTGTCGAAGGGTCGCCAGGCTATGATGCTTGGGGCCGGGAGTTGGCGCCCCCTGAGCCCGCAGACGTCAACCTTCACGCGGGAAGGAACGTGCGGACGGAGGGTGACAGTTTCTTTGCCCAGGTCAGCGGCATGGTGAGCCTGCCGCACGGGCGCCTGGAGGTCCAAGAACTGCTGGTGTTGGTCGACGACGTCACCGCCAAAGACGGGCCAATCGAATTTCACGGGGAGATACACATCCGCGCGGCCGTGCGGAGCGGTGCCGTTATCAAGACCAGTGGCGATATCGTTATCAATGGTGCCGTCGAAGACGCGACCATCGAGTCCACCGAGGGCAACGTCCTGCTTAAGCAGGGCGTTGCCGGCCGACACCGGGGGCTGATCCGAGCCAAAGGCAACGTGCAGACGCGCTTCGCTGAGAATGCAACCATCCAGGCGGGGAAGGATATCTGCATCAGATCCGGCGCGGTGCGCTGCCAGCTGGCGGCCGGGCGCAGCGTAATCCTGAACCAAGGGCGCGGACAGTTATTGGGTGGCGTGACCGTCGCTGGCCATTTCGTTGAGGCTAAGTGCCTCGGCGCCGCCTCCGGGGTGCACACCGAGGTGATCGTCGGACTCGACCATGAGACGATGACGCAGTTGGGCATGATAGACGCTGATGTCGCCCGCCTCGAGAGCACACGGGATGAGGCGAGCGAATTGGCCGATCGCATCTGCCGCGCAATCGGCGACCCCCTCAAGCTCCAGCCCCGCAAACTCCACCGGTACAAGGAGCTGCGGCGCGTGCAGCTTGCCGCAAACTTGAAGCTCAACCTGCTCCGTGATCAACGTAAGGCGTTGCTCGCCCAGAAGGCCAAGGTGCACAGTGGTGAGGTGCGCATCCTGTGCAGCGCCCTACCGAACGTGGTGGTAAGCATCGGCGACGCGACATTGAAAGTCCAAGAATCGCTAGGACCTTGCTTGCTGAGCTACGATCAGAAGCGCAGAGCCATCATCCAATCGGGCGGCCGGTCGAGCTACCGGCGGTCCAGCCGCTTGACCAGCCGGACGAATTCCTGACGCTGCGGGCCGTGCAGTTCGTACCTGTTCCTCCCGAGAACTACATCCTCATTGATTCTGCAGAACCGGCGTTCCCGGCCAGCGGCGAGCCGCCGTCCTGCACCGGATCCGCAGGTCACCGTTCCGCAGCCGGCAGGAGCGGGGGGTCCGCCTCGGTCCGCCCGGATAGGGCTCTCGGGTCCTCCAGCCCGGCCCTTCAGGCCGATGCCCTCTTGATTCGGCCGCGAAAAGGCTTGCCGATGTCAGCAGCCGTGGTAGACTTATCGAAACGACCCACGGCGGACAATAGCATGCTACCGAGAGAGAGAGTCTTTGCCGCGCTGGAACACCGGGAAGGCGACCGCATTCCTTGGGGCGAGGTCCTCATCGACTACAACGTGTACGAGGACATCCTCGGCCGGCCGACGCTGGTGGATGCCAAGATGCGCACCACCCAGGCCTACTGGGACGGGCGGCGGGACGAGGTGGTCGAGAGCTACAAGCGCGACCGGATCGACCTGGTCAAGGCGTTGGGCATGGACGTCTGTTTCGTCAACGCCGTGCCGCCGAAGGGCCACCGGCCCGAGCCGATGGAGAAGCTCGACGAAGGTGTGTATCGCGACAAGGGCGGCAGCATCTTCCACGTTTCGGCCACCACGCACGATTTGTGCATCTACCAGCGGAACACCGACAACTACAAGCCGCCCACGCTGGACGGCCTGCAAGAGCGAATCGACAAGCTCGACGACGAGGCGCCCGGCGAGGCCGACGATTCGCGGTGGGAGTTCGTCCGCCACGTCGTGGCCGAACTGGGCGACACCCACTTCATCATGCTCATGTGCGGCGACCTGGCTTTTCCCGGGTTCGGCCGAAGCGAGGAAGAGTTCTGGATGAACCTCGTGCTGGAGCCGGAAATCTGCGCCAAGATCGCCGAGCTTCAGGGCAAGCGCATCATCCGCGAGGTGGCCCTGCAGGCGACATTGGGCATCGACGGCATCATGCCCTGCGGCGACCTGGGCTCCAGCACGGGCTTGCTGGCCAGCCCGGCGATCTACCACGAGATGATCTACCCCTGGCACAAGGCCCACGCCGCCGAGGCCCACCGTCACGGGCTGAAGATCCTGAAGCACTGTTGCGGGCACGTCTGGCCCGTCATCGACGAACTGGCCGAAGTGTACGACTCCTACCAGGGCATCCAGGGCAGCGCGGGCATGGATATCGGCAAGCTCAAGCAGCGCGTGGGCGATGCGCTGTGCCTGTGGGGCGGCATCTGGCACGAGCACATCATCCTGGGCACCCCCCAAGACATTCGCAACGACGCCCGCTACGCCTTCGCCTACGCCGCCCCCGGCGGGGGCTACATCATGGGCTCCACCCACTCCCTCGCCGTCGACGCCAAGGCAGAGAACATCCTCGCAATGAAAACCTGCCGCGATCAGTGGGGCAACTATCCGATCAACCCCAGACGATTTGTGTGAGCCGCCGGGGATGGGGGGGGTAAGCATGCCGGCCGTCGGGTGCGGGAATGGCGCGGGCCGAGCGGGTCCCATCTCAGGAGTAGCCACGTGAAGCCGACCACGCAGACTCGGAGAGGTTTTCTCAAGGCCGTCGGGTTGGGGGCCGCCGCGATGAGCACGCCGAGGACGCAGCGGGCCATGGGGGCCAAGGACGAACCGGCCAAGCGGCCCAACGTGCTGTTCATCTTCACCGACGACCAGCGCGAGGACACGGTGTCGGCCCTGGGCAACCCGCACATCAAGACGCCCACCCTCGACGCGCTTGTCAAGCGCGGCACGGCCTTCCGCAACGCCTACTGCATGGGCGGCTTCGTCGGGGGCGTGTGCATGCCCAGCCGGATGCAGATGCTCCGGGGGCAGGGGTGGTTCCGCGTGCTGGGGATGCCGAAGGTTTTCCCGAACTTCCCCACCTCCATGAAGCAGGCCGGCTACGAGACGTTCTTCCTCGGCAAGAGCGGCAACAGCGACCCGCAGGTCCAGAGGCTCTTCGAGCACAGCGGCCACGTCAGCCGGAGCCCGGAGCCCGGCAAGCCGCTGGCCGACGGGACGATTGAGTTCCTCAAGACCCGCAAGCAAGATCGCCCGTTCTTCATCTACCTCGGCGGCCCGGCCCCGCACGACCCGCGCGTGGCTCCGCAGGCGTACATGGATATGTACGACCCGAAGAAGATCCCGCTGCCGGCGAACTTCAAGCCTCTGCACCCCTTCGACAACAGCGACCTGGGCACCCGCGACGAAAAGCTCGCCGGAGCGCACTCTGCGAGAATCATAACAGAAGCCGGAGAACAACCGGGGTCCCTTGTCGCTGACCAACTGGCCACCGGTAGCAGTCAGGATATCGTCAAGATCGATCATAGTGAGGCAATTCTAGCATTGGGAGGCAAGAGAGGCAAGCGAAGGGAAAAGACGGGAGAGCAAGTAAACAAGTGCACAAGCATATGGGGTATTCTGAGCGACGATGGTTCCTCTCAGAGTTGCCTGCCGGCGCGCAAGCGCTACAATAGTCCTTGCTGGCGCGAGTGGAGACAGTCTGCAGTGGGCGTCGCCACACCCCAGATACCAATCACAAAGGGACGTGAACATGCCTATTCAGCAT
>SDBU01007612.1_pt1 | contig 12450 bp, 7 predicted proteins | sample 2277071 | NCBI WGS metagenome assembly SDBU01 (sample SAMN10397929, study PRJNA504765) | marine sediment metagenome | isolation source: marine sediment core GS08_GC12, 126 cmbsf | place: Arctic Ocean: Gakkel Ridge, Loki's castle | collected 2008
CTTCACTTGGACGGCCGAAGCAGATGAGATCATTCAGAAAGTCCGACGCGCAAGGGCTGTCCTGAATAATCAACTATCTGAGTGAGACACTACACTAGTCATTCTGAGCGAAGCGAAGAATCTTTTGCGGGACAATCGGTTAGCGCAAGAAGAGATCCTTCGCAGAGCCTGTCCTGTCTTCGACCCTGAGGCTTAGACCCGAAGGGAGCGAAGTCGAAGGGCTCAGGATGACCCCGAGACTTAGTGAACCTATTTCCGGGACGCGACATTAGCAGGCCGTTGAAGAAGTGCATACTGGGCGGAAATCCGAAGTTCCCGCCGATCGTAGGGGCGCACCGCGGTCCGCCGCGGCGGATTGCGGTTCCTCCGCCGAGGGCCTGCCTGTGCGGAGCACGCAGAGAGGCGGCGGAGCTACACTTGTTTAACGGCCCTAGCCTGCATGTCGCAGGCCGCCCTGCGCTTGCCTGCCGGAGCCATGCTCACGCTGACGGCTCTCGACTCGCTTGCGCTTTTGGCGAGATCTCTGGGGGTTCCTTGGGGGTCGGCACAATGTTCGAGATGGGGGGGCCGGCGCTGCGACGCAGAATGAACGGCGTCTCCAACCGGCGCCTTTCCGGAGGAAGCGTTTCGTCCACGACCCGTTCCACGAGCATCTCCACCGCGGCCACGCCCATCTCGTAACACGGTTCGCGGAATGTCGTCAGAAAGAGGTCTCCGGGGGGCTGGGGCCACGTCTGGTCATCAAAGCCGATCACAGACACATCGTGGCCGACTTGCAGCCCCGCCTCCTCAATGGCCCGACACGTCCCCTCCGCAAGAGTGTCTCTGCCTGCTACGATCGCCGTGGGCCGGCCCGTGGATGCGTTCAAGAGCTTCTTCGCGGCGAAATATCCCGCCAGGGCGGCCGTAATGTCCGCTTCGGAGATCAGAGACTCGTCGAGGGGAAGCCCGGCTTCTCGAAGCCCGGACACGTAGCCGTCACGTGCTTTGCCGTAGAACGCGTAAGTCGGTTCGCGGGTCACGAACCCGATACGCTTGTGACCCATGTTCGCCAGCGTCCGCACGGCCTGCAGCACGGGCTCACGGTGGTCGACACACGTGGCGCTGACGTCAAGCTTGTAGTCCGACTCCAGCTTGGCGACGACCATAGGGAACGGGCGGCGGGTCAATTCCGCTTCGATGACTTCCTCCGGCAGCCCGAATTCCTCCACGAACAGCAGTGCCCCGAACCGGGTAAACAGCTCGTCTGCGTCAAGCGCACCTTGCGGCGACGCCGCCACGATCTGATGCCTGCAATGGAGGCGGTTCAGTGCCGCCACTGCGCCATCAATAGTCGAAATCGTCCCCACCGGCTGCCGCCTGTCGGGCTGTGGGCTTGCGTATATGACGGCGACGAGCGGCCTGGGAAGTCGGTCCATGGCAGGCAGAACCCGCGTGCCGCGACCGGGATTCCGCACTACCAGCCCCTCCCTTGCCAACGCGGCAAGAGCCGCGGATATGGTGGGGCGGCTCGTGTCAAGCTCCAGAGCAAGCTCCCGTTCAGAGGGGATGAACGCATGGGGCGCGTAGGTGCCGTCGGTTATCCGGCGCCTCAACTCGCGCTTGATCCTTTGCACGAGGCGCGATTCTTTTTGATCTTGATCTTTCGTTTGCGCCATGCCCATCCCTGCCGCAGAGACGGAGGTGTGTACCGATGGAGCCAAAGCTGCCCGTTGGCGCTATTCTAGGGACGGGCCGGCGAAAGGTCAAGCCGGCCTGTCCGGCTCTGTTCGCCATTCCTGTGGGCCCCTGCATCTTGCACTGTGGACGCAGGCGGTCGGCAGGCAAATGCCCGTGGATTCCTGTCACCGCTGGGACCGAGGAGTGGGATAGAAAAAACTTCCAAAAAAGAACTTGACACGTACCGGCTTGCTCGATAGAATTAGCGCCGATGGGAAGGAATTTGATCAGTGGCTTAGGACTCGTGTGTGCAGGGGCGTGGCAAGGCCCCGGCCGGCGAACACGAGGTCGATTCCTTGGGCAGCGGCAGTGTGAATCGAAGAGGATCGAAAGGCAGGTGATGCGTATGACATGAGGCGTCGAGTCGGACCTCGGGCGCCTGCCCCGAGCTGGAGCGAAGGGCCGGGTGTCAGGGGGACGTGATCCGCGATCGGTGTCGATTGCGGAATCTTGTGGAGGAATTCAGGATGCAGCATAGAAGAAGCGTTGGCGAGGGCATGATGGCCCGGCTGCTCGGCGCGTTCACGCTGATCGAGCTGCTTGTGGTTATTGCCATCATTGCCATTCTCGCCGGCATGCTGCTGCCGGCACTTGCCGCGGCAAGAGAAAAGGGCCGGCGGACAGCGTGCTTGAACAACCTCAACCAGATGGCCAAGGCCCTGGAGAGCTACCTGAGCGATTACAACCAGTACTTCCCCTCCTGGACCGGATCCGGGAGTCTAAAGGCAGGGTCTGATGGGTACAGGGTAGTGGGGGCTCCTGGAACGAACATCTATGGTAACACCCACAGCTACTATGAAGACATGGGCGTCACCGACGGCTGGTACGTCACAAGGAAGATGAACCTCGTTGAAGACACGGATAATGACGGCACTCTGGACGAATACGAGAAGATCAGCTTCCAGGGCGCCGGAAGAGGCTGCGACAGCATGAACCCGAAGAACATCCCGATATACCACAAGCGCACCTTCTACTCCGGTCGGGTCAGCCACGAGGACATGTACAACTACCCCTATACTATTTGGGGGTGGCCCTATCCGAAGCGTGCCAACGGCCACTTGAACATGGGTCCTGTGGGCCTCGGCTTCCTCCTCCAGGGGGATTACGTCGGGGACGCGCGGACCTTCTTCTGTCCCACTGCGGGCGACAGCATGCCCCCCGACTTCTTCAATAACTACTGGGGGCATGCGCTTACGTGGGGGTCCCCTTATGGCCGCCTTCCCGGTGGAGCGACGACGCTCAATCAACTTCAGCGCGCGGGCGGCTTCGACCATAAGACGATGGCCTACGGAAACTGGGACTTCATGCCCAAATGCCAGGAGCACAATCCGTGGTTTGGCATGACCGCCGCACAGGATCCGGCGCCCGTGGGGGATGACACGTTCTTCTACGGCCTGATGGCCCAGTGCAGCTACGACTACCGTGGCACGCCCGCCACGCTGGCGTGGCATAATATAGCTTACAGCGCCGGCACGGATATCTTCCAGTCACCGGGAGAACCCTACAAGAACTCGTCCCTGATGATGCTGACCAAGCCCATGATTCCCGCCCAGGCCGGATCGGCAATGTTCAGGACTTCGAAGATGCTGGGCGGCCGGGCGATCATTAGCGACACCTGGTCCTGGGACAACGTCTGCTCCCTCGTCATTCTCGATGCTTACGGCGGGACCTGGGGCTCGGCGGACCCCCGCATCGAGGCGGGTCTGGGGCGGGTCCAATATCCCGCGTACGGCCAATACGCTCACCGCGTAGGGTACAACGTGCTTTACGGCGACTGGAGCGCAAGCTGGTACGGCGACGTGGCGGAGGAGTTCCTGTGGCCGACCTGGATCAGAAACGGCAACTACTTCCGCGGCCACATGATGGATTTGGACCGCAACGTGGTTGCGAAGCACATCCTGGAGGACGGGTCCTTTCAGCAGGATTGGCCAGGCAATGATCTAGCGTGGCACGTCTTTGACGTCAACCACGGGATAGACTCGGACGTCGACGTGGGCGTAGACAGGAAGGCCTTCGGGTACTTCCACCAATTTTCGGGAGATCTCTAAGTCGCAACAGAGTCGACAGTCCGTACGTTCGTGCAAGGTACCGGTCGGCGGTTTTCGCCGGCCGGTATCTTTTTTTGCCCCAACCGCGACGCGCTGAGCAACCACGTGCAGAGCACGTGGCCTTATGAGGCCCCCCCCCCTCGAAGGAGGCGTTTGGCCTTTGTCGGCCAGTAATGATTCCTGAGCGCTCCAACGCTCAAGCTGCAACGAACGTGGAAGAGGAAGATTGCCGCGTCACTCGCTTCGATCGTTTCTCGCAATAACGATTCCTTATGTCCGTCATCGCGAGCGTAGCGAAGCGATCTACCGATTCCCAGCCGTTGTTGAGGATCACGGCAAAACGCACACCCGGAGGAACCGCAATCCGCCGCGGCGGACCGCCTGTCTGCGTGCCCCGCACAGGCAGGCGGCGGGCGCCACACCGACCTACGATCGGCGCGAACTCCAGATTTCCGCCCACTGTGCACTTCTTCAACGGGCTGCTATTCTCAGCGGAGGCTTGCGCGCCTCAGGCGCGGCCGCCGACCCACATCCTTGCAAAATCCCTGCAATAATTGTAAAAGGCTGAACCAAGTGCTCTTTGTCATTCGAGCTGCACCACGCATCAGCCTCCATGAACAGATAGGGAGGAGAAATCGCAATCATGACGATGACCGGGCTGGACTGGAGCATCTTGCTCGTCTGCGTGGCCGCGCTCAGCTGGTTCAGCCTTCGCACGGTGAAGTACATGCGGGGCGCAGCCGACTTCCTGTCGGCGAACCGGTCGGCCGGACGCTACATGCTCGCCCTGGATGCCAGCGTCGGCGGGCTCGCGGCCGTCGGGGCCGTGGGGTTCTTCGAACAGTACTTTGCCGCCGGCTTCCCCCCGATCTGGTGGATGTGGATGACCATCCCGGCGGGCATCCTCGTCACCTTGACCGGCTGGGTGTATTACCGATTCCGGGAGACCCGCTGCCTGACGCTGGCCCAGTTCTTCCAAGTGCGTTACAGCCGGGGGTTCCGCATCTTCGCCGGCATGACCGCCTGGCTCAGCGGGATCTTGAACTTCATCCTCTTCCCATACGTAGCGTCGAACTTCTTCGTATATTTCATCGGCCTCTCGCCGGAGTTTTCACTTCTCGGCCTCACGATCCAGACCTACTGGCCGATCATGTTGCTCACCACGGGCATGGCGGCGCTCTATACGACCATCGGCGGACAGATTACCGTAGCGGTCACCGACTGCGTGCAGGGCATGTTCGTGAACGTCATGCTCGTGATCCTCATCATCTTCCTCCTGGTCCACTACGCCTGGCCCAGCGTGATCTGGTCCATGAAGGAAGCGCCCACCCTAGCCACGCTGGAGAAGGCGGAAACCAAGGCGATAACCCGCAGGGGGTCGGCGAGGAAAATACGCAACGGCGAAAAGGACAGACTGAAATACCCCTGGGAGGATTCCGCTTATCAGAGCCTGCCTGCGCAGTTGGCGGACATCGGCAGTGTGCAGATCGAAGCCGAAGAGGCCATTACGAAAAGCAGGGAACAGTTGGCCAAGGCAACGGATGAACTGGCTGATGCCCAGGAGAAGTCCGGCGAGAAGGAAGTAGACCGCAGTACGCGGCGCGCCGTGTGGAAGGCTGAGGCGGAGGTTCGGATCGCGGAACTGACGCTTCCCTTCACGAAGACTGAGGTCGAAAGGCTCCTGAGAGAATATGAACTCATTCTTGCGTTTCATGAATTACAGGCCGCGGGAGAGGCCCAGCGCGACGCGACGGCCCCCGAGTTGGCCGAGCTTGCCAAAGTCAGCGAGTTGTCAGAGGTACTGACAAGCACATCCGAGGCGGACCTGAGAGAGCTCGTGCTGCGGAGCGCTGAGATCCGCAGACAGGCACAGAAAGCCGTGGAAGACGCGGAAGGTGCTCCGTCCGGGGCGGACGTGGAGAAAGCAAAGCATGAACTCACTGCGGCCGAGGAACGTGCGGACCGCCTGCTCGCCGGGGCCAGGGCAATCATGATGAACCGCGTCAGCCAGGTCCTCGCTTCCGGGACGGGGCAGGAGGGCTTTGTCGACGAGATCGAGGGCCGGATCCGCGAGATTCAAGCGACCAGTCTCGAAGCCGCCGCCGAACTCTCAGACAGTAAGGCGAGAAGTGATGTAATCGTCAGGGCGGACTCCTTGGGCAAGTCCATGCTCAACCCGTTTGATACGGGGCGGGTGAAACACTTCGGCTTCTTCTTCTTCCTCATTATGGTCTTCAACCAGTTCTACGGGGGGATGTCCTGGCAAGGCAGCCAGGCCTATCGGAGTTCGGGGCTCAGTCCTCACGAGCACAAGATGGGCCAAATTATCTTCTGGTGGCTCTACGGGCTGCGCTATGCGGCGCTGGTGGTGCTCGCGATCTGTGCGCTCACGTTCCTGACGCACCCGGATTTCGCCGGCCCCTCGGCTCAGGCGCGTCAGGCCGTGGAACAGCTCAGAAGCGGCGATACGCCACAGCTGGCCGTGCAGCAGCGCGTGCCCATCGCCCTGGCCTATATGCTGCCCACGGGCCTGCGCGGGCTTTTCTGCGTGATGATGGTATTCCTGCTGATCACTACTCAGGACACGTATCTGCACTCGTGGGGGACCATCTTCATCCAGGACGTGGTCATGCCGTTCCGGAAGAAGCCCTTTACGTCCAAGGGCCACGTGAACGCGTTGCGCTGGTCCATCGTGGGCGTGGCGGTCTTCTCGATCTTCTTCGCGTGCCTCTACAAGCCCACGGAGTTCATCATGATGTACTTCGCCATCACCGGCGCGATCATCAGTGGGCTGGGGTGCGCCATCGTGGGCGGCCTGTATTGGAAGTACGGAGGCACGCTCGCCGCCTACGTGGCCGTGGCGCTGGGCGGTGTGCTGTCCGTCGTGCGGATTGTCCTTCAGCAGTACACCGAGCACATCGCAGCGATACCCCAGAAGGGGCCCGTCCTGCGTTTCGTTCATTACGTAAACACTGACGTCACCAGTCAAGTGGTCTGGTTCTGGATCATGCTCATCTGCATCGTGTCGTACGTCGTGCTTTCGCTCATCTTGGTGCGGAAGCCGTTCGACCTGAATCGCATGCTGCACCGCGGCAAGTACGACATCAAAGACGAACACAAGAAGGCGACCGACGCGATCAAGGTCGCCTGGCTGAAGATCGTCGGCATTACCGAGGAGTTCACTCACAGCGACCGGATCCTCGCCATTGCAATGGTGTCCTGGAACTTCATCTGGGTATCTGTGTTTGTTGGGGCCGCGGCGTACAACTTCCTCCTCAGCCCTATCCCAGGGAGCTGGTGGACGAAGTTCTGGCATGTCTGGCTATACAGCCAACTGGCTGTCGGGCTCCCCACTGCGATCGCATTCCTCTTCGGCGGGGTGTACGACTTGAGGCGCGTGTTCAAACGCTTGAGCATGCTTCACCGGGACGAGCGGGACGACGGGCGGGTCATCGGGCATCATCTGGCGGCCGACGAGGACACCATCGTGGCGCGGGAGGACACGGACCAAGAGGGTCCCGAGGAGGCGACATAGGCGGAGACGACCGCGCCGAAATCATGATCCATGTTATCAGGGGCAGACAACGGCGAAGTATGGGCGCACGGCCGTGCGCCCATACGGCACGCATGGCCGGAGTCTTCTGTCAAAAACCAGGTACAGGAGATCAATATGGCTTCCAGATCGAATAAGCTCCGTGTCGGAGTCATCCGTTGCGACACGCACGCCTACTGGTACGCACATCTCTTCCAGAAGCCGGATCCGGTGGCCATGCGCAAGAACCACCGTGGCTGCCATTACTATTTCCACAAGCGCGATAACCCCCTCGAACTGCGTCGGCCGCCCGTGCCGGGCATGGCGTTTACGCGCATCTATGACGAGGAGAACCCCGCAGCAGCTGAGCGGCTCTCCGAGGTGCTTGGCGGAAAGGCCAAGGTCTGCCGCCGGCTCGGGGAGGTGTCGGACGACGTGGACCTGGTCTACGTCGCCGACTGCAACTTCGAGGGCAAGGATCACCTCCGCTACGCCACGCCCGGCCTGAAGAAGGGCGTGCCGCACTTCGTGGACAAGCCCTTCGCCTACACCCTGCGCGACGCACGGAAGATAATCGAGCTCGCGCGCAAGCACCGCACGGCCGTCATGTGCGCGTCGCTGCTCCGATACAATCCGCTCCTGCTGCGGTTCGGGCGGCGTCTCGCAGATATCGCGCCGGTCGCGCGCGTGGACGTGCCCGGCTACGGCTCCGGCCTGGCGGGCCTGTACCACGCCGTCGCCACGGCCAAGGCCGTCATGGGCTACGGCTGCGAGTGGGTCGAGAGCATGGGCGCCGATCTCTTTGACATCATGCGCCTCCACTACCCTGGCCCCGAGGGAGGCACGGAAGTCTTCCTCTTCAACGGCAAAGGACCAGTGTCGAAACGTGAATGGCTCTCCTCCACGTATCATCACTGTGAGCTGTTCGGGCTCGTCTCCGCGTACGGCGCGAACGGTTCGGCCCATGCGCCCCGTATAGGCGACTACGAATACCCCCTCGGCGGGTACGACGTCGTACGCATGGCCAAGCGCCTGGCACTCACCAGGAAGCCTGTCATCGACTATAGCGAGATGCTCGAACACATGGAGATCATCGAGGCCGCGCGCCGTGCCCACAACAAGGGCCGGCGCGTCACCCTGCAGTCTGTTCGAAGCAACTGACCCAAACCACGCCCTCGGACGACAGGAGAAGTCCCCATGGCCCGCAAACCGAAGACCATACGCGTCGGCATGATTCGCTGTGACAAGCGCGCGCTCTGGTACGGCGCCATCTTCGACCGCGTTGACCCAGTGGCTTACTCAGAGCTCGACCCCGGCCAGTACCACCACATGACCTTCTACCACCTCACCGAACTGAGCATCAAACGCGCCGCGGGATTCAAGCTCGTCAAGGTATACGACCCGAACCGGAAAGCGGCCCGGCGCATGGCCTCGGCTTTCAAGGGCCGGCCCGAGGTCTGCGGCCGCCTTGACGACGTCTCGAACGATGTTGACCTCCTCTTCATCGCCAACGAGTCGGGCGATGGCGGCGACCATCTCAAGCTCGCCACGCCCGGGCTCAACAAGGGCGTGCCCACGTTCATAGACCGACCCCTTGCGCGAACCGTCAAGCAGGCCAAGTCCCTGATCGGTCTTGCCAAGCGCAGGAAGACCGTGCTCCTCTCGTGCTCGCACATGCGGCTGCTGCCGCATGTCCTTCGGTTCAAGAACCGGTTTGCCGAGCTGGAGCCGATTGAGCGCGGCGTGATCCACGGATTCGGGCCGGGCCCCGCTGACGCGGCCGACGGCGTCGAGATCGCTCAGGCGCTTTTCGCCGAGCAATTTGGGGGGCGCGTGACCGAGATCCGGAGCATGGGGAGATGGCCGTTCGAGGTCATGCTCATGACCTACGCCAAGAAGCGGCCCGAGCGGGTCTTGCAGGCGCTCGTCGTCAACAGCCACTGCGGCGGCGCGCGCCACGCCTTCCACGTCTCAGTTCAGAGCAACTTCAAGCCGATCTATCTGGACGACGTGGACCGCTTTCTCCAGTCTGAGGGCGGGCTCGCGGTCATGAACGCGATCAAGAAATCTATCCGCACGGGCAGGCCCGCCGTCTCCTACGGCGACATGATCGAGACTGTGGCGGCGATCCAGATCGGGCGGGCGGCGCACAACAGGTCCGGGGCGGTTCCGCTCAAGCGCGTCCGATAGTGGGCTTCTACGCCGAGCCGAAGGTGTTCAACCGCACGGCGGCGACTGACGCTCAGCCCACCAACGACGGCAGCATCCGCACCGGCATGGATGCAGGCAGTTCCGAGGTCGGCTGCCAACGGCCGCCGGCAATCTCGTCGAGGGTCTGGACTGCTCGCTCCGTGTTGAGCCCGTCGAACCTACCCGGGAGCCACCGATCGAGCGCCCATTGCAGGCCGCTGCGCGTGCCGAGCGGCCGGCCGGCCATCCCCGCAGAGAGGCACTGATCCAGTTCCTCTGCAGATGCCGCATAGGCGCAGACCCCCTGCTCGCCGAGATGGATGACCGACGGGAGTCCGGTCAGGTTGAGCTCGACTGCGGGCTTGCCCATCAGCCGCGCTTCGAGCAGCGTGGAGGACGAATAGGCGCACCAGACTTCTGAATGATACATGGCCGTATGGATGTCTATATCCTCTTCGTGGGTCCCTATGTTGATGACGCGCACACAGTCCCTGTTGCAGCGCTGGAACTCAGCATAGTCCACGCACGAAGACGCGCCGTCCTCCAGGGGATGGACCTTCACGACCAGAAGGAATCCCAGGCGCCTCGCCCCTTCAACCAGTAGCCGCAAGGATTCCCGCTTGCCGTCGTTGAGTGCCTCGACGGGCCCTTGGTCGCCGAACGGCTGCGTGGCGAAGGTGACGATCTTCTTGTCAACGCTTGACTCCCATCCCAGTCGCCAGAAGAATTCCGATCGGCCGATGCTCGGGTGAAACCCCGCGTACGCGTCCATCCGCGCAGCGCCGGTCATTCGCATCCGGTCGGCCGGATAGCCCCGCTTCGTGAAGACCTCGCGGTGCAGATTTCCCCAGACCAGCATGTAGTCCACGATCGGCGCCTCGCCCCAGTAGTACTCCGACTCCTCGATGAAGAAGCCTTCGCCAAGCACGCAGACAGTGGTTATGCCCAGGTCGCGCGCGACCATGACCGGCTGTCTGGAGAGCGGGTGCCAGTCCTGGCACACCACGAGCACGTCAGGCTGGACCTCGGCAAGATGGGCGCCGACCATGGCCTCTCGGAACCGATAGTGAACACTCTCCGGCTCGAAGAGCGTGGACCAGTGCATCCGGTTGCTGCCCCCCGGCACGTTCGGGATGTCCGAAAGACAGGGTTCCATCTTGTCGCAGTGGTGTCCCCGTTCCGACAGGGCGGCGCGCACGCCGTCGAAGTTGAGTTCGTCTATCCTGCCGTTGGTATAGAGGAAAAGGAAATGGCTCATCGCAGCTCTCCGCTTCTCCGGCCAAGGCCATGCTCGGCGCCGCCGCAGGCACTCGCGCATCGTGAGGCTAGGATCCCAGGGCTCCATCTCCATAATCGGTGGATCGTTCCAGTCCTTTACGTCTTTCCACGCAACGAATTGGCCTCCACTGAGATCGCCGCTCAGGCCGACTGCTCATCCGGCTGCCGGGGAGAATGTCGTCTTGCAAACGTGTCCTGTCGATAGTAGAGTGCCACAGGTTTCAGCTAAGCACAGGATGTTCTAAGCAGCTATTCACCAAAACGAGAGTCGGGTGGCACGCTTGCGCACCGCGGCGTGGCCGGTCTTGCCCGGCCGTGCGTCAGGAGGTCCAAACGGCACGGAGGGACAAGCCCAGCCGCGGCATCCATAAGATGTGCGAACCTCCATTTCCTTGAATGGCCATTTGGCCGCTTACAGGGCGTCGCCAATGCATGTGACCGACTCGCGAGGGTTCTTTCTCAGGGTGCTCCGGCGCGACGCGGGCGGGCCTCTGGCCTGGACGCTCAGGGGCTTGGCCGTTCTTCCCGCAGCGCTGTACGCCCTCCTCCTGCGTCTTCGGCGATGGGCGTATCGCTCCGGTCTTCTGCGCGTCAGGCGGCTGAAAGCGCCTGTAATAAGTGTCGGCAACGTGACCGTCGGCGGTACGGGCAAGACTCCGGCAGTGGAATGGCTGGCCCGCCGGCTGTCGGAGAATGGAAGAAAGCCGGCCATTCTCAGTCGAGGTTACGGGCCTCATATCCAGTCCGCAAGCGGGAATCGTGGCCGCAACGATGAGGGGCTCCTCCTGGAACGCCGCCTCCCCGACGTGCCGCTCTACGCAAATCCGGACCGCGTAGCCGCGGGGCAGGATGCGCTCAAGGGAGGCGCGGACTGTCTGCTCCTCGACGACGGGTTTCAGCATCTCCGCCTGCACAGAGACCTCGACATCGTGCTTGTCGACGCGCTCGATGCATTCGGAGGAGGGTGGGTCATTCCAGCCGGCACATTGCGCGAGCCGCCGTCCTGTCTCAGGAACGCGGACCTGGTGGTTCTGACGCGCGTGGATCTTGCGCCGGCGAACACACTGGACGACATTCGTCGCCGGCTGCGCGACCTGGCGCCGGGTGCGGCCCTTGTCGAGGCCGTCCACAGCCCGCGTGCACTGGTTCGGGTTGACGGCGGAGAGACGGAGCCGCCAAACCACCTCGCGGGACAGCGGGTCTACCTGTTCTGCGGCATCGGAAACCCTCAAGCCTTTCTGCGAACGGCACAGGCGCTGGAAGCTGACGTGGTTTCGGCTCTCTACCTGCCGGACCACTTCGGATTCACCAGGCGAGACGTCTTGCGAGTGGCTCTTGAGTGCGAGCGCTCGGGCGCGCAGGCTGCGCTGACCACGGAAAAGGACGCAGTGAAAATAGGCGGCGCCTGGCCGGGCCCGAGCCCCCTGTATGCGCTGCGAGTGGAGATGGAGTTTGTGGCCGGATTAGACCGCCTCGAGGACAGACTGAAAACCGCGCTGCGATCATGCAAGTGAAGCGCCATCTCGACTATCTCATACAGTACGGCTCAATGAGCCTGGTCCGTCTTGTGGCCGGCGCCCTGCCCCTGAGAACGGCCCTGCGCTTGGGGGAATGGGCGGGCCGCATGATGGTCGTCTGTACTCGGTCACGCGCGGCCATGGCCGTGGACAATCTGGTCAAAGC
>SDBU01007613.1_pt1 | contig 12449 bp, 12 predicted proteins | sample 2277071 | NCBI WGS metagenome assembly SDBU01 (sample SAMN10397929, study PRJNA504765) | marine sediment metagenome | isolation source: marine sediment core GS08_GC12, 126 cmbsf | place: Arctic Ocean: Gakkel Ridge, Loki's castle | collected 2008
ACATGAGGACGATGCAGCCCGTTGAAATGCTTAAGCCGCAAGTAGACGCCTTTATAGAGACTGTGGATCGCTACAAGGAGTCAGGGAAACGGGAGGGATAGGTAAAGGAGGTTTCAACCTGTCGTGCTAGGCGTTGTGGGGAATCTGCCCAAAAGGGCGGATTCCCCACTTTTAAGCCGCTAGTTAGAAGGCGGAGATGAGATGCCTCCTGCACCAGAAATCCACGGCATCCAGCGTCCGAGAAAGCCAAGAGGTAACCGGACAAAGAGGCGCAACAGGGGGGCTACCTTCACCAGATGCCCAAACATTGGAGATGGAAAATCTATATCGCCGAACTGTTTAATTGCCTTGGGAAGCGGTGGAGTGCCCAGCAGTGTCAGAAGCCTGTCGATCTCCTCATTGCTAAGACTAACAAACACCCTCCTCAGGTCGATCCCTCTCTCTAGCTCTGCGCCCAACTCGCCCTTCCAAGATGCTTCATATCGAGAGAGGAAGGCCTCGGAGAAGTTATCCTCCTCCAGAGCCTGCACTGCCACCCTGGCGCAGTGCTTAGCTCCCACCAGTCCGGTGTAGATGCCACCGCCGGAGGTAGGTTTTACCTGCCGGGCGGCATCTCCCACGAGCAGCACATTATCGCCATAGGTCTTCATCGGCGAGTAGATAGGGATGACCTTAGCCCGGATTCTATCAGGCTCTATGCCTTTGAACTCGGCGGGGAAGGCCATCAAGAGTTCCCGCAGCAACTGGGTTGGTGCTTTTATGGAGTGGCTGCTGTCCCCGATGCCTATGCGCACCCTCCCATCGCCCAAAGGTATAATCCAGCCGAACCACCCTGGGGCTAGCGACCTGCCGACGAAAACGCGGACCTTATCAGCCTCCATCAGCTTCAGCCTGGCCTCAGCGCTCACAGCTCTTATGATCCCATTGAGATCATAGACTCCCAGCCATCGTGACACTGCTGAACTGGCTCCGTCGGCCCCGAGGAGCAGCTTAGCCCTTAGCTGGTTACTGCCCCCCTTGCCATCGATAAAAAGCTTTAGTCTGCCGTTCTCACGCCTGATGCCGGTAAGCTTTGTCCCCAAACGGAGCTCTGCGCTGGCCGCCTCTGCCTGCTCTGCCAGCCTGTGATCCAGTGCCTCGCGATCGATGGCCAGGGCATAGACCTTATCGCCACCCAGGTGTAACTCCTTCCCCGAAACTGAGTGAACTATCGCCCCGCGGAGCTGATTCAGCACAAGCCCATCCCGGCCGCTGGCGAGCTCCAGCGTTCTCGGCGATACCAGGCCTGAGCAGTATATCGGCTGGCCCACCACCTCGTGTTCCTCGATGAGGAGAACCTTCCAGCCCTCTCGTGCGATATCTCTGGCAGCGGCTGAGCCTGCCGGGCCAGCCCCGACTACTACCACGTCATAATCCATTTCACTCCCACCATGATTTTTTCTCCTGGGCGACGCCACCCACCCCGGACATGCTTAGCTGCCGCATTCTCTTCCCGCATTGAGGGTAAAGCACAAAATGAGACCATCGTCCAAAAATCCTTCAAAACCATTATAGTCTCGACGGGGCCTTTGTCAATGTGCCCCTTAAGAAGTAGTGTACAGGCTTTGAACCGCCGGCTGGTGAGGTCTACAATTCTGGAAAGGAAAGCCATCGTTGATTCAAGCATGATAAAGTGCTACACTGATACCTGCACATATGAAGTACGCCATCACCGCAGAGACTTTTGAAAGCGCCTCTTCTTGCTGGCTCAATCCCCAGCATCCTTTAAGGTGGGAGTGTGTCTTCGTTTTACCTAACTGGTTGCAGGTGTGGTGGCGGGAGTTTGGGTCCGGAGCTGACCCGTATTTATGCTCTGTTAGACAAGAAGCAGATACCGTAATTGGTATCGCCCCACTTCTAGTGAGAGGAGGAAACGCTTCCTTTATCGGCAGCGCCGATGTTTGCGACTATCTGGACTTTGTTATTGCCCCGGGAAGAGAACAGGACTTCTTTAACGTCTTGCTTGACAGTTTGAGGCAGCGCGGTGTCACCCACTTGGACTTAAGGCCTTTACGGCCCGACTCCACAGTGCTCACCGATCTTGTAGGTGTGGCACGCGACCGGGGATGTGAGGTTTCTTGCAACCCGTATGATGTTGCGTTGGAGTTGGATTTGCCTGCTACCTGGGACGAATACCTGCTAATATTGAGTGGGAAGCAGCGACACGAGGTGAAACGTAGACTTAGAAGATTGTGGGAGGCGGGGAACATAGAATACCGCATTGTCGAGGACGGCGAGGCTGTGCGGGATGTTATGGGCACCTTTCTAGAGCTGTTTCGAGAGAGCAGGGAAGATAAAGCGGCATTTATGACTTCTCGGATGGAATCCTTCTTCAGGTCGCTGGCAGAGGCTATGGCTGAAATTAAACTCTTAAAGCTCGGCATTCTGGAGTTCAACGGGCTACCTGTAGCCGCAGTTATGTGCTTTGATTACAATGATACCGTGTACCTCTACAATAGTGGCTATGATACCCAATACAGCTCTCTAAGCGTAGGGTTACTTTCCAAAGTTCTGTGCATCAAAGATAACATCCAGAGGGGCAAGAAAAGGTTCGACTTCCTGAAAGGAGCAGAGACCTATAAATATCGCCTGGGCGGCAAAGAGATACCCCTGTACAGTTGCCAGATAGTTCTCAAGTGACCGCGACTTAGATAGTCAGACCCTCGATTAGGAATATTGGAGGAGAAAATTCCGGTAGCAGCAGGACAACTAAAGATAGCAATGCTTAGCGTCCATAGCTGTCCCGTAGGGGAGTTAGGGAGGAAAGACACTGGTGGCATGAGCGTTTATATTCGGGAACTCGCCCGTGAGTTGGGAAGGCGGGGGCATTTGGTGGATGTTTACACCCGAGTCCATGACCCGCAGGACAGTCAGATTGTGGAACTGGGTCACAATGCTCGACTTATTCATCTCAAAGTGGGGGATGACGAGGAAATGCACAAATTGGCAATCTATTCTCATCTTGCCGACTTCGCCTGCTCCCTGGAGGATTTCAGAAAGCGCAACGGACTCCACTACGATTTAATGCACAGCCACTACTGGCTATCGGGTTGGGCTGGGAGATGGATAGCGGCTTGGTGGGATATTCCCCATATCGCAATGTTCCACACCCTGGGTGCGGTCAAGAACGCGATTGGTATAGGGGAGGATGAGCCTGAGCTTCGCATAGTGACTGAAAAGGAGTTGGTCAAGAATTGCCACCGTATCATTGCCGCGACAGAGAGAGAAAAAGAGGAGTTGATACGCTACTACGATGCTTCCCCAGAGACTATTAGTGTGATTCCTTGCGGCGTTAATTTAGACCTTTTCCAACCTGTGGATAAAGAAACTGCACGGCAACAGCTAGGCTTCAATGACGATAGCATCATCTTGTTCGTAGGCAGGATCGAGCCATTGAAGGGCATAGACAGGTTATTGGTGGCTATGACCTATCTGCAAAAGAGGCAAGGGCTCAGGCTGGTGGTAATTGGCGACAATGACCATAGCCAACCTGAAGTGCAAAGACTACGGAGGCTATCCCAGAAGCTACATATTCAGGATTCAGTTGCCTTTGTGGGCACGGTAAGACAGGAAGAGCTACCGCCTTATTACAGTGCTGCCGATGTGTGCGTTATCCCCTCCTACTACGAGAGCTTTGGGCTGGTAGCCCTGGAATCTCTAGCTTGCGGAACGCCGGTGGTAGCAACTAAGGTGGGGGGCATCACCAGCGTGGTTCGTCAGGGCGAGGCCGGGTATGTGGTGGTAGACAATGCTCCCCCTCGCCTTGCAGACAAGATAGCTGCGCTTCTTTCAAAGCCAGATGCCGGTGCGGAGTCTGCCGCTTCAAATCGGGCGTCGGTAGCCAGATTTAGTTGGTCAAACATCGCTGAGGCCATGGTCGATGAATACAGGGCAGTGCTTAGTGATTAGGTTGCCCAAGTATGCTAATCCAGCGCCTTTTCGTACCATACACTGGTCGACCAAATCTTAAACCCGACAGATTCGTAAAGAGAGCAGGCCACTCTATTATCGCTATCCACCGTCAGCTCAGCAACTTCGATGCCTTTGCCCTTAAGATAGGATAATCCAGCTGATAGCATCGCCTTGCCTATGCCTTTGCCTTGGCACTCAGGGTCTACTCCCAGCATGTAGATACGCCCTTTGCTTCTGCCTAGAGTTGCGTTCTCTTCCAAGTTTATCGTCGTCCAGCAATAGCCAATGGGCTTATCTCCTCCATAAGCTAAGATTACATCCTCAGGGGAGCAGTCACTCAGATTGACGCGGTAGACTATTTCCTCTATAGTGTTGGGATTATAGCCCCAGGTGCCTGCAAAGGAACGATTCTGAATCTCGGTCAGCTTATCCTCCTCACCACGCCGGAGACAGCGGGCCAGGAAAGCAAGGTGCTCAACATCTAGCAAGTTAGTATGGGAAGGCTCCAGCCTCAATTCAAGGAAACGGCGGACAAATCTAAAACCCAGCTTGGATAGCAAACTTTTGGCGGCAACATTGACCTCCGGTATATTCACGTGGGCTACCCTTGCCCCTAAGCCTGAGGCACGGTGCATGGCGTTATGAAACAGCTCTGTGGCTACGCCCTTCCTTCGGTGCTCGGGGTGTACCAGACAATCAAGCACAACCCGCCCGATGCCCAGTTCCGGCGTGACATTTATGTAGCCGATAACTTTTCCCTTTATTTCAGCTATAAACAGATCGCTTTCGGGGGAATAGTTCAGTCGACCCAGGCTCTCGCCCAGGGCCTGCGGCGAAATACAACGTCCAACTGGATCCAGCCTTTCGGTCTCAACGTGCAACTGGACGTAATTGTTGAAATCGCCGGGACGATAGTTTCTGATGATGCAAGGGAAATCGCTCATCTTGGTTGGAGACGCCATCAAGCGGTAATTGTAACAGCTTGGCAGATATTATACAATTGTTGGCACCTTAGATTGAGGAGGCTTATCCGTGACGAAACCAGCCCAGGTAATGGTGATCACACCACACCCAGATGACGCCGAATACGGCGTTGCCGGAACAGTGGCCCGCTGGGCGAGAGAAGGGAAGGAGATCATATACGTGGTGTGCACCAATGGCGACAAAGGCACCAGCGATGTCAAACTGAAGCCGGACGAGCTTACTAAGATTCGGGAGCGAGAGCAACTGGCCGCGGCCAAGCTGTTGGGGGTGAGGGAGGTCATATTCCTGCACCATCCAGATCAGAGCTTGGAGGATACACCTGAATTCAGGAAGGAGATCGTCCGCTTGATAAGGATGTATAAGCCTGAGACCGTGGTAACCGCCGACCCTTATCGGCGCTATGTTTGGCACCGAGATCACCGCATCACCGGCCAGGTTACCTTGGATGCCATTTTCCCCTACGCCAGGGACCATCTTTCCTACCCCGATTTGCTGGAGGAGGGACTTTATCCTCATAGGGTAAAAGAAGTACTGCTCTGGGCCTCAGAGGATGTGAATTACCGTTCCGATATCACCGATACCTTCGATCTCAAGATAGCCGCCCTGTGCTGCCATGAGAGCCAGGCAGGGCACTATCCCTCTCCAGAGTTAGAAAGACATCTGAGGCAACGGCATAGGATGATGGCTGAGGGAAAGGGTTTCGAGCTGGCAGAGGCTTTCCACAGGGTGGAGATACTGTGGTAGTCCAGTCTTCTAATGGGGGAGCTGGCTAGGACGAAAGCCAAAGCACATCGCCGCACAGGTTAGGATTATGGGGTCGGGAGGAAAAGACAGCAAATTCCTCCTTCTCTTTCTTTAATATTGTAGGATCGCCGTGGCCAGGATATACCTGGGTGTCATCAGATAATACAAAAATCTTGCTGGTTATGGATTCTATTATTCGCCTTAAATTGGCTGGCGACGTGGTCTTGCCCGGGCCACCAGGGAAGATGGTATCTCCCGATATCAAATATTTACCCGTCAAAAAGCATAGACTGCCAGGGGTGTGCCCTGGTGTATGTAACACTTTGAGTTCTATATTCCCGAAGGATACCACATCACCGTCATTTAGCAAGATTTCCGGTGGTGAAGGCAAATTATTGGTGTCTGAAGAGTGAGCGGCAACAGGAAGCTTCAGCCTCGACTTTAGCTCGGAAAAAGCCCCGAGATGATCCATATGGTCGTGGGTCATTAATATGTATTTGGGATTGGTCCCTTTCAGTCGTTCCAAAATCTTGCTAGCTTCGGCAGGTGCATCTACCAATACGCTGTCTCCGGTTGCCCTGCAAGCTATCACATACCCATTGGTACCGAAAAGCCCCAATTCAAGCTTCTCGATTTGGATACTGTCATCTTTCGCCACGATTGCCATTTTTCACCCCCCGATTTGTCCACGTTGTCTAAATTACAATTATATCACAAGGGTGAAATGGATTGAACTAAAGGGCGAATTGTGACACGTCGTTCATCGACATTACTAACTCAGGGCTGGGCAGAGAAGAAGCTTAGTGGGTGTCTTCGCAACATTCAAGAAAAAGGGGCATCCAGAAGTTACCTCTCCTCAGGGATATTCAGGGGCAGAAGCGGAGTCATCGGGGAAAATGCCAACTGGAAACCGAGCCTCAACTCCTAGTCCTAGATTCAGCGTTCCAGGAACTAGGAACTTTGAACTCGGAACACACAACCGAGAACAGTGTCAATTGATTGTGGTAATGGAATCATTCTTGGGGACAACAGCGAGAACCAAGAACCACGACTCTAGCAGAAACGCCGCGAGGAGTGCAGTCTGCCATGTCGTTCCGGTCAGGTCAGAGCAAGGCGTGAGTAGCTGAGCTTCGCTCGTACGGCTCGACCATTTGGCTTTTAGTGCATTCGGACCTGACAAATGCCTTATTGGGCCAACGCGAGGTAGGGCATGTCCTCAGTAATAGGGCACCACAGTGAAAAGCTCACTATCCTGCTAAACGTAAATGCTGTTGAAGACACCTCAATTGACAACAGCAACTCAGTTTGTTACGATAGACAAGAAGATCGGAGAAGCCATGCTAAACCGTCCAGTTTACACAATAGGTATCGTGTCAGAGATTCTTGGCGTGCATCCCGAAACGATCCGGACGTGGGAGAGATCTGGCCTAATTCAGTCACCACTTAGGCGGAGCGGAAAGCGATTCTATTCCGAGTACGACCTAAGACGATTGCGGTTTATTCAAAAGCTGGCGCAGGAAGGGCTGAACCCGCCAGCAATACTCCATTTCCTTCAGATGTATCCCTGTTGGCAGATTGATGATTGTCCCGAGTGCATGAGCCGCTCGACAAGCGTTGGCTGCGCTAAGCCCTGCTGGAAAGAGCCCGGCACCTATTGTCAGGTGTCTGCCAACGAAGACCTGTGCGCCAAGTGCCCAGTTCGCCACAAACAAGAGCAATCTGAAGCGCCAGTGAGGCCGCAGAGCACATAGACCCCGAAATAGGCCTGCAACGATAATCACCCTCAATTTTCACATGCTTACGGCGTTTTCCCTTCGCTCAGAGACATTGTCTGTTCCCGTTCTTCGCTTAATTGGTTTTTTGACGTATAGCTGACCGATCTGTCATTGGGTGGAGAACCAATACTGCGTAATTACCTTGCCCTTACCACCCTTACTTTTGCCGCAGTAGGACCGCGTCAGTTTGCGATAGTGTTGGTAATGCTATCCATGTCAGGTTAGTATAGGTGCCACCCCGACACGGCCAATATATTCCGAGCCGCATACAGTAATAGTAACTTCATAGGCACTGCTGAAAGACGGAGTTTTGCAGCCCGGTCCCTGCCGCAAATCTGCTGAAGAAGTCCTGTGGACGTTTTTCGAGCAGGCACCTACAACATAGGTAGGTAAGATGCATACACATGGCCCGCTGTCCAATGCAACCTATGTAGTGAGCAGCAGATGTTATACGCCACAGTGCCCATGTTATATAAGCCTAATGGCTGACTTGACATCTACGCATCGACTGAGGTAATATATAGTGTAGAACTTATGTTGAAAGGAGGAAAAGGAAAATGGGTACAGCAGAAGGACGACTCCCTGCCATACCACAGGTCGATGAAGACGGATTCCTATTAGAAGCACAACCGTGGACCAAGGAAGTCGCAGATATTCTGGCGCAGGAGGTGGTACCGGAAGGCCTCACAGAGGACCATTGGAGATTAATAGACTACATGAGACAGTACTACCTCAGGATGGGGTCTGTGCCGCCAGTACGAATGCTGTCCCGGCACACAGAGTTGAGCCTCCGGCGCATCAAGGAACTGTTCCCTCAGGGGCTCACCAAAGGCCCTTGCAGGCTAGCCGGAATACCTAGAATCGCAATCAGACCCAGCTTTCTCTATCCTTGACTAGCTTGGGAGCGCGCACGGTGATGATCTTCCCCGCGGGCTCGCTCTCTGTGCTCAATGGGCTCGCGGCGATGACTGAATACCGCTTGGCGTGGAAGGCATATCACACAACTTGGATGGGAGGGTAGAAATGGAGACTTTTTCGTGGTTGCAAATAGCTACATATGTGTTTTGTGCATTGATCATCATTAGTTTCGCCGCAAAAGTGGTTAGGTACGCGAAAATGCCGCCTCATTTGAGGTGGGAACTCTATCCGCTTCCCGGTGATACAAAGCGTCCTTGGGGAGGGTCTTACTTGGAAGAATCAGAGTGGTGGACAAAACCCCGTGAAGCGAAGAGCCTCCTAGGGGAACTGAAGTTTATGGGGCGAGAGGTGCTCTTTTTCAAGGAGTACTACCATCGAAACAGAAGCTACTGGTACCTTGTCTATCCCTTCCATATGGGGATCTTCCTGTTTGTCGGCTTCTTCGCACTGCTTCTCGTTGGTGCACTAACAATGGTGGGTGGTGTAGCTGTATCCGCTGAATCGGCGAATGCCTGGGGCAAGGTGGTCTATTACATGACGCTGGTAGTGGGGGGTGCCGGTTTTGTGTTGGGAATCGTTGGAGGTGTTGGCCTGTTCATCAGAAGGCTGATAGATCAGGATCTAAAGCCCTATACCGAGCGTATAGGATATTTCAACTTGCTATTCGTTCTGGTTGTTTTCCTAACGGGATTGTTCTCCTGGGCTTTTGCTGACCATACTTTCGCTACTGCCAGAGAGTACGTGAATAGCCTGATCACTTTCAAGGGTGCCGGGAACATAGACACGTTGATAGCCGCTCACATCATATTGCTTGCGCTACTCCTGGCCTATATGCCTTTTACCAATATGATGCACTTCTTTGCCAAGTGGTTCAGTTTCCACAGGGTGCGTTGGGACGATGTGCCGAACTTGAGAGGAAGCAACTTGGAAAGGCGATTGGGACCGTGGCTGAATCAACCAGTGAGTTGGTCAGCTCCTCATATACAGCGCGTCAAGCGCTGGGCCGACGTAGCACAAGCGACTACCGTGCAGCATGCGCCTCGACCCCGTATTATGGAAACGACCGCCGAGCAACATCCGGATCAAAGTCAGAAAGAGGTGAGTTAATGAAAAGGAAGGTAATCAAACTAAGTGATATAAGCAAGAAGTCGGATGAACCACTTCTCAGCATAACTACCGGTGACTTGATGCCACTTCCCCCTCCTTGTGATAAACTAGATCGCTCGGTAGTAGGGAAACTCAAAGAAGAACAAAGGAATGAGTACGAAAGCTCGCTCGATGGGGTAGTCGCTGTTGCCGTGCCCAGGCCGAGAAGTAAAGCAGAAGAGGAAGCACTCGTTGGCAAATTCCTAGAAGGGATGACAAAACTCCTCTCCAAAGCGGACAACTGGATGTTCTTGCAGCCATTGACGCTCTCGTTGGAGAATTGTGTCAAATGCCAGACATGTAGTAGTGCATGCCCGATATATGAAGCCAGTGGCAGGCAGGAAATATACCGACCCACATACCGTGCAGAGGTGATGCGGCGGGTTTTCAAGAGATACCTAAACGGCGACAGCAAGTTCTTATCCTGGTTGAAGGGGAACGATATTGAGCTCAACTGGGCTACCGTCGCCAGACTAGCTGAATCGGCCTACAGGTGTACTTTGTGTCGTAGGTGTGCCCAGGCTTGTCCTCTAGGCATTGATAATGGCTTGATAACTCATGAACTCAGAAAGCTGTTTAGCCAGGAATTGGGTATTGCGCCCAAGGAATTACACGAAAAGGGTACCGTTCAGCAGTTAGAGGTTGGCTCAAGCACTGGCATGACGCCAGCGGCATTCAGGAATATTGTTGAGTTCATGGAAGAAGAAATCGAAGAGAAGACCGGCAGAAAGATAAGGATACCCGTTGACAAGGGAGGTGCGGACATCTTACTTATCCACAATGCCGGGGAATTTCTAGCATGGCCAGAGAACCCGGCAGCGTTCGCTGTTATTTTCGAGGAGGCCGGTCTCAACTGGACACTCTCCAGCGAAGTTGTCGGCTATGACGCAGTAAACTATGGGGTATGGTACGATGATGTTCAGCTAGGTAAGATAGCATACAAACATGCTCAGATTGCCAAGGACCTAAGGGTGAAGAAGATCGTCATTGGGGAATGTGGGCACGCCCACAAAGTGCTTATTGTGATAGCGGATAGGATATTTCAGGGAGAATTGAATATCCCGCGGGAGAGCTGTATGCCTATCCTTGAAGATATAGTGTTCAGCGGAAAGCTCAAGCTCGATCCCAGCAGGAATAACTTTCCGGTTACACTTCACGACCCCTGCAACCTGGTCAGGCTGATGGGAATTGTCGAGCCGCAGAGAAGAATCATGAGGTACATCGCCCCACAGTTACGGGAGATGTCCCCACACGGTGTGGAAAACTACTGTTGTGGCGGCGGAGCCGGGTTTGGCATCATGTCACGTATGAATTTTCCGGACTGGAAGATGGGTATTTCCGGCAGGATGAAAGTGAAACAGGTCCTGGACGTTTTTCAGGATGTTATTAGCCCTGAGATCACCAAATACGTTTGCGCGCCTTGTTCCAACTGCAAGGGACAGTTTAGAGATCTAATCAGTTACTATGAGCTGGAAGAAAGGTGCAATATCCACTATACCGGGCTGGTTGAGTTCATCGTAAATGCTATGGTAGACACTCCAATGCCGTACATTGAGGGAGTGCCTGTGGTAGAGGAGGCACCTGTGACAGAAGAAGCGGCAAAATTGCAGGCAGAGAAGATGATGTAGTTCGGGCAAAAGTGTGTTGATAAACTCTCCTTAAGCACAGGGAGGGGAAGATATTGAAAGTCCTCCAGAACCGCCCACTTTACCCAATAGGTGTCGTTTCAGAGTTACTGAACGTACATCCGGAGACAATCCGGACGTGGGAAAGATCCGGCGTGGTTCGGCCACCGCAGAGGAGAAGCGGGAAGCGCTTCTACTCCGAGAACAACTTCAGACAACTGCAATTCATTCAAAGGTTGGTAGCAGAAGGACTGACCTTGAGAGCCGTACGCTACTATCTGCGGCTCTACCCCTGTTGGAAGACAGACAATTGCACCGGTCGCATACACAGCAGCTCCGACCAAACCAGCGGCGCAAAACCCTGCTGGCAAGATACCACTACCTACTGTCAAGTGGCCGGTAGCGAAGACCCGTGCACGAATTGTCACATCGCCAACCAGCAAGGGCAGCATGAGGCGAGAGACGAAGCCGGATACTGTGCCTCCCCAGCAGGATTACACGAATCAGAATCCGACTCTTGCCTAGAGGCGAGCCGGGAACAGCAACCGGTACCTCGACCTCATCTTCAGGACACCAGGGACCCAAGCGGATGTCGTCAGACGCAGTGATGTGGACGTCAACGCCCATATCCAATTGGGTTTATCAAGCCTCGTGACATCGGCTGGCGTGGTTCGCAACTCTGTCTTTCTCCATACCGCTGTTTAGTGGCTTCGACACACAGAGCTACTACCCGATTTTCTACTCGGTCCATGGCTACTGCAGGCACTAGCTCGTACCACATTGTCCAGAGAAGTGCCATGCCACCATTTGGAACATAAGACACTTGTCGGCCCAACCAAGAATTTTCCTTCAGAGAGAGTATATAGTATAATATGACAAACGGTGAAGGAGCAGATGACTTTTCTTGCAGGATAGATCTCCCAATGTCGGCAGTCTCATCGTTAAGAAGGTTGAAGATACTGCCAAGCGCAAAGGTGCTGAGGAGGAGTCATGAGATTCTGGAATCCGCCAAAACGGACGGTGGCAAGGAAGCTGTGGCTAGGCTTTGGGCTATTGATGCTTGTCCTGGCGCTTACCGCATTTATCTCCTACTGGCAGATACAACGAATCGATAGGCATGTGGTAGAGTTAGTGGAGGTGGAAGAGCCCCTTGCACAGGCCATTCTGGAGATGGAGATCAATGCTGGTGATACCGCCCAAGCAATATCAGATTACATAAGGACTGGAGACCCTGTAAATGTAGAGGAGGTACGTGATTCTGAGGCTGGTTTTAGAAGGGTTGCTGTAGAATTCAACGAGCTTGCCC
>SDBU01007614.1_pt1 | contig 12449 bp, 13 predicted proteins | sample 2277071 | NCBI WGS metagenome assembly SDBU01 (sample SAMN10397929, study PRJNA504765) | marine sediment metagenome | isolation source: marine sediment core GS08_GC12, 126 cmbsf | place: Arctic Ocean: Gakkel Ridge, Loki's castle | collected 2008
TGTTGCATGGTCTGGTCACCAGTTGGCACGCAACTCGAAAGAGTGGATACACGAAAGTGACTGACCTAAACAAAAACGCGCCTGCATCCTACTCGACGCACTCTGCGGTAAAACTATAAAGGTGAATGGTGCGAGTTGGAACGATTATAGGACTTCTGATGTTATGGGCGTATCCCGTCTGGGCCGCCGAGTCGGGGCGGATCGTCGGACGGGTGTCCCGGATGCAAAAATAAAACGATCTTGTTACACGACGGGACGACTAAGCGAAGTTTTATTATATTGCGATCCTGTCCATTTTTCGGTCGAAACTGGGGTTTACATGCAAGGGTATTTGATATGTGGAAATTGTTCTACGCAGGGACTAATCCCCTGGGGATTTCGCCGTCTGATTATCCTGCCTGGCTGTCTCGAATGTTTCGCATTTATTCAACATGTAAAGAACTCGATCTGGCGGATGATAAAGTTCGACGGGAACAAGCGAACGAGTCTTCCGTTACAAGAAAATCGAGTAGTCGCGGGGGGTGATTAAATGTCGATATTTACAGGCGGGGCGAATGAATTGCTGATGAAAACTAAAATGACGGGGGACGCTAAAGTTAATAAGCAATTAAAGGGGATCGAGAAAACAGGGTTAAAGTCAGCGAGGACTATTCAATCATCGTTGGGTACGGCGATGAAAGTTTTTATGGCTATGGCAGCTGTCCGCCAGTTTACTACATGGATGCAAACAAATGTAAAACTGGCGATCGCGCAGGAAGAAGCGATTAACGATCTCGAAGCTGCATTAAAAAGTGTCGGGAAATATACTCCACAGTTATCAAGAAATCTGCAAAAATTCGCCAGCGACTTACAGGGCATAACAATTATCGGGGATGAAACGACGCTTTCCATAATGGCGACATTAACTTCGCTGACGGACTTGGACGAAGAAGGATTAAAAAAGGCGACAGAATCAGCGATAGGGATCGCGAAGGTTTTCAAGTTGGATGTTAACGCAGCTGCGTTAATAGTTGGCAAGTCGATCGGGTCGACGACGAACGCACTGTCCCGGTATGGGATACAGTTAGACGTTACGGCGGATCAGCAAACAAAAGTTAATGAGCTGACGGAAGCGACAGCAAAACATTTTGACGTCGCGAAGGCAGCTGTTAAAACATATTCCGGGCGAATGGTTCAATTAAAAAATCGGTACGGGGACTGGCGCGAAGAAATCGGGAAGGCGATAACAGAAAACGACACGTTAAAAGGTTCAATGGAATTACTGGCGGATGCCTTCAAAGAATCGACGAAAGAAATGGAAAGCGGAATGTCGGATTTAGGGGATACGATTTCGAACGTAGTTATCGGTTCGGTCGAAGCTTTAAAGTGGTTAGGGATAACAGCGTATCGAGTCGGACAGGGGATTAACGCGATCGCAGGGGTCGCGAATATTCTACCGTCTGAAATAGCTAGCGGCGAAGTCAGAATGACGGAGGACTTAATAAAGCGGTTTAAGTCTCCCGACGGTTTTAAACTAACATTAGGTGAAAGGACCTCCCCGGCATTTGCACGACAAGCTAGAAGGCGATTAAAAGAAAGTCTCGAAATCGATTTAACAGAATTCGAAGGGGCGACGCTTACAGCGCAAGAGCGAGAGAGATTGAATCGATTTAGAGAAGGAATAGGGCTTAAACCAACTGTGTCTAAAGAGCCGATAAGACAAAGAGGAGTCGCTGTACTGGAAGAACTTTTGCCGGAATTGAGAAAAGAAGCGGGGCGTCGGGAAAAAATTGTCGAAGGATTTTTCGATCAATTTGAAACTGGACAAACGAAATTAGAAGCGTTTAACGAAGAAATGAACGAAGTCCTGGCGACTTTGAGGGAACTAAAAGCTAACCAGACGTCCGGCGGCGGCGGTGGTGGTGGGGATGGTGTTCCGACGCCGACAGTTCCGTCGGGGGGCAAAAAGGGCGCGGGGATTACGTCCAGTCCAGGACGATATGTTCCGTTTACGACAGCATCGAATAAGGCAATCATACACGCCAGAACGTCGGGAGCGACAGACGTTTACAGTTATGATTATCCAGACGCGCCACTGACGCCAATGCAGGAATTTATGACGAAGGGGAAATCGGATCGGTATATATGGGGGAATGTAGACTGGTCGCAATTAAGCGCGCCACAGAAAAAAATGTCACGCTTCGAAGCGGGTTTATATGCCGCTGGTTTAAGTACGGATAAAACTCCGGACGCGGACGACGTAACGCGTCGACAGTTCCGGGAAGCGATCCCCGGACTGGTTACGGCGGGGATGCAAGGGGGGGAACAGTTCGGACGGGCAGCTTTCGGACTGGGTACGACTATGGGTGCATCGGCGATCGGCGGCCCCTGGGGAATGGCAGCTGCGCTAGCCGCTAATCTGGCTTTCGGATGGTTGACGAAGGATCGGCGCGAAGATCCATCCGACATCGTCAGCGTTAAGGTTGTAAACATATCTGACATCGTAAGTGCGATGTTAAGAATATCTGGATTAATGCAAATACGGGACGCAGCTTCCGGAGTTGATCGCCTGATGTATTTAAGACAACGAAAACTTAATGTCATGTAAGCGGGTCGAATCGGCGCGGAAGCTGCGCGACGTTCTCGTATACGGGTCGACGTTTAGCGCAAAAGGATTTCAAGTATAAGCGGGTCGGAAACTATAAAGGTGTTCTGATATGACAGCTGAGAGACAATTAACGCTAACAGTAAACAATCCAGTTCCCGGGGACGGCGGGGTCTTAACGAACGGAACGGGAAACTGGGTCGACCTTGCAGCTGATTTTAGTATCGCGCTGGTCGCATGGTATTCCCGGGACGAAACGCGGCCGGACAATGCCGGGGTTATCCGGACACTTCCCGCGAACTGGTTAGACATTACGAGATTGCAAGCGGGGAATAGTTTAATCAGTCCGTATACTGTCCCGGTGGATCACAAATCGCGACAACGATACCCGGATCATTATGCGGCATATTATCGATCAGGTGCGACATGGGATTTATCCACGCCTGGGATCAGGATCGGCGGATCGGATCGGTTCGACGTTTCCTTAACATCGGATAAACCGTATCAGGTTGTCGGGACTTGTGATAATCCCGCGCCGTCGTCGACAGATATGCGTGACTTGGCAGCTGATTTTTCAGCGTTAGACGATCAGGGTTATCCGGAAGTCGTGCCTGGGGATGTTATTGTAAACGTTACGGAGAGTGAGTCAGCTGTCGTTTTAGCTGTTAGTTCGACGCTTTTATCATGCACAGCTTTATCGGGAGCGGCCGCCTGGAGTGATACTGACGCTTACGAAGTCCAGCGGACGATCACGCTGGGATCATCCGCGACAACGTTTAACCTTTTGCACGTTATGAATTTTAAGGAAGAGCTGAAAAAGATGGTCGCCGGAAGTTGGAACGGCGCGGGTATGCGAATTTCATACTGGGATCAGGAAAACGACGTCGCCGCTTTAAATATGACAGTTACAGGGGTTTCCTTTAGCGGTCAAACAGAAATCCGAAAGCTCCGGAACTTTATGAGAAACGCATTGCTTATAAAAGTCGATCAGCACAATTGGGAAGACAACGACGAAAACTGTTTTATCGAAACGTACTACGGACAGTTTGAAAACTTCGGGGGCAATGCCGGGGTTCGGGGAATGAATAAATCATTTTCATGGAATTTATTTTTTAAGGTCGAAGACACTGTTTTAATGGATGAATATTAATTGACCGATTCGCTTCAAATGTATATCACTAATCCCCGGGGCGACGTAACGATTACGGCGTATCCAGACGATTATGAGTTTTCCGGATACATGGAACAACCGGGATCGATTGTCGCTTCCTTTTTCTATGCGTTCGACAGTTTCGTTAATCAGGATTCAGTCACAAATCCAATACAGGATAATGGTTTTGTCCGCGTTGTCCGGATCGTCGACGGCGTCAGTCAGACAACGTTCATCGGGACGATCGATATCGTCGACCTGGCTATCGAAGAAGACGGACAGGCAGCTATCGAAATAATCGCGACTGATCCCCTGGCTAAACTTAACGATACAGTCGCAAGCGTCGCCGGGATCAGTCGGGGGACTTTCGTTTCACCGTCAGCGACGTTATCGCAGGAAAGTTTTTTACAGGGGCCGGGGATCGGGGAAAGCGATTATATATTTCATCCCGAACCAACGTCGACCGCCTGGCTTCCGATCTCATTAATCGGCACAGCGACGGGGGTCGCGACATCGGGGACAGTTTTACAGGATTCAGGCGCGAATCATTTTGTGTCCGGACGCGCGTATTATAACCAGATCATCCGGAACGATACGGACGGATCGTACGCGCGTATCGTAACCGTCGACAGCGCGTCGCAAATCACGCATACGCAGTTAATAGGCGGGACGAAAAACGAATGGACAGTCGCCGACGTTTACACGATCGAGGGGACACCGTTTACCGTTTTAGGGTCTACGACTTTAGGGGACGGATCATATGCCATAACCGGAATGAATAACGCTGGCGCGGTCGGGACGCATTGGTTCGAAATCGCAGGGGATAAAACTCCGGAGCTGTTAAAGAAGTTTAAAATCGAGGTTACTGGCGCGGTCGGATACGACGGGGAATATATCGTCGTCAGTTCGTCGGAGGCAGCTGGGACGACTTCCGTCGTCGTCGAAGAAGCGATCCCAGGGGGATCAGGTGGGACATTAAACAATCGCTGTATAATCGGGACTGCATTTAACGAAGGGATGCTGGTCGTTGGCATGGGGACGATACAGTCGGAATGGTTCTTTTATGACGGTCGCGATTATTCCGATCTGCATTCAGCATACATTCATAAAAACGTACGGCGGGGCGTCCTGGGTACGACAGCTGCGTCGCATGTCGCCGGGAATCCGATTCACCAGCAAGTAGCGCAGAAAATTCATCCGGCGGTTGCGGTTAAAATTGAAGCGCGGGAAACTGGCGGCCCGGACTGGGACGTTATAAAAGAAAGTCAGTATCATGTACAAACCGAAGACGGACGGATCGACTTCCTTTTCGACGTTTTAGGTTATCCCAGCGGATCGCCGAAGTACGATCAGATTCGCGTCAGTTATGGAATATTCGATGAAACAAACGACAGCGCGATTAAGATCGACCAGTCGATCATTATCCCCTTGCTCGAAGAATCGAAGGACCTTCTAGGCCCGGGTTTAACGTCGGCGGATTACGAAGTCGATATCGCCGATCTACGCATGACACGGGTCACGGTTAAAAAAGTGACATCGACGATTGAATTAATGCGTCAGATATTGGAAGAAGTCGGACTGGTAAACGGTGAAGGGACAGCGCAAGTTTCATTCTGGTATGGGTACGACGACGAAAAATTTAAGGTTAAATCATTGATTCAGAAAACACGCGCGAACGCTGATTTTAAATTCGCGACTGCGAAACAGATAGCGCAAACGTTCTCACTAGAAAAGATATACAGCGCGGTCGATGTAACACGACGGCGGGGGATCACTTACAACCTTGCACAACCGCCAGCGCGGATATGGCATCCACAGATAGGCGAAGGGGTCGGATCAAATGGGATCGCTGTCCAGTGGATAAACTATCAGGACAACGAACGGGAAAAGGGCTACGGCTGGGAAATAGACGGAACGGTTACGCATCAAAGCGTATTTTCTAAGTATATGGTCGACGGGTCGAACGATACGGGGTTCGGGTTTCGTTGCGCGACAGCTCCGGGGAACAATACGCTGTTATGTTACCTGGTACTTAACGATGATATTTCCCTGGAATTGGTCGACACGATGAAAGTCGTACTTGACTGTCGCCGGGAAGTATCAGTGGAAGCCGGGGAAGGTTTTAAATTCGAAGTCTTCGGGCATAAAACATATACGCCGGGAAATCCGCCGACGGTTAGCACAGGGATACCGTTAAGCGGTGGTTTAACGCTGGAGCTAGAACCCGGGAATACAGATTCTATGGGCGAAATCGTACTGGAAGCGAAAGGGATCGGACAGCGGATCAGGGTTGTATCACTGGTTTATTCTGGATTTCAGACAGACGACGCTCATAATTCTTTTTTCGGTCGCGTTAAGGAGGTCAGTATTCGCGGCCCGATGGAAACATCGGAACAAGTTAAATTGACTGACGACGAAACGAAGGATTCAAGTTTTCTTTACTACAAACGGGGACATACGAAACTGATCGATGCGGCTTTGGGGATGCACAAAACGGACTTTATCAATATAGGGGTCGGGTCCAAAGCGACGGCGCGATCTTTGGGACGTTTAAAAATGCTTGCCAATCTGACGCTGGATCAGGTTCGAAGTTATCAAATACTCGACCGACGGGATCTAAAAAGAATTCCGGAACGCGGGGATACGGCACTGACGCCGGAAGGGTTCGTCGGGGTCGCCCTGGGTGTTAAACATACGCTAAAGGATGCGAAGGAAGAAGTCATTTTGCGAGTTCAAAATTTCGCGCAGAGGTTGTTATGATGAAAAAAGTAAACGGGTACGGATGGATAATCCAGCTGGTGATTTTTGTTATAGCGATTATATATTTCCTGGGTTACAGGGATCAGCGCGTCAGCGCGGAAATTTATCAGGTCGTAACGTCTGAAATTCAAAGTTACGAACTTGAACAAGTCGACGCAGATCAGAAAGTATTAAAGGAACTGCAATCGATAAAGGTTAATTTAAAACGGTCTATGGAGGATCAGGGAGTTACCTGGATAGAATAATGAGTCGCGACGTAAACTTCACAAATAACGAAAATCCTGACGAACGGCTTTTACGGCTAATAAAGCGGAAAGCGGATCGCGAAGACTGGATCGTCGACAATCTAATAATATCGTCGCAGTCCGGGAAGGGATCGTCTGGCGTTTCGAAGGGACTGACGATCGACGACGTTTCGACAAGCGTCGAAGACGTTATTCTAATCAACCTTCCAGACGGAACGATAACAGACGACGGGGATCACGAAGCGACGATCGATCTGGTTATCTCGATCGCGGTCGAAGGGGAAGTCCCTGTGCCATTTAGTGGTGCGGTGGTATTAGACGCATCAGCCGGGAGCGTAATAATAATACAGACTGACGGCCTTTTTGAGTTTTCGACGTCAGCAAGTGTTATCCCGATCGCGGATTCAGCGGATAATTTCGTCGCGGCTTTCATCGAAACGGCTTTATCCGAATTATTCACAGGCCCGAAAAACTTTTTAGTCACGCCGTCAAGCGATCCGGTTAACGATTACGAAGTAGCAAATAAACAATACGTCGATAACGCAATTGGATACCATTTTGATAACTTTTTTAACGATACTTTATCGAGCATTGGCGGCATCTACTATGACATGACGGATAATGATTTAGGCGGTGTGGAAAGTACACTCACTAAGGCCGCTATGGGAGGCGGTGATGACCAGGCGCTATTCAACTTTGCAAGTTTGGCGGGTGAACCCGGAATTAATCAATTAGAATTAGGCATTTTAGATACTCATTTACATGTCGAAAAAACAGTTGGCAACCGCAGTCTTAATATATATGTGGAGTTATATAAATACGAACTCGATACAACCGAAACGTTACTTGCGACATCGGAACTTTCACGCACGATAACCACTAAAACAGCAGTCAACCTGCATTTTGTTTTAGGTGCTGATGTGACATTCGCACAGACTGACAGGCTTGTCGTGAAGGTGTTAGCTAATCTTGGGGCTGGCGGCCCGACAACCGTTGTGCTTTATCAAGAGGGTGATACGGATTCCCATTTAACATTCACCACGACATCAGCGATATTGAGTAACATTTTTGTAAGGCTCGATACTCCTGATTATGTTACTTTGACAGATGGAAGTAATGCGGACGCACTGCATGAACATGCTGGGATTGTTAAATATCACGGACTTGAAACTATCCCTATCGGTGATACAGTTGTTGATTTAGGGGCAATTGCAGACGATGATTTCAAACACGATGTATGGGTAAAAGTGAAAACGCTGGACGGAATTTCTCATGCACAGAATCGACCCCGTGCTCCGGAGCTTGGAGGCATTGATTTTTTATGGTATAAAGACGCTGGAAATTTGAAGGTTCGAATCAGCAATGATAGCGGTACTGACAAAACAGTTGTGATAACATATACTTAAAAAAGAGGTTAAGACAATGAAAAAACTATGGATGATTTTAATGATGCTTTTTGTGACTGGATGCTCCCAGGCTGTTGATGCTCCAATTCCATCCCCTGTACCGATTACGCAAGCGGTCGCCGGGGATGATATTTACCCGGTACTGTATGGAAAGAATACTGATGCTGACCCATTTGATGAATATTTCATAGCTGCAGAAGCGTTCTCAACTGGTCTATATAGCCGTGTTCAAATCGGAACGGATGATTTCCTGCCGGATACTTGGGTTGCTCAAAGGAACGCGGTTGTCTATATGACAGATGGACAGTGGGGAATTGTAGCTATTGAAGCCGTAAGTGCGGATTTAGAATTGTGGATGGCTCCGCAAAACGGATGGGATATATCCGGGGTTTGGACTTTGATTGACGATGATAATTTCGTTGATTATTCTTCCACTGATGTAGTCAGTAAACAAAATGGATTTCACACGGTAAATATTTTACCTTTTGCTGCTAACGGGGCAAGTATTTTTCCTGATGGTGCTGGGAATTGGATTATATATGACCTTGCGGGTGACGTAGCGGAGCATTATTCTACCACACTTGATAATAATCTTGCCGGTTGGGTAATATCTTACAATAATAATTTTATTATATTACATAATTATGAATCTACAGCAGGTGGTGGGATATACTCCACAGCAGAAGCCGATGATCAGATAATAACTGATGAACACGGCAATATCTGGCTGTTTGACCTTGACGCAATTAACAACGACCTTGATGTCGCAATATTCGATGATATCTATTCAATTATGATTGAAGATGATACGGCTCTAAACGCAATTTCAGAAGAGGTTATCGACATAGCCGGTTTCGGTAACACTCTTGTTGATTATAATGCAGTAACCAATTTTAGCGATAATACGATTCACGTTGTAGCTGTTTCTTATGCAACTGTTATCGCTGACGTTACATACTCCCTAAACTATTACAGACGCGACCAGAACGGATGGAATGATGCCGTCACGATCGATTCATGGGAGTTTGATACAACCGTTCCGAATGACATATTGGCTTTCGCACAGCAGCAATTAGGCACGTTCCCGCAAATCTCAATCAGGAATAATCACATCGTAGTTTATTATTTAGAGGCAATCCCGGACGATCCAGCGTATCGAGATTTACGCCGGATGTATCTTGACGATCTCGATTATAATCTGTATGGTACTCCCGGCGAATGGGTCCCGGAAAACAACATTGATGATAGCATTCACGATATCAAATTTTGTTTGACACTGGGAAATCATCCAGAAATTTAGTTGTTTACTAATCAAAAGGATTTAAGGATATAGCTATGCCAGAAAAGTTTACAGACAAAGAATTACTCGATTATCTCCAGTTATTAAATGACAAAAACGAATACACTGGGAAGTGTATTTTGCGCAAATCGAATACGGGGCGCGGTTGGCGGTTGCATGAATCCAGTAAAGAAGGCGGAAGTAAAGACGTTAGACTAGCGATCCAAATGGAAATGGAGGTCCAGGGGCTATGATCGAATTTTTTAATGTACGCAAACGGAAGGGGCTTTACGGATCGAAGGTCTGTATCGTCGGGCCGCATCCGTCCGTAACAAACGCGATCCAGTTTATCGATCCTGACGCTTTCATTATTGCACTTAATCGCGCCGTCCTGATCCCTGAGATCGATCCTGACGTCTTTATATGTGCTGATCCAGTCTGTCCGACGGAAGAATGGTTTAAGGACGCATTACAGCGAAAGGTATCGCGACTGTTTTCCAGGGAAGTCGTTATCGAACTTCCGTCGAATGTCCAGGTCGATATGATGTTTTTTCAACAGACGAATTTAAAAACGAATGATGTCGAACCGAAAAAGGGGGAACTGCGATATAACGGGACGGTTTTCGCGCAAGCGTTACAGGCTTGTTACTGGACAGGTGTCCGGGAAGTCGAAGTCGCCGGGGTCATGCTGGAAGGGAGCGAATATTTTAACGGGGAAATTCAGGAAAAGCAGAAACGCGGCCACTGGTCGACGTATGTTAATATTTGCAATGCTTTGATTAAATACCTGACTGTGGTTAAGGGGATGCACATAACGTCGTTGTGTGGGCCGCTGGGGGGATATACAGGAGTCGGGGTTAATCCTGCGACTGGAATGTCGCAGGTAAGGGGTTAATCATGCCGAAAAAGACAGAATTTTTAAGCAGTTTAGGGGGGATCGCAATTTCATATTACGCATTATCCAACGGGCAAATAGACGCGGACCAATTTACGGCGATTGTGATCGCGCTGGGACTCGGATACACGACGTCCCGGACGATCATAAAAGCACTTGTTCCGCGCTTTCTGTCCAATGGAAAAACAAAGGTGGTAAAAATCGATGAAACTATTTCGGAAACTCCCTAAAGCAATCCAGGCGGGATTAATCGTCCTGGTTATAGGGGCTGTGGGGGCGTGTCAAGCGATCTGTCCAAAGGTCGTACATGCTGACGTCAGCGATGATTTCAGCAATTCTGTGATGTCTGGGGGCATCCTGGACGGCGACGCGAAAGCGATCATCGAAAACGTTTTTATCTTTTCGCCAGACGATGAATATCAGTTCGGGAAACAGCTGATATGGGGTCGTTACAAGTTAGTCGCTTTCGACGGCATCGATGTCGTCGACGACGTTTTAATGCTGGCTAATGTCGGTGTCTCGAAGCGGTTTAAAATCTTTGGTCGGGTAATGGATGAACCGTTCGATATGCTGGCTGGCGGGATATATTACGATTTCGCGCGCCATTGGTGGGGTGACGACGCGCCGCCTGTCCATTTAGGTTTCGGGATCATGGAAGACGGAAACGCGCTTTATACTATGTATTTTGATTACGACTTAAATCGGCTGTTTGGGGAATCGCTGAATGGGTATTCTGTCGGGGGCGACATTTTAATTGGAATGGAAAATCTGACAAATCCGGACTGGCGGGACTTTAAATTCTGGTTTCAAAAGGACACCGATCCGGAAGGGCTTTCGTTTATCCAGGCTTATGTATATAACATCGCCGGGAAAACGACAGGCGGTTTCGGTGCTGGATATACGTTTTGAATAAACCCAGGCTATACCCTTTTTGATTTAGCCAGTGGAACGCGGTTTTTTTACTCCTTCGGGATCGGTTTTCCGCGTTCCCTGGCAAGAGGTTTTAAATGAGAGATCCATATAAACAGAAATTCCCGATCCTGGCGGACATTGCCGACGTCCCAGTCCCGAAGGAAAGGAAAATCGAGCGTATATATATCCATTGTTCCGATTCGCTTACAGGCGACGCAGAACAAATAAACGAATGGCATAACGCGCGATCCTGGTCTGGAATTGGATATAACTACGTCGTTTTAGGGAGAGCCGGAAAGGACACGGGATTTCATCCCGGATTAATCCAGCTGGGCCGGAAGGTCGAAAAGACGCCAGCGCAAGTTAGAAGTGACAATGAAGGGACGCTGGGTATTTGTATAATCGGGAATTTCGAAGGGGAATCCCCCCTGGATAGAACGATCGATAATCCGGCGGTTCGGTTACAGATGAATTCAGTTTTGATCCTGTGCGCCGAACTGACGATCCGGTTAAGTCTTCCGATCCGTCAGATCATCGGACACCGGGAAGTTAATCTGATTCCAGGTAAAGAACCGACGTCGAAAACATGTCCCGGTAAAGCGTTCGACATGGACGAATTCCGGGCAATGGTTTATTATATCCGGGAACTAGATTATACGCACAGTTACGCGAAATATGGACGACTGGTCGAAAGCTTTCTAAGGCACTTCAAGAATCGTCGTTATAAGTTTCACGGGGGCCGCGATGTTGTCAAATGTATGTTAGATAATCGAAAATAAGGAAGGTTTAATTATGAATTATGTTCAAGTTGAAATCGTTAAACTGGCGGGGAATTCGGATTCTGGTAAAGTATTACTGGGTGATTTATCCTGTCCGATAGACGGGTCGAAGGTCGTCCCAGGGAAGAAGCATATACCGTTCGGGGGCTATATGGTTATCGTGTCAGCTGTGGACGGTAACGACGACGTCGCTGTCGATCCTGGGCCTGTCCAGGAAGCGAAGGAAACGAAAACGTCGGCTAAAAAGAAATCAAAGGTTACGCTTAAGGGGTGCTAGTAATAAACTATGTATATCAATACAGGTAAAATGTTGGTGGTGATTTTTTGTCGAAGTTAATCACGGCAGTCCCGTCAAATACGCGGACGGAATCAAAATTAGAAATAACGCTTATATGTCCAGAATGCAAAACCAACAACATCGGATATTGGCAACCTGGCG
>SDBU01007615.1_pt1 | contig 12448 bp, 9 predicted proteins | sample 2277071 | NCBI WGS metagenome assembly SDBU01 (sample SAMN10397929, study PRJNA504765) | marine sediment metagenome | isolation source: marine sediment core GS08_GC12, 126 cmbsf | place: Arctic Ocean: Gakkel Ridge, Loki's castle | collected 2008
AAAAGTGGAAGACATAAAGTTGATAAAAGTTTTCAGGAAACTTATGGAGAAACCAAAGAAGAAGCCGAAGAAAAAATGATGCAACAAGTCCGTGACTGGCTCAAATCCCAATGATTAAATAAATAAGGACAGCTGTGTTAGTTTGGTAATTCAGTAACTTTTTTAACTTTTAATATGCGACATGATAAGTTCAAACTTCCAATTTTATTTCGAATGATTAGAATATGATAGGCGATAGTCTTTTGCTTTACTTTAAAAATATCTTTTATAAGTTAAAGTATGTCAAATGTGAATATCCGACCCATAACAGTATATTAGAAGTTCTATGTTATTTCGAAAATTAAACAGGAGGAAGTATTATGAGTATACAGCCTACCAAGAGAAAAATTGAGGAAATATTTTCTGTAAGCCAACCATATTATATTGATTTTTATCAGAGGGACTATAAATGGACAAAAGAGCATATAGATAAATTGTTAGAAGATTTATTCTATAGGTTTGAATTAGAATATAAAGAAAATATAGATTCAACCTTAGAAAATATAAGTAAGTACGATTGGTATTATTTGAGTACCTATGTAACTAATATCTATAGAGGGAAAACATTTATTGTTGATGGGCAACAAAGATTAGCTTCAATAACTCTTATTTTAATTAAATTATGCCACCTTGCTATAAAATATGAATTGGAAGACCATGCAGAATTATTAAAAAAACATATTAGAGGAATTGGAATAGAAGGAAAAAAATTCTGGATGGGATGGGACAATAGGGAAGCGGTTCTACAAGATTTACTTGAAAATAGCACGGGAACAAAAGAATTAGAAGAAGATGATGATATTAGTGTCATAAACTTATATAAAAACTATAGAGTTATCGACAAAATGCTAGAATCAAATTTAAATACTTTACACAAATTTGAATCATTTCTCTTATATTTTTTGACGAAAGTACTGTTAGTAGAAATTCAAATAGATGAAGTAAAAGATGTTCCCATGGTTTTTGAAGTAATAAATGATAGAGGAGAGAGATTAAAGCCTTATGAAGTTTTAAAAGGCAAGTTATTAGGGCAATTAGATAAAAGTGAAGTAGATGTATATAACGAAATTTGGGATTGTAATATTCATAGCTTACAGAAAATAAATGAAAAAGAAGCAGATAATTTCTTTCGCTTCTACTTCAGATCAAAATTTGTTGATACTACTGCCGAATATCGAGAATTTGATGGTGACTACCACAAGGCTCTTTATTTAAAAAAATGGAACAAGAAAATACAGTTAAAACAAAATATTAAAAAGGTTAAATCCTTTGTAAAAGAGGATTTAGATTATTATGCAAAATTGTATCTCAAATTAGTGCAAGAATCGGATAAAAAAGAGTCTGTGCTTAGCGAGCATTTGTTATACAACAACTTAAACGACCAAGATAGACAATATTTATTGATTTTATCATCGTGTGATCTCAATGACCCCCAGGAAACAGAAAAAGTTAGGGTAGTCGCTAAATTATTTGATAGATATTACACAATGTTGCAGTTAACAGGTTCTTACGACAGTAATATATTCACAGAGAGTATCCTAAATCTTAATAAAAAGATAAGGAATAAATCAATTGAAGATATTAAAAAAGCATTCAATGAACAACTAATTGATGATATTTCAAAGGCTAAAGGCGTAGAGATTAAAACACCATTTGACTGGGGTTATTTCAGAGATGCCAATCGTAATCTAGGCATCAGGTTTATCAGGTACTTCTTTGGGCGGATAGAACATTTCATTGCTAATAATTGTAAAATACAGTGTGAGGACTATTATAATTTAGTTAGGAATACCGGTTCAGTTAGTGGTTATCATATAGAACATATAATTGCCGATAATGAAGAGAATAGAAACTTATTTGGAGATGAAGAACTTTTCCATTCTGAAAGAAATAGACTCGGAGCATTGACATTATTAAAAGGAAGGGATAATTTGTCATCTGGAAATGAGGCGTATTCTAAAAAATTAGAAACGTATTCAGGAAAAGCTAATTTGGTATGGACACAATCTCTTAGAAACGATTTTTACCACAGCAATCGTGATTTCATAGATTTTACGAATAAATATAAATTAAATTTTAAATCACATATGGATAAGTTTGATAAAAATACAGTAGACGAGAGACAAAAACTATTATTTGATATAGTAAAAATAATATGGTAATGAAATTAATGCTGTTAAAATGAGAGAGTTTATGGGGGTCTTGAAATATAACAAAGGATATATTATCTTTGCAACATGAACGGACCATTATGGATATAATTTTCAGGAGTAATTTATCACATCACTTCCAGAAGAAATACTATACAAACGATTTTTCTTGATATTAAAAAAATTGGGGGGAGATATGAAAAGTGATATTGCAAGAACTGGCCCAAGGAAGTTTTCAGGGAATAGCAAAGAAGGCAATACTAATTTGTCTTTTACAACGGAAGCGAGTATCTCTGAAGAGCCCAGTGCGGTAGTTCCGCACGCTGGGATCTGTGCGGGGGCAGTCAGGTAACTGGCTGTCTTACCGTAACAACCTATAGGGTCTGAGGAATTTTCTTAACCAGATGGTTGAGGCTTTAGATATTATTATAGATAGACGTCCTAAAGGAAAACCTTGTAAAGTAGAAAGCTAAACTATAGAAAAATAGGATGTCCCTATTTAAAAATAAATTGTAAAAAGTGAGGGGGGATAATTGCCGATGAAGACCGAGGTAGGCGAGCTAACAAAAGCCACAAAAACAATTTTTCTAATTGGATTTTCAGTTTTATTGTTTGTAGTTACTAAATTAGTAACTGGTAGATGGCTTCCAACAGCGGAAGATGGAGTTTGGTTTCAGTTTGGTTTATTACTTGTAGTCCTTGGTTCATTTTTCCTTGAAACTCACTTTTCAAAACCCAACGATGTAGTTATAAATAGCATTTCTGTCCTTGTAACATTATTGTCTTTGAGCAATAGAAAAGATTTCATCGGTTGGTACATAATGGTAATCATTAGTGGTTTATTGCTTGTTTTATCGCTGCTAACGTTAATTTTGTATAATAGAGAAGAAAGCGAATTTTCACAACGAAATAGAATAGCAAAAGTTCTATATAATATATCTACTTTTGCTGGGCAGGGTCGTCTTTTCTTTTCAGTAATATTTCTTTTAGCCATAGCTTCTTATTATTCAACTAAGTCAGATGATTTCTTTAAACTGCTACTGTTTTGGGGATTTATTACGATAATAGGACCTTCGGGGCTTGCTAATCTAGTTGACAGGCTTATAAAACTGAGAGTGAAAGGAAAGATTCAAGACATTGGAACAATAATTGGGATATTGAGTCCAAATGTTGTGTTCGCCAAAGTTAATGAAGATGTTAAAATAGATAAATATGACCCCGTTGCCATACGTTTATCTACCAGTGCCCGAAGGAAAGAAATAGGATTTATCTTGGGAGACTATTTACTCCAGAATGAAAAATGGATTCGAATTATTACAATCGATAGTTTAGATAAGTTGAATCCAGAATTAGAGATTGCTCAAGAAAACAGCATTTTTTATAAGAAAGGGAGTGTATATAAATTAACAGAAGATGAGATTACCAATGCTTTTAAAGATAAATATATTTGGAAAAATAGAAAAGGTATTGTAGGAATAGTCACGCAAGACTCAGATATTGGAGAAATAAAATTTGAAGTTATTGCTCAACCCGATGTTACGATAGAAGAGGGAATGTTATTGAAAACTATGATCGGGAAAGATGAGGTTATTTATCAAATAACAAATGGAATTACTGAAAAAGAAGCTTTAAAAAAGGAAAGCGAATCTGGTTTTATAAGGGGTGTAGCACAGCAATTGGGAATTTGGAATAGTAAAAAATCTGGTTTTGATAGGTTTGGCTGGGTGCCTTCTCTTAATTCAATCCTATTTTTGGTAAAGAGCGAAGAAAAAGTTGACTATACTTTGGGAGAGGGAGAGATATTATTGGGAAATATTCCGAGTTCTAAATATCCGGTGGTATTCAAGTTAGAAGACTTGGTATCTCACCATACAGCTATCTTAGGTATAACAGGTAGTGGGAAAACATGGTTAGCCTTTACTTTAATAAAAGAAATGATAGACCAAAAAATTAAAGTCATTTGTATCGATTTTACTGGTAAATATAAACAGGACCTCGATCAGTTGCATCCGGTGATTTTAGTTCCTGAAGATATCATTAAAAGAGCAAATAAGGCTCTTGAGGGTATTGAAGATTTCAGAGTATCTGACCCCAAATATAAGAAAAAGATAGCCGACATTCAAGGTTATCTTGATAAGATGTTAGTTAAGGATTTTATGGAAAAGAACGACTATCTTGCAATCTTTGAGCTACCTGATATTTCCAATACATTTAGCGTCCTGGAATTTACGCAGTTATTTCTCCAGAGTATCTTTAATTACGCTAAAGCTCAACAAGAAAAAATGCAAATTTGTTTGGTTCTAGAGGAAGCACATACGGTAATCCCAGAGGAGGCTACCTTGGGAATTGGGGGAGATTTTGGCCGAAGTAAGGGAATAGTTGGAAAAATAAGCCAAATTGCTCTTCAGGGAAGAAAATATTTTGTTGGATTCTTAGTAATTGCACAGAGGACAGCAAATGTTACCAAAACTGTTCTTAATCAGTGTAATACAATTATCTCTTTTACTGCTTTTGATAATACAAGTCTAGCTTACCTAAAAAACCATCTGGGAGAAAACATGGTAAATGCAATTCCAAATCTCAAGGAATTGCAAGCTGTAACTGTAGGCAAAGCTTTTAAATCAAATAACCCTGTAATAGTTCAGATAGAAAAAAGATCAGAAATAATTCCAATTTCTATTGGAAAAAAGTAAATCTTTTGCTTTCATTGGAAAACAGATCCTTAATAAAATGATAAAATAGAGACACATCCCATTTTCTTAGACAATTAATATTTTACTTTTAAATTATATAAATAGGGACAACAGGTCCCATTTTCTAAAATAAAAATATTTTCCGAAAAAGCAGGATTTTCTCAATCTTTTGTCGTATTAATATTAAGATGTAGAAAAAATAGAAAAGAATAATTTTTTTACTCTCTGGCGGCGATTCAATAAGATAAATATATATTTTGAAGTGTGACAAAAAACCATCCAGTGACACGTAAAAATGATGGGGATAAGGGAATAAAGAGTGGTAAAAATAAGAACTAAGGCTTACTTTCGTATATTAGTTATATAGATATTTTAGAATTCCACCATAAAAGGAAGGGAGGGTATACATATGGTCGAATTAGTTAGTTTTCAACCGACAAAGAGATTATTTATCGATATTCTGACAAGAGATATTTCCATACACGATTGTATCCTTGATTTGTTAGATAACGCAGTTGATTCTTACACAAGGAATAGAATCGACAAAAAGAGAAAGATTCAGTTAAATTTCGATAAAAGTAAAGTAAGCATTTTTGATAATTGTGGGGGTATCGAAAAAGAAAGATTAAAGAAAGAAGTGTTTCGTTTTGGAGCTAAAGACTTTTCGATTTGTGTTCCTACTATTGGAGTGTATGGCATAGGTTTAAAAAGATCGATTTTTAAACTTGGGGAATCAACTGTTTTCGAAACAGACGATGGAAAAAATTATTGTAAACTTAAAATAGATGTAAACGACTGGCTCAACAAAAAAGACAAAAAAGGTGATGATATATGGGACTTAGAACTAACCGAAACATCTACAACTAGATTGGTAAATGGGCAAAAACCTTATACTAGAATTGAAGTAAAAAACTTACGGTACGAAACAAAAGAAACTTTTACTCCAGATTTTGAAAAGAATTTAAAAGAAACAGTTAAGATATATTATTCGCGCTTCATCCAAAACGATAGAGTTAATTTCTATATAAACGATGAAGACCAAAGAGGTTTTGAAATAAAAGTAAAGTCATCCAATGATTTTAAGCCTGTAAAACTTGAAGACGAATATGAGGGGGTAAAAATAACTATTTTTTGTTGGCTTGATTTAAAAAAAGATCAAAAAAGAACGGAAAAACAACCCGGACACCAAGGCTGGAATATTTTCATGAACGAACGTTTGGTGATCTTTGATGATACTTCAGAAGATACCGGATGGTTAGGCAGACGAGATTTTCTTCCCAAATTTCATTCAATTTATAATCAGTTTAGAGGAGTAGTTCTTTTGAATACCAGCGATCCTTCAAAACTTCCTATTAATACTTCTAAAAACGGTTTTAATAAAGAAGGTGAGATATATTATCATTTACTGAATCTTATGGTTAAAGTGGCCAGACCTTTTATTAATTTCCTGTCTGATAAGTACGATGAACAAAAAGAGAAAATTAATAAAAAAGAAGATGAATTATTAGTAACCATTGATAAGGATAGCAAAAAAGAAGAGGAAATTATTGAAACTTCTATTGATGACACTAAAACAGAATATCAGTCGACATTCACACCACCTGAGCAGAAAATTGAGGCCCGACCTAAAATAGTTCAAACAACAATTTCATTTAAAAAACCCAAGAAACAAGTTGACATTATGAAAAAGGTTTTAAAAGTTCGAACTAATTGGGAAGTCGGGGAAAAGACATTTGATTATTTCTGGGAAAGTGAGGACTTGGATGAAGAAGAGTGAACCCAGCTTTAAAACTATCAATTATATGTTCAGACCGAAAAAACAAATTGAGCGAAAAATATTAATAGAATTTTTTCAGAATATGCAACATGAGTTAAATATTAATATATCAGAATATCGGTACATTGGTCTCGGATCAATTTATTACTACGACTTTATTCTTTTTCATAAGTATTTAAACATTCGAGATATGGTTTCATTAGATAACAAAGGGTGTCCTAAACGATTTGAATTCAACAAGCCATTTGATTTTATAACATTTAAAAATATATCAACAACTGAGTTCCTTTCAAATAATGAATTAGATAAAAAATCATTTATTTGGTTTGATTACGATTCAAGTTTAATCTCTTATAATAAAAAGCATGAGTTGTTCATTAGCAATGAAGGAATTTTTGATGATATTCGTATTATTGCAAATAAAAGTAAAAAAAAGGATTTATTTGTTCTTACGGTTGACATGAAAATTCAGGACACTTTGTTTGACAGTCCAAAATTTAAGAAAGCTTTTATAAAAGAACATGATGAATGTTTGTCAAGGCAATATAAACAGGTGAAAAAGATTACTTTTAAGAATTATCCCTTGATTATACAAAATATAATTATCAATATTTTTAGAAATAACGAAAAGTTTCATCCTGTAAAATTTAGAAAACTATTTTCATTTGTTTATCAGGATACAGCACCAATGTATACAATTGGAGGAATATTTAGTGAAAATAATCTTCCGGGCAAATCAACCAAGAAAGATAGTTTTTTCGAAACAGATGAGAATAAGCTTATAGATATAGATGTTCCCTTGCTTACTTATTGTGAAAAAATGACGTTAGATAAGAATATTTTTGCTATTAAAAATAACTTGGATTCCCTGAATGAAGAGGAAATCATTAAAATGTTGGGCTTCGAAATGGAATCTGATGAATTGAAAAGCTATTTAAATTATTACAGGTACTATCCTCAATATTACGAAGGAATAATATGATAAAAGATATATTGTATCTAATAGAAGATTCAAGAAATTTAATAAAAGCTTTTCTCGAAAATAAATTTGAAAAAGTTGACCTTATTCTAACGTCCCCTCCTTATTTTGATGTTAAGAATTATGAGAATGCTGAACGACAAATTGGTTATAAGCAATCTTATGATGAGTATTTGAATGATATCGCGCTTGTCTTGCAAAATTGTTACAGTATTTCAAAGGATCATACAACTCTGTGGTTAGTGATGGACACCATAAAAAGAGAAGGTGTTACTCGTCCATTGCCATTCGATATACACAAAAAGCTCATCGATTTAAACAACAGTAATACCTGGATCCTCAGAGATGTAATAATTTGGAATAAATGTAAGAACTTACCCTGGCACGCTAAGGGTCGATTTAAGAATCAATTTGAATATATTTTATTTTTTTCAAAAACTGCCAATTATAAATATTATTTAGATAGAGTTCGTGAAATTACTGATTATAAAAATTGGTGGCTGACATATCCTGAAAGGTATAATTCTAAGGGTAAGCCTCCGTCTAATGTTTGGGAATTTACTATTCCCATTCGTGGTTGGGGAAATGGCTACCAGAAACATTTTTGTCCTTTCCCGTTTCCGTTAATTGAAAGAATTCTTTCAATTTCTTCAGATGAAAATGATATTATTTTTGACCCTTTTGCTGGTTCAGGTTCCGTCATAGCTATGGCTCAGCAAATGAACAGAAGGGCAATAGGATTTGATATAAACCAAAAGTATAAAGACCAATTTGAAAAAGAAGTTTTAATTGGCGCAGACTATTATTGGAAAAAAAGAAAGAAAGAGCTGGATAGGCTAAAAGATAACTTTAAGTTTTTCAAAGAAACAAATCAGAAGTTGAGAATAATAAAAGCGGGCATAAAGCTAAAAGAATTATTTCAAGACCAAATCTCGGAAGCCGATATAAATTTTATAGTAGTAGAAAAAAATAATGAAATAGAAGAAATTGACTTCATTATCTTCTCAAAGAAAAATAAGCCACTTATTAATCTTTCAGTTTGCGTAGATTCTGTCAATAAATTGGAAAGAAAATATAAAGTAAAAATTATTATAAAGAAGAAGAAGACAGAGGAACTTTTAAATGTCAATTATAATGAAAATAAATTTTTCGGATACTTAAGTAATAAAATATATAATTATGAAAAGGAGTTTTCAATAGAGCAAATTATATTTAATAACATAGGACAAGACATTCTGTTTACAAATGTTAAGGTAAAAATAGATAAAAAGAATATTTCCTTTGGAGAGCATGAATTCTGAATGAATTCCGAATAGAAAAAGAAAGGGGTCTCAACATTTGACATTTGAGGTTGATATGTCAAATGTTGAGACTTGACCCACTACTCGACCCCTGCAGATAACTAAAAACAACGATATGAAATTGGGTGGACGTGAGAAGCAACATTTGCCTTTTCCATTAGTATATCCCATCTTATGTTATGAAAAATACAATTAATAAAAATATGAACGAATATTCAAGATTTATAAAAAACATATTTGGCTCGCAAGGCAAGAATGGATGTTGGAAAATGCTCCCGGAATCTGACAGACATTATCCTGCTTACCTTCATTATGTTCCGAACTTTAAAGCAACCTTATGGACATTAATACTGCTTGCAGATATGTGCTATGATAAGAAGGATAAGAGAGTTAGCCAACCACTAAAAACTATTCAGGATCATTTTTATGATTCAGAAGCGCACATCTATTCATTAAAAAAAGATCATTTCCCAATTCCCTGCCTGAATGGAAATATGATTTACCTGGAGAGCTATTTTACTGGTTCAATGAGTGAAAAAAGTTTAAACGCAATTGAATTTTTCTCTCAATATCAAAGATTTGATGACGGAGATTATATCACTGAAAAAAATGAGTATTGCATCAATACAAGTTGTTATGGTAAACATAGTTGTTATTGGGGAATTGTAAAATTGCTTAAAGGACTTTCATTTATTCCTGCAAAATTAAGAAACCAGTCAGCAAATCATTTATTAGATAAATGTGTCAATTTTATATTGTTGCATAATGTATGCTTTAGTTCGCATCATAAAAATAAAATAATGATTAAAGACATGGATAAATTAACATTTCCCCATATGTATAAGAGCGATTTTTTGGAAATTCTCTGGCTGCTAAAAAGAGAAAATGTCAAATCAGAAAAGATTAAGCCAGCAATTGATTTATTGAGGTCAAAATGTATTCCTGATGGAGATTGGAATTTAGAAAAAAAGGTCAACAATATGGTAGCAAGTATTGGCGAGATTAACCAGCCAAATCATTTTGTTACCAAAAGAGCAAAAGAAGTGCTTGGTATTGACAATTTATAAGGTAGAAAAAATCATGATTAAAAACATACGAGAAGAATTCAAAAAATTAAGCAATCAGGAACATGCTGCACGCCTACAAAAGTACTTCAAAACTGGAAAAGGTGAATATGGTGAAGGTGATAAATTTTTAGGCCTTCGAGTTCCTGTCATAAGAAAAATAGCAAAAAAATATAGCACCATATCTGTAAGCGAAGCCTCTGAATTCCTCAAATCACAATTTCATGAAGAACGCTTATTTGCTCTTTTCATATTAATAGATCTTTTTAGAAGAGCGGATGAGGAAGATAAAAAGAAAATATATGACCTATATCTAAAAAACACGAATTATATTAATAACTGGGACTTAATTGATGCTTCTGCTGGGCGTGTTGTGGGCGCTTATTTATTCACTCGTGATAAAAAACCGATTTATGTATTAGCCAAGTCGAAAAACTTATGGGAACGCAGAATAGCAATTATGTCAACATCGTATTTTATAGGGCATAATGAATTTGCCGATACATTGAAAATCGCGGAAATGCTGATAAACGATAAAGAGGACCTTATTCATAAAGCTGTTGGTTGGATGCTTAGGGAAATTGGCAAAAGAGATTTTGAATTAGAAGAGAACTTTCTAAAAAGGCATTACGAAGGTATGCCTCGAACCATGTTACGCTATGCGATTGAAAAATTTCCTGAAGAAAAACGGAAGAGTTACTTAAAAGGGAATTATAAAAACACATAACAATGCACCTCACCAGAGTCAAGAGACAGGTCAGGTCTTGAGATATAAGAAAAAATAAGATGACATGTTTTATCCCACAGCCGGGCCATTATGTATCTAATTTCCCGGAACACTTTCTCATATCACCTCCCGGGGAAATGCCAATTGGTGTGCATGATACTAATAGTGATGAGTTACCACTTGACACCCGGTTATATATGATAGTAGATTAGGTTTAATAGAATTTATAAGAAATAAAAAATATCGTGAAATTTGATTGATGCGTGAATAATAATTATTATAGATATAATGGAAAGAAGTATTGTTCCGGATCCAAAAGTAAAATCAATAGAGTAGGAGAGTAATAGATTATGGAATTTCAGAAATTGATCGAACAAAGATATAGCGTACGAGCCTATAAAACGGATGATGTACCATCCAATATAATCGATAAGGTTTTAGAGACAGCAAGACTGGCTCCGACAGCAGCCAACAGACAAAGTTTCAGACTTTTTGTTATCAAAACTGCCGGTTTTAAAGATGAATTAAAAAAGATATACCAAAAGGAATGGTTTGTTCAAGCTCCTTATGTCATAGGGATATGCGGGATCCCGGAAGGAAATTGGGTTCGCCGGGATGGAAGGAATTATGCTGATGTGGATTCGGCTATTGTCATGGATCATATCATTCTCTCTGCGACAGATCTGGGGCTTGGCACTTGTTGGGTAGGGGCCTTTGATCCGGATGCAGCACGGAAATTTCTTGATCTCCCTCAAGATATGGAACCTATTGCTTTTACACCGATAGGTTATCCGGCAGATAATCCGGGAATAAAAAAACGCAAATCCATTGATGAATTGGTTCGTTACATTAGATAGAGATTTCTTTCTCGCAAACATAGGGCAGTTTGAATATTAGAATCGGGTCAGTTAGTAGGTGTGAACTTATGAAAAACAAGTCAAAACAAGGGGACGGTTCTTTGTTTGACAATACCCTATCGGCATTATAAACTGTCATTGGGGGAATTGATATGCCCAGGGTAGCCAGAATAAAAAGTAAAAGTAAAATCTATCATATCATGATAAGAGGCATCAATCAGCAGAATATCTTCTCCGTTGATGAAGATGATGAAAAATTTATTGCCATTCTCGCTAAGTACCATAAAAAAAGTGAATATGAAATCTATGCCTACTGCTTAATGGGCAACCATGTTCACTTATTAATCAAGGAAGGAAGAGAAGCTCTTTCTCATGCCATGAAGAGAATAGGAACCAGCTATGTCTCCTGGTACAACTGGCAGTATAACCGAAAAGGACACCTATTCCAGGACAGATACAAGAGTGAACCGGTGGAAGATGATGTCTATTTCCTCTCTGTGTTGAGATACATCCACCAAAATCCCCTAAAAGCAGGATTGACCGATGATATTGCCTCCTATCAATGGAGTAGTTATAATGAATATATTAACCAACCGAAGACAGTCAATATCGAATTTGCCCTTAAAATGTTTCACCAAGAAAGGGATAAAGCGCAAGAAAGATATAAACGGTTTAACCAAGAACCAAACAATGATCAATGCCTTGAGATGTCCACAAAAAGAGAGACTCTATCCGATAAAGAGATAAGGCATTTAGTATTAGGTAAATATCATATAGAATTAGCCACCCTGCAAAATGCGCCTACAATTATCAAAGACAAGGTTTTAAAATATCTAAAAGAACTGGATGGCTGCTCATTAA
>SDBU01007616.1_pt1 | contig 12448 bp, 15 predicted proteins | sample 2277071 | NCBI WGS metagenome assembly SDBU01 (sample SAMN10397929, study PRJNA504765) | marine sediment metagenome | isolation source: marine sediment core GS08_GC12, 126 cmbsf | place: Arctic Ocean: Gakkel Ridge, Loki's castle | collected 2008
GTCTTTCACCACTGGACGCCTTCAGCCTGGCTATCATACCGCCAACCTGCGACACCACCTTGGTCAAATCTAATGACATCGGCTTTCTCCCGGCCTAGCCGCTGAGATAGACCTCCCGCTGCCAGGCAGAGTGGATGACCTTAATCTCATCTATTATCTTCATACAGGCAGCAAATTCAACCCCTTCCACCACCCCTCCCTCCGAGAAGCCGCGCACCATGTCGAGATAGGTGATAATACCCCCCTATCTCCGGATTGTTCATTCTGTCAATTATTTCCTCCGCCGAGAAATCCCCGTCGGTTATCTCAGCCACTAAGGTCTCCTTTCCTGCCGAGTATAATGTATTAAACCAGTGAACTCAAGCAAGGCTATATCGAGCCAAACATCGGGAAATTAAACATGCTACAATCTAACCCATGCTTCCCATTCTACTCAGCGTGGTAGTAATTTCCTTATCCGGGGTAATGCTGCCCGGCCCGATGTTCGCCATGACCATCGCCAAAAGCTACCGGTCCCCATGGGCTGGCCCCCAGATAGCTCTGGGGCATGCGGTAATAGAAATACCCTTGATACTAATTATATACTTTGGCTTTGCCCAGTTCTTCCAGAATAGCATCGTGCAGCTCGTGTTGAGTATAGTGGGCGGCGGTATGATTATCTGGCTGGGTGTAAGCATGTTTCGTGCCCGAGTCCAGGTAGTCCGGGGTGGCAAGGATTTACCTTATAATGCCTTTACTGCTGGCATCATTACCAGCGGGCTTAACCCCTTTTTCCTGCTGTGGTGGGCGACTATCGGCAGCATGCTCATTATGAAATTCCTCGATTTCGGCACAACCGGGTTAATCGTGTTTATTATCGTTCACTGGCTATGTGATCTGGTCTGGCTGTCACTGGTGTCAGCACTGGTTTACAAAACCAAATCGCTCTGGGGTAGGAAGTTTCAAGAGGGATTGTTTATCGCCTGTAGCCTGTTACTTGTTGGCTTTGGGGGCTGGTTTATGGTATCAGGCTTCCAACTGATGGTTTAGACGCCTGCCACTCATATCAATATCGGAATTGCCCGGTAACCTATCCACCTAAACCCCCTTCCCTTTTAGGAGCTTGTTGCAAAATGCTAAGTAATACACCGATAATTAATACATAGCACAACCATTAAGATGCTGTAAAATATTATTAAGGTTAGATCGAGTGAGGTGGCTATGGAGTGGCAACAATTAATTATAGATATCTACATGCGAGTATCACGGGAGCTGGAGCGAGTACTTGACGGACTCACCGTGGAAGATCTAAATCAAAGACCTCACCCTGATTGCACTAGTATAGGTTGGCTTGCTTGGCATGTGGTGCGTGGCCAGGACAGGACTATTGCAGATTTCACGCAGGAGAAACAGCTCTGGATTAAAGAAGGGTGGCACACCATTTTTAAGCGGATTGCCAATCTCCAAGATACAGGATTTGGTCACACTTCGGAAGACGTAGCATCATTCAAATCGCCTGATAGTAAAACCATTCTGGCATACCACCATGCTGTGCTTGAGCAATTAATACGGTACCTCACTAAGCTATCTGAAGATGAACTCGGCCGAGAGTTTGAAAGTTCAATAGATTCCAGTACTATAACGGTTCATGCGCGTCTCGTAAGTAATATTAACGATAATCTCCAACATGTTGGGCAGGCAGCTTATGTGCGTGGTTTGTTAAAAGGTAGGGGATGGTTGGGTAAATAGCTCTAACGACCCTCCTTTTAGGAGAGGGGGATAAAGGGAGTAATGAGTATGAAAGTAGGCTTGGTCTATGACCCTATCTATCTCAAACATGATACCGGGTCCCATATCGAAAACGCCGGGAGGTTAGAGGCAGTCCTTGCTCACCTGGAGCAGACCGGGCTTAGACCGCAACTGACAGCCATCAAGCCCCGTGCTGCCTCCGCTGAAGAATTGCTGCTGGTGCACGATAAACAGTATATATCGCACGTCCAAAGTGCAGCGCACCAGGGCGGTGGCTGGCTCGACCCTGATACGGTAATATCACCCGATTCCTATGAGGCGGCTCTTTATGCTGCCGGTGGTGTCATGGCGGCAACTGAGGCAGTTATGAACGGAGAAGTAAACAGCGCCTTTGCCCTGGTCAGGCCCCCGGGACACCACGCCACTGCTCATCACGCTATGGGCTTCTGTTTATTCAACAATGTGGCTATCGCCGCCAGATATGCCCTGGCCCAATATAAACTGGAACGCATCAGTATCATTGATTTTGATGTGCACCATGGTAATGGAACCCAGGAAGCCTTCTACGAGGACCCCCGGGTGCTCTACATATCAACTCACCAGTATCCTTTCTACCCGGGAACAGGCTGGTTCGATGAGACCGGGAGCGGAAGAGCCAGAGGGACTACTATTAATATACCCCTGCCGGCCGGCAGTGGTGATGTGGAATATCTACAATCCTTCTCCCAGATTATCATCCCCGCCGCCAGGCGTTTCGACCCCCAGCTTATCCTGGTTTCGGCGGGCTACGACGCTCATTGGGCTGACGGCATAGCCTCCATGCAGGTGAGTGTCGCTGGATTTGCCCAGATGGTACGGATGATAAAAGAGCTGGCTGATGAACTATGTAACGGTCGCCTGGCCCTGACCCTGGAAGGGGGCTACAATCTCCCCACCTTAGCCGCCTCGATAAAAGCCACTTTCGATGTTATGCTCGGCAGCACTGAGATTGAAGACTCGGCGGGTCAATCACCACGCCGGTTTGCCACACCCGATATCGCCTCCCTCATCAAGCAACTGAGGGAGATACATAACCTGCCTTAATGGCTCCTCCGCAGGCTACAGGAAACAGAACACTGGTCACATTCTATACTACAGGGTTCAACATGAATAGTTACGCTAGCATGTTTCAGCCTAGTTTCTATATCCTGCTCTAAGTGGTCACACATCCGGTGGGCTTCTTCCAAGCCAGCATTCTTAGGCATTACTAGGTGCAGGTCTATGTAACGCCAGTTTCCTGCTTTGCGAGTGCGCAGTTCGTGAAAGCCTACTATCTCGGAATAATGTTCTACAATGCAAGACTTTATCTCAACTTCCTCTGCTTCCGGCAACTTGACATCAATCAGCCCGCCAAATGACCTCCTCAATACATCATAAGCCACTTTCAGGATAAATAAAGCCACTAACAGGGCAATGATAGGGTCAAAAATATTCAGCCCGGTAAAGCGTACCACCAGTAGCCCAGCCAGTACTGCGGCAGCGGAGTAGACATCGGCGGCAATATTGCGAGCATTCGCCTGTAACGCTATCGAATCTGTAGCCCGTGCTACCTTGAGCAAGTGACGCGAAAGGAAGATACTGACTACTATGGAAACCAGCATTACCCCTATTCCGGCTTCAGTCAGCTCTATGGTCGCTCCTACTATGACTCTGCGCACTGCCGAATAGATTATCAAGCCACCAGCAGTAAGAATCAGCACCGCCTGCACTATAGCCGCAATGTTCTCCACCTTGCCGTGACCAAAGGGATGCTTCTCATCAGCCGGCCTGGTAGCTACGATAACAGCAACGAAGGTGACGACTACAGCAAACAAGTCGAGGAAACTATCAACTGCCTGAGCCAAAATGCTGATGCTCCCGGTTATGACCGCCGCCACCACTTTGAGCACAACTAGCCCGATTACAACTCCGAGAGCAAGCTTAGCCGAACCACTTTGGCTAGAAAACATGACCCGCCTCCACTTAGGCTCTGAATGGGTGTAAAAATCTCCCCCACTCACCCTTCTCCCAGACTACCAATAGAGGTGGAGCAATATACAGTGAGCTAAAAGTCCCAAAAACGACACCAATCAGTAAAACTACGGCGAAATTCTGAATGGTTGCCCCGACAAAGAGCAGCAGGGCCAGTACCACCAGTAATGTGGTGAGGCTGGTATTGAAGGAACGGCTCAGGCTCTCAACCAGGCTATTATTTACTACAACATCAAAATAGGGGCTTACTCCCCTTTGCAAATTCTCGCGTATTCTATCGAAAATGACGACAGTATTATTCACGCTATAGCCGATAACAGCTAAAACCCCGGTAATGAACATCAAATTGATTTCCCAGCCTAATATAGCCCCGAGGGCAGCGAAAATACCCAATACCACCAGCACATTGAGCACCAAGGCTATTATGCCGCAGGTCCCGTAGCGGAAAGGATTCGGCATGCGGCGAAATGCCCAGGTGATATAAAGCAGTATGCCCACCGCCGCTACCGCTACCGCAATAGCTGCGTTACGCGCCGTCTCCGTGGCTATCATGGGCGATACTGAATCAAACTCCATCACCGTAAGCGGACCAAACTCAGCAATTAAGGCACTCTCCAGTGCTGTCTTATCTCCGCCGCTTAATCCGCGGGTGCGGATAAAGAAATCACCGGCTCCGGTGCTTTGCACAATGGCATTGGTATAGCCCACAGCGGCTAGTTCTGCCTTCAAATCAGACTGCTCTACTTTCTGTTCAAAGTCTACGGTCAGCATAGAGCCGCTGCTAAATTCAATCCCCATTTTAAGAGGAAAGGTTACCAGAAAAATAATGCAAATCAGGGTGAAAACACCCGAAATAATAAGGAACCAGAACCTTTTACTTATAATATCAAGCATTATTTCCTTCCCAAATACGGACTAAATAGATAAGTCCTCTTTGCCAGACGGCTACCCACGAATAGGCGCAGGAAGGTGCGGGTAACCACAATCGCGGTAAGCATGCTTACCGCCACACCGATAAATAGGGTCAGGGCAAAGCCCATCACCGGGGCACTGGCAACAATACTGCTACCCAGCAAGTACAGAATGCCACAGGCAATGAAGGTAGTTATGTTGCTGTCCCTGATAGCGGTCCAGGCACGATTAAAACCAGACTCAATGGCTGCCCCTAATGTCTGCCCTGCCCTTAATTCTTCCTTCATCCGCTCAAAGATAAGCACATTGGCATCTACCGCCATGCCTATAGACAGGATAAAGCCTCCCAGCCCGGCCAGGGTAAGGGTGACCGGTATCAACTTGAATATGGCTAAGACCAACACCCCGTAAAAGATTAACGACAGACTGGCCAGAACCCCGGACAGGCGATAGTAAGCAATCATAAACAGCATAACCAATATTATGCCAATTAGTCCTGCCTTGGTACTCATATCAACAAAATCAGCGCCAAGTAAGGGTGATACTGTCTGGTCATAGATTATTTCCAGAGGCACAGGAAGGCGGCCGGCGTTCAACTGACTGGATAAGCTAGTAGCCTCCTCATAGCTTAATCCCTCAATCTGACCACTCTCTCTAATGGTGCTGCGGATAATAGGGGCAATGGGTCTACCATCCTCTCCCCACAGCGATTCATCGCCCTCAAATATACCCAGGGGCTTATTTATCAGGCGGCTGGTAATTGCCTCAGAAAGTTCGCTCCCTTCTTCATCCCATTCAAAAACCAGCAACAGCCTACCCAGGTTATCCCGGCTTACATAGGTATTTTCCCTGAAATACCTGCTGGTTAGCGCCCTCTCCTCGCCGTCAATTACTGCCGTAGCTGGTTTCCATCTGCCCAGCGCATTTTCCCATTTTGCCTCTTCTTCATCGCCTGCCAGTTCCCCAAACCCCAATACTGCCACACGGGAGAGTCTTTCTTTTTCCTTATCGGTAATGCTGAGACCGGGCAATTCAACTACTATACGGTCTTGACCCTGCTTCTGGATAACAGGCTCGGTTACCCCCAGAGGGTTAATACGGTTGCTGATAACCTCCATCACTCCATCAATAACATCAGCCTCTTCGCCCGGTTTTATCTGGGATAAATCAACCTTATACACCAGATGAATACCGCCCTGCAAATCCAGACCTAACCGTATTCCCTGTCGCCCAAACCTCTCACTCTCAACTGGCAGGATTGCCCACAGGGCAAAGGCAAAAAGGGCTAACACTATTATGATAGCCAGCTTATTTCTTCTCAACATAATCTATTCACGCCGCCTTACTTAGCAGATGGTCACGGATATAGTCCAGAGCCTCTTCCCTGGTGGTTAATTCCCCTGAGGCTTGTGTCTCACGCACCGCCTCCAGTAATTCTCCTACTTTCGGTCCCGGGCTCATATCAAAGGTATTGATTAAATCATGCCCGTCAACCAGTTTAGGGGGAACAACCACACTTTTCTCCTGCTCACGCTGAGCCAATATATACTCCACCATTTGAGTATGCTCCTGCCAATGGGCTAGATTCAGGTGCGGTCCCCTAGTAGCTAGATGGTCAACCATGCTCAAGAATAGTACATCAACTCCAGCATCCCCGGTATCACGAAAATAGCGGTAAATAGCCCTGGGTGAGGGAAGCCCCTCGTGACTCATCTGCATCGGCCGAAGATGATGCCTCACTATAGTTTCCACCAGCTTTATCTCTTTAGCGCTAAACCTTAACCTTTCCAGAACACTTGAGGCGATAGCTGCCCCCTCCTGAGCATGCCCTAAAAAATGCAGCCGACCATCAGCCTCAATAGCCTTAGTCTGAGGCTTGGCAATGTCATGAAGGAGTGCCGCTAGCCTGAGGAGCGACCTCCTGGTGCTGCCGCTACTAACCGCTAGTTCAAAGTGCTGAGCCAGTGATGTCGACCACGGGGCGACAGCCAAGACTTTCTCACTGGTATATTCCCACTTTCCCTGCCTGAGCAGAAAATCAACGGCAACCACTGTCTTTAGAGAATGGTCAAAAACGTCCCAGAAGTGCTCTTTAGGCTGCTTGACCCCCTTCATCCGAGCCAGCTCTGGAACCACCGCCGTTAGTAAGCCCAGCTCATCAAGATAGGACAAAAACTGACCACTCTGAGCAACAGCCAACAACCGAAGTAGCTCTTCTCTCACCCGCTCACCAGCTACACCGGAGATAAGATGAGAGTAGCGATGAATTAGAGCCTCAGTCCCTTTATCAATACTGAAACCAAGCTCAGCCGCCAACCTCACCGCCCGCAGTAGGCGCACCGCATCCGAGGCAAAAGCTGTCTCAGCGACAACCCTGATCGCTCTCTGGTGAAGGTCATCCCAGCCATTAAAAGGGTCTATAAGTTCGATATCAGCATAACCCTTCCCCAACTGGCCGAGGTCAACTGCTATGGCATCTATCGTGAAATCACGCCGCCCCAGGTCTTGCTCAATATCGCCCTCAAAGGTAGAGAAATCAAGCTCCCATTGACCATTATCCGTCAGAACTACCCTGCCTACCCTATTCGCCCTATCCAACAAGACATACTTACCGCCAAGAGCGGCGGCCACCCTAGGGGCTATCTCAAGGGCATCTCCAGCTAGGGCAATATCAATATCAGCCGTATCTCGCCGCAGCAGTACATCCCGCACAAACCCACCGACAACATATGACGCTAAGCCCTGCTCAGTGAGAAAACGGCTTACCTTAGTCAATAGTGATAAGGCTGAGGACCCGGATAGGCTGCTGAAAAAGTCTGCTGTTACCATCTAAAGCTAAACTATACTATCAAAACGCACATTTATCAAGGGGGGTTGATAAGCTCCAGCTAAAGACCACGAAAAACAGGGTTTCCAGCGGAGATTAAAGTGAGGGATAAGCACGTTCAGAATTGCAGCTAGCGATTTTCCTGGGTTACGCCCCGGGCAATGCTCTTTAAGATGGTAAGAATTCCAATAATAGCGCGCTGCATATCAATTGGCTCTTGGGCTAATACCCTGGCTACATAGGGGTCCAATCGCCCACCACCATAGTCTGGACCCGTCTCAGCCATGCTTGGTGGCTGGGGGGACAGGTAGCCAGCTAAAGCAAATAGCTCACCCTCATCAAAACTCAGGGGCTTGGCGATTTTCCGCAGAACATGGGCTGAGGGGAAACGTTCCCCCCTCTCCACACGACCCAGGTATGATGAAGATATACCTGACACATCCGCCAGCTCCTTTAGAGTCAGCTCCATGGCGATTCTTTGCTGCTTGATTATCTTGCCTAAATTATTGTTGCTCATAGTATCCATAAAAGTATTATAATTCGCCAAATGGCAAAAGTCAATATGGTTTCACAATTGATGAACCATCTAACTATATGATTCGTTATTCATCGCATAGTTCCATATTAAGATATTTGTTATTAATTACTCATAAAATTCCGGTAGTTATTTATAAAATTACTGTTAAGATTTCAAAAAATCATCCTCGTACATCAAGGGTGCTAACTTGCCAATAATAAAAACCAAACATTGCCCTATCCCCAACCACAGTGTTAAAATCAGTGCTGGAGCGTTAGCCATCTTGGACAAGAATACATATTATCTCAGCAAGCCGGCAGAAGATGAGGTGCACCTGCGCCATTTAACTGTAGATGAGGCTCTACCAAAGCTTGACCAATATCTGAATGACGCCTTTATGACCGGTTTATATCAAGTCAGAATAATTCACGGTAAGGGAACCGGGACCCTACGCCAGATAGTCCGGAAGCAGCTCGCCAAGCATCCCTTAGTCGAATCATACCGACCGGGCAAGTATGGCGAGGGCGGAGACGGGGTTACTATGGTAGAGCTATCTCCAAAATAACCGCCCCCGTTGAAAGAACTGAGGTTTCCTACTATAATACGTATACCTCAATGCAGTTATGGTGAGTGTTGCCTAGTGGTTCAAGGCGCCAGGTTGTGGCCCTGGAGATCGAGGGTTCGAATCCCTCCACTCACCCCACTAGTTTAATGTCATAGCTCAGCGGACAGAGCATCGGTCTTCGGAACCTACCGATATCCCCCAGATAAAACCCGAAACTATCCAGTTACTATCAAAATGGGGATTTATGCTCCTGGTCTTATTGTTACCGCAATAGTCGCCTCTTCCTCTTGAATAGTTATATCGGTAAACTCTAAATCAACTTTTCCGTCACCACCGGTTGCTCCTTCGATTAGTTGTCTTTGCAAATCATCAACTCCTGCTGTGACGAGACCGGCTATTCTGTCTTTTAATGCCCGGGGCAAAGGAATAAAGCCAAAGTTAACCTTGGTTATTTCCACCTTGGGTTTGCCCTCTTCAATGCTGACTTGTGCTTTTATTTTAATAGTAGTCCTAAATGTGTCGTAGATAACACTCCTGGCCTCAGTGAGCACACTATTATCTGACTGGAAGTCTACATGGACACTTTCTATTGCTAGCGGGATATCCGCTGGTATTTCAATCGTGGTTAGCAATCTCGCTGCCTGGTTATTAGCCTCTGTCTCAGTAAAAACCAGGGTCACCTGTTCGCTCCCACCGGTGGCGCCGACATCGGCGATAGCTTTCTTAATGCCTGCTATTTTTTGCTCGAAACTAAGAGGCAGCTCAGATAGGGGTTTGCTTTCTCTGGGCGGAGCTATCATTGTGCCCGGTGGCGGATGCTCAGCTGGTGGTACCTCCGGTAAAGAAGGCACACTGAGCATAACGTAACTAACACCAGCTATGATGAGCAAGGCGCCAGCAACAATGCCTATAATGACTGGAGGACTTTTCATCGATTCCTTACCTCAGTTCATCCTTCAATACTCAGCCTCGGCTGAGATGCTATAGATTGCGTCATCACCAACAATAGCGCTACCCGGTTACGGATACTTTATGCGGCGGAGCTGACGATGTCAATGCCGCTAAATACAGGGATGAACCCCTGTGCCTGCGGAATATAGTCACAACTCTGGGGAGGGGAAGGTGGCATTAATAAAAGCCCGATTTTTCGCACCTTTGCATTTTTTTAGCGAAATTTTAACAGCAATTTTATGACCAATAAATGTTAACGGTCTAAGATGAAACTACGGAGATGAAAAACTTGGGTGAAAAGAGCGGGAGTCATGGGATGAGGGTAGTATGTGCCTGGTGTAACAAGGACATGGGAGAGAAAGATGGTGAGGGTGTAAGGGGAGTTTCCCACGGCTTGTGTCGGGAATGCTTTGATAAAGTAATGTCGGAAGAGAGAAAAGCTAATGCCAACAAGCCTGGCAGCAAGGTAGACAACTTCAGAGCGAATTACTTTAGCATAAAAGGGGAGCAAAATGGGTGAACAGATGATAGTCGATCGGGCAGTCGACAGGTATCAAAGGCTGGATGAGATTCTAAGAAGCAAAATGCTCAAAGACGAGCATGCGGCATTTCTCCAAGGCCGAAAGTTAGAGTTGATGCTGCTTATCTACAATTTAGATGAGCAAGCAATAGTGCGGCTGACCGAGAGCTCCACGGATGCCAAACCCGAAATGGTTAGCCTCAGCAGCCTTAGGGAAGTCAACCCCAACTAAGCAGGGCACCAGCCACCGCATCCCGTCCAGCGGTTCCCGTGCCTTTGTTTCACCCTGCCCATCTTCCCCAACCCTATTTTTATCGTTCCAAGATTATCTCACATGTTGGGGGCTAAGTTTAGTCCTCTTCCAAGGCTTTACCTATATCGAATGTAGTTACGGTTTTGTGGAGAGATGCGACTCCGGCAGGGGATAACGAAGGACGCTGCCATTGCTGTGGCAACGAGTTTGACAGCTACTGTGGCAAGTGCTAAAGTTCAACAATTCAGCGGATTTGGCGAATCCCAACTTTGTCCGTATGGCTGTTGGGCAAAATACTCGCTCCAAGGTTCTGTATGAAGAGAGAAAGTATAGTCTTAATTGGCATGGCTGGTGTAGGTAAGTCTACTGTAGGTATATCATTAGCCAAAGCTCTGGGGTTCAGTTTCATAGATGTGGACGATTACATATTAGAGAAGGACGGCAAGACGGTGCAGGAAATCATTGATGCCGAAGGTGAAGAAGCTCTACTCCAAATTGAAAAACAAAGAATGTATGAAATAGATTTGACCCGCAGGGTGGTTGCTCCCGGGGGGAGTATAATCTATCATTCTGACCTTATGGAATACCTGAGACAACACGCAACCTTAGTCTACTTGGATGATTCCTTTGAGAACATAGAGGGAAAACTAACAGATGCACCAACTAGAGGCATAGTGGGATTCAGGGAAAAATCGTTAAACCAAATATACGATGAAAGAAGACCCCTTTATTCCAGATATGCTGACATCACCATGAACTGTCAAGGTAAATCATGGGACCAAATAGCTAGAGAAATACTACACTGTTATTCGGGCTCAAAAGAATAAAACCCGCATTCTATAGCCATATCCCGGTTGCTTTTTCGCTTTCCCACATGACCCACCCCAAACCCCTGACTTGGCAGAATAATTTCTGCTGGCGCCGGTGAGAGGCGTTTACAAACAGCGAGTCTGGGGTTAAAATAGTCGCAGGAGCTAACTTGAGGAATTACATGGCATAACCTTACCCCCACAGGTTCTATTACCGTATTCGCAGGGAAGGCTGGATGGACTCAGGTTATTCTCCAGGCTACAAAATGCTGGTGATGGAAGCTAGCCAGCATAAAAGGGGAAAGGGGCCTGATATACCTTTACCTCCGATGCTGATTAGCCTAGACTGAGGATGGCCAAGATGAAACGCACTCCGCTATATGAAGAGCACATAAAGCTAGGGGCCAAAATGGTTGAATTTGGTGGCTGGGAGATGCCCCTCAACTATCCCCCGGGGATACTGGCGGAACACCTGGCAACAAGAAAATTCGGCGGACTCTTTGATATCTCCCACATGGGTAGATTCAGGATAAGTGGTCAGGATGCTTTGCCTTTCATGCAATACGTCCTGACTAACAATGCGGCAGCCCTAGAGCCGGGGCAATCTCAATACACCATAATACCCGATGAAAGTGGAGGTGCGGTTGACGACGCTTATCTCTATAGAATAGATGAAAAGGAATATCTTCTCGTGGTTAATGCTGCCAATACGGAAAAGGACTGGGTATGGCTCCAGAAGTACCGGCAGAAATTCCCCCGGTTAGTCCTTGAAGACCATACTGCCAGAATGGCTATGCTGTCATTACAGGGGCCAAAAACAAAGGCAGCACTTGAAGCAATCGTGGGTGATATTGGAAAACTTCCCGAGCCGATAAGAAACAGGCTGGCAACTACCGAGATATTCGGCGCCAGGGTGCCCATAGCCAGAACAGGGTATACCGGTGAGCCGCTATGTTTTGAGCTGTTTCCGCCCGCAGAGATAGCCGTGCTGCTATATGAGAAGCTGTTGGAGAGTGGCAGGGAGGCAGGTATTGTGCCCGCCGGACTGGGAGCCAGAGACACGCTGAGACTGGAGGCTAACCTTCCCTTATACGGACATGAGCTGGGAAGTGACGTGGAAGGGAAGGAGATTCCCGTGTTTGCTCTGCCCGCAGCCAGATTTGCGGTGAGCTTCGACAGCATTAAGGGAAATTTTATTGGACGAGAAGCCCTGGTGAAACAGTTCGAGGAAATCAAGCTGAGACAGGAAGACCAGCTTAACACGCCCAGGGAGAGGCTGCTAGTTCCCAAAACCATAATGCTGATGGCAATATCCGGCGGCGGTGTCGCCAGAGCGGGTTACCCGGTCTATGTGAA
>SDBU01007617.1_pt1 | contig 12447 bp, 12 predicted proteins | sample 2277071 | NCBI WGS metagenome assembly SDBU01 (sample SAMN10397929, study PRJNA504765) | marine sediment metagenome | isolation source: marine sediment core GS08_GC12, 126 cmbsf | place: Arctic Ocean: Gakkel Ridge, Loki's castle | collected 2008
TCATAAATATAACTATCTTCTTTCTCCTATTTTAATTTAGCGTAGTAAATGAAGAAAGTAATGAATCAATTTTTGTCGGTTGAATCAAGTACTGATTATTAGTGAAAAAGTTGAAAAGAGTTGAAGATTTTATTTTGATTTATTTATTTCCAACATGCACGTTGGGTCGGATTTTATAGAACTACCAGATTCTAAATAAACTTTTGCTCTACAACCACCACAAATGCTCTTAAAATTGCATTTTCCACATTGACCCTCGTATTTTAAGCCGCGATATTGGTTTAAAACAGGAGATGTTAACCAAATAGTTTGGATATGATTCTTTCTTACATTTCCAAGAGGAGTAGGGTTTAAGGGGCAAGGAGTAACATCACCGTTTGATTTGATATGCAGAGTAAAAACTCCGCATTCACATCCAGTCACGAATGGGGAAAAAGGGCTTTGTTCGCTAAATACACCACTTCCAAGCCTTTTAGAAAAATTAAAGTAAGATAAAGCTTCCTTTGAAAAAACACCCTTAAAAAAGGGAGCTGATCTCATCTTTGGAAATCTTTGAACTAAGATTCTTGAAAAAATGGGATTTTTATATGAAAGAGACAATGGATAATCTTCCTTAATTAAGCTTTCTAAGATATCACAAATTATGATGCTAAATTTTTCTATCTGATGAGGAGTTAGAGTGATATGAGATTGGTGAAATGCCTTACCAGAGGGAACAAAATCAATAATTTCTAATTTTTGCACCTTTAAAGACTTTGCTAACTCGACTAACTCGTAAATTTGATGGACATTTTGTTTTGTAATTGTTGTCCCAATACAAGTGTAAAGCCCCTCATTTAAACAATACTTAATTGCAGATATAGATTTTTCATACGTTCTATTTCCACGTATTTGTTCATGAACATCTTTTAAGCCATCTATGCTTACTTGAACATAACCAACTCCAGTCTCTTTTATTTTTTTTGCTATATCAGCTGTGATAAGAGTTCCGTTAGAAGCTAGAGCTATATTAATATTTTTCTTTGAAGCATAGTTCATTAGATCAAAAATATCACTACGTAGAAGCGCTTCACCACCAAAAAAAATGAGTATAAAATTTTTAGCTTCTGATAATTGGTCAATAATATTACAAGCATCAACAAAACTCAATTCTTCTGTATCTTGGTCGACATAACAATGGGTGCAATTTAAATTGCATTTATGAGTAACTGACCAAAAAACAACCGGGGGTCCTATAGGAATGGTTGGAACTTTGATTCCAAACTTTCCTATTCCTTCAATATAAGATAAAGTTAACTTCTTTAAAGGTATATTTTCTTTCAGAATTTCGGGGAATCTATTTTTTGGGATATTTAAACTTTTGCTAACAGCGTTTAAAACAAAAGTGATAATGGTTGTAAAGAAAATAGTTTTAAATCTACACTTCTTACAATCGGTCTGTTTGGTTATGTAATAATCTATAAAGATTTCTGAAAATTTTCTTTCACATCTAGGACAACATTTATTAAATAGATGAAAAAATTTCTTCAAAGGGATTTTATTCAATAAATTCCATAACAGCAATTCAAAATTTATGGTCTTGATTTTATTTTTTGTGAATTCATGTCTCTTTGGGAATTCTTTAACTTGGATCTCTATAAATTGGGTATCTCTATTTTGAGAATAAACTTTTACCATACAATATCACAATAAAAAATATTAAATTAAATGATCGTCCCGTTGTAGTTTTAATCATTCATTTTTTAAAAATTACATAGAAATCATTGACATTTCAGTAAGACAACTAAAAAGGAATCTTATTATTACCAAAATATTATTTACTAGTTATTATATTTTGTTAAATTAGAAATCATAAATAATCAGTGGAGCGCCAAAATAAATGTCAGAATTAAATAATAAGATATCCATTTTTGGAGTAGGACCTAAGATATTCATTTCAATATGTCCTTTCCTTATTATATTTGGTTATATTGAATATGTTTTTCACCCGGTTTTTATTTTTCCTTTAAACTATTATTGGATGGTGATTATTGGATCTATTTTATTGACATCTGGTATTTTCATGTTTGTTTATTCTGAAAGGGTCATGAGCTCAGCATATAACTCATCATCTTTAGCGACATCAAAGATTTATTCATATATTAGGCATCCTATGTATGCATCCTGGGTTTATGGGATTTTACCAGGAATTTTTTGTTTTCTAAATAGCTGGATTTTCTTACTAAATCTAATTGCATATTATTTAATCTTCAAAATTTTCATTAAGGAAGAGGAAAAATATTTATTAAAAGAATTCGGTAAAGATTATGAGCATTATAGAAAAAATGTTAACGCGATCTTTCCAAAACTAAGTAAATATAAGCCTAAAGAATAATACACTTGCGAATTATGGATGTCAAGCTAAAATATGGGTTTCTAACGCTAGCAATTATAATTTTCCAGTCAATTATAAAGCTTTTTGGGGTCATAATTACAGGGAGTTTAAGTTTTTTATCAGAAACAGCCGATACATTGACTGATATATTGTTTATATCAATAACATTATATTCGTTATATTATAGTCAGAAACCCGCGGATTACGAACATATGTACGGGCATAGTAAAATTGATTCTATGTCAGGGTTGATTCAAGGCGTGATTTTGATGAATATTTATGTGTTACTCATATTCAATGCAATTCAAGTCATAATTTCAAGAAGTTTTGAATTCATTAACCCAGAACTTGGTTTAATTATACTTACAATTTCTTTTATTGTTAATTTAGTTTTCTCAAGGGTTTTAATCTCAAAAGGAAAACGTCAGAAAAGTTTAACATTGGAGATACAAGGTCTCAATTTGTTTCAAGACTCTATGAGAGCAATTGTTGTATTAATAAGTTTTATTTTTGCTTATTTTGGTATATTTTTTATTGACCCTTTTCTCAGCGTTTGCCTCTCTATATGGGTTATATATGGTGCATTTAAACTTGCAAAAGGGGGTGTTATCGAGCTAACGGACACAAATCCTGTAAGTTTGATTATTATTGAAAAACTAAGACAAGAAATATTTAATTTAGAACATGTAGTTGGTGTTCATGATTTAAAAATAAGAGCTAGTGGTAAATCATTATTTCTTGAAGTTCATCTTTCTGTCGAAGATCATATATCGATCGTTCATGCCAACGTAATTATTAAATCAATCCGAAACATGAGTGATAAAGTTTTTCCTCTTTACGATGTCGAGTGTATAGTAGAAATGAATCCTTTAGCTAGTGAAAAATCTATTGGGGAGGAATTAATTAATTTAATTTATTCTATGAAAACAGAATATCCAAACATAATAAATTTTAAAGATCTCAATATTTTCAGGTTAAAAAATAATTATATTTTATCTCTTATTGTTGTTGTTGATGAAAAACTTCTACTATCAGAAGCTCACCGAGTTTGTACTAAATTTGAAAGTGATTTAAGGAAACAAGCTCCTTTTATCTCTCGAATAATTACTCACATTGAGAGTGAGATGTATGGTAGAACATTATCCTCAAATCAAATTAAATGTGATGATGTAGGACCAGAAATGTTAGAACACATTAGCAAAATTGTAGAGGGCGTATTAAGAAACCATTCACAAGTCAAAGGATATCATGGATTGGAATTCTGGGCAACATCAGATTATTGTTTATTAGAATTACACATTTTTTTTAATGGAACATTGAATATTTCAGAAACTCATAATTATACTTCGGAATTAGAAAAATTAATCCGAGATGAGTTAGGTATAGATAATTTAGATGCAATATTCCTTCATTCTGAACCATTGGAAGGACGAACGGATGGAATTCTTTTTTAATTCAATGAGCCTAAAATGAAAAATTATATTTTTCTAATCTAAGCTCTACCTGCATAGTTTTAATATCTTTTTGTAAGCTTTTATTTATTGGAATACCCGTTTCTTTTCTTTCTTCCTCAGAAGAATATTCCTTTTCTCCTGCAGTATATATTTTATCCTTTCCTGGCGCTAGTTTTGAACTTCTCAATTCTCTCATAATATTACCAGCAGTTTGTTTAAACTTTGGTAAAGGAAGAAAATTCCCGATATTAATCGCAAGGAAGAAATGCCCAACTTTTAATCTTTTCTGGTTGTCTTCAACTACTCCTGCGGTATCACGAAGAAATATCCCGTCCTGTAAAGCCGATGATAAAATCTCTGCGAAAGTAGCATAACCATATCCTTTATGTCCAGAAGTAGATTCACCCATACCACCTAAAGGCAATAATGCAGCGGAACGATCTAGTAGATCATTCAAAACCTCTCCTGCATCTGTTTCAGATTTTCCATTAGTAGTAATAATTAACCCATTAGGGAGAGGTTTTTGAATTCGATTGTATACTTCTACTTTTCCCCTCTGTATAATTGAAGTTGCAGCGTCTATAAGGAATGGAAAGTCCTCATCAGTAGGTGCTCCATAAGTTAAAGGATTAGTACCTAACATAGGTTCAACTCCAAATGTAGGTGGTACAGCTGGCCTTGTGTTAGTTGTGGTGAATCCTATCATCCCCTCATTAATTGCCATCAAACTGTAGTAACCGGCAATACCAAAATGCGTACTGTTGCGCACCGCCACAGCTCCAACACCATAGGTTTTGGCTTTCTTAATTGCTAACTCCATTGCTTTATAGGCTATAACATGTCCCATTCCACAATGTCCATCAACAACCGCAGTCCCCATGTTATCACTGACAATCTCAAATTCAGTCTTAGGATTGTAAATCCCTGCTTTAATCCTATCATAGTACATCTTACATCGTTGGATGCCATGGGAATCAATCCCCCTTAGATCAGAGGTGATTAGAACCTCAGAAATAATTTCTGCGTCTTCCTTTGGCACTTCAAGACCAAGAAATACATCCGTCATAAAATTTTTGAGAGTTTCAACATCAAGATACACGACATCATCTGGTGTGCTTTGTGATGATTCTTCTAGAGCTTGTTCTACCATTAAATCCCCAATTAAAAAGGTGTTAAAATTTATTTATATAAAAGAGTATTTAATTAAAATCATATTTATTATAATTTGAATGTTAGTGATTTCGCTAGAGATCTTAATAATTTTCCGTTGCTTTCTTAATAATTTTATTAAGTTGATAAAAATTAAGGGTTTCAAAAAGAGAATTCATATTTATCTAAGTTTAGTTCTTTTTGCATGATTTTGATGTCATTTTGTAAACTTTTATTGAGTGGAATTCCTGCTTTTTTCCTTTCTTCTTCTTTGAGATACTCCTTTTCTCCAGCAGTATATATTTTTTTTGCTCCAGGTTCCTTTGATGATTCTCTAAGATCTTTCATAATGTTTCCTGCGGTTTTTTTAAATGAGTCAAGCCCATTGAAACTCTCAATATTAATAGCTAAAAAGAAATGTCCGACTTTTAGTCTCTTTTGGCCATTTTCAACAATACCAATAGTATCTCTCAAATAAATTCCATTTTGTAAAGCAGCAGACAATAATTCAACAACAGTAGCATATCCATAACCTTTATAACCGGCAGTATCTTCACCTTTTCCCCCCAAAGGTAGCAATGCTGCTTTTCTTTCACCCATCTTTTTTAATACTCTCCCCGCATCTGTTATAAACTCACCTTTTTCGTTAATAACGGTATTTTTTGGGAGAGGTTTGGTAGTCCTCTCATATACCTCAATTTTACCTCTCTGGATAATTGAAGTTGCTGCATCTAAAAGAAATGGGAAATTCTCATCTGTAGGTGCTCCAATTGTTAATGGATTAGTGCCTAACATTGGTTCTACTCCGAATGTGGGAGGGATAGAGGGCCGTGCATTTGTTACTGCTAATCCTATCATTCCCTCATTTATTGCCATTAAGCTGTAATACCCTGCAATACCAAAGTGTGTTGAATTACGAACAGCTATTGCTCCAAGACCATATTGTTTTGCTTTGTTTATTGCCATTTTCATTGCCTTATATGCAATAACGTGCCCCATTCCACAATTTCCATCTAAAAGAGCAGTTGTAGGTCCTTCTTTAATGACGTCTATTTTCGTATGTACTTCATAGATTCCCGCCTTAATTCTATCATAATACATTTTACATCTTTGAATCCCATGAGAATCTATCCCTCGTAAATCTGATGTAATAAGTACTTCAGCAATAATAGAAGCATCATCTTCTGGAACCCCAAGTCCTATAAAAACATCTCTCATAAAATTTTCTAGAGTTCCATTGTCAATATAAATAGTTTCTTCAGACATTAGTAACAACTTAACTAGATCATTAATCGTTGGAAAGAATTTCCTAATTCATATCTATATTCAAATTACAAAATTAAATTATACTTATTATTAGTAGATAAATAAATTCATGGGAATCAAATTAGTGTCGTATTATGTGAATATGTTCTACATATTATTACCGTATATATATTACTAAAAGTACTAAGAATTAAGATCATAGAGTCTTAAAAGTCAATTTATTATAAATTAAAGTACGCCGTTAATGGAACTATGAAGCAAAAAGAAAAGTTAAAATGCCCTGTGTGCACCAAAAAATTTATCCCTAGAACTTTCTACCCAGAAGAAGCTATGTTTTCAACTTCAGATGGCAAAAAATTGTCAGGATTTAATGGATACATTAATTCAAGTGGGGTTAAACCGGTAGAAGTGATTCTAAGCTCATGGATTACATACTGCCCCTATTGTAATTATATGTTAAAATTTGTCAAAGAAATAGTAAAAAAAGAAAGAATTCAGTCTCAGAGTGTACTAATAAAGGATATTACCAAAAAATATAATAATTATTATTTTGGTTTTCCATTTGAAGATTATTCACAATATTTATCAAGCGTTACAGTAGAAATTAAATCTAAAATAGAAACATCTCTAATAGATTTAGATCTAACCACATTTGAAAATATTTATGAAATAAAGGATACATTTAAACTTTTAATTAAATTCTATGCGAACCTTGAAAAATATTCTAATTCTCAGTTACCTGAAGAAACTGATAGAAATCTCGCACAAAAGATAAAACTTTTAAAATTACCTAAGGATCTGGAGCAAATATTGTTAGAGTTAAATGAAATTCGAAATAAATCCATCAATAGTGATTATGAGCTCTCAGAAGAAGATAAAACTAAAGTAAAAGGAGCAATCAATGGGTTCATATTCAGCTTAATTGAAAAACACCTTAAACCAATTATTGATGGAAAAAAGTTGAAAACCAAATATCAGTATCTTGATATACGTGATCTCATTGCAGAAATAAAAATATATTTGAAAAACTACTTCAGTATAAAATTCAAAACGGGGAGAACTGCTGACAATGAGATAATATCGTTTCTGGAACAAATTATGATTAATTAAGGCGAAAATCTTTCTCAATTTATTCTATTTTTCTTAACATTTCATTCCCATCTATTTCTGGTGTTATCACCATGCTATATTGATTTTTCAAACTTTTCTTCATATTTTTTATTATGATTTTAAATGATTTAAAAGCTAAGGTTGATGGAAGGTTTTATAAGGAGATAATAGTTGATGATGACGAAGAGGATTTAGTTTATGTATTCCCTGAAACAGAAAAATTCATTTCAATCCTAAGAAGAAAAATGAATAAAGAAATTATTTCTCCAAAAAGTATGTAATATACATATTTTTGAAACTGAGATGAAAGCTTACTTCGTAATAGAATTCGTTACATCACATTTTTATACTTAATTTCATTTTTAAGAAATGGACCTCTTGGGGTGGTTTGAAGTTCCATTGCTGAACGGACCGCAAAATCCTCATCGCGGAAATTGCCCTGGTTAAGGTTTCATGAGTGTTGTTATCCAGCGTTATGTTCTCAGCGAAGCATTCCCTATAATGGTAGGTATCAGAGCAGTGTCTTTTGAAGGAAAGATGTAAGCTCATAATTAGAAAACCGGCCCGGCCAGGGATGGAGAAGCCGTAACTATAGATGTTTACGCTTTATAGTAAGGGTGTGGAGAGGCACGACTATTGGTCTTAGCAACAGAATTGAAACTTAGACTAGGGTTTTTAAAGTATTTTTTCTTAGGTTCTTTTCTCTTCAGTCGTCAATTTGTACCTACAAATTTTTTCATCAGAACTCATTATACAATCTATTACTTTTGCTGTGAATTTTAAGTCAGAGTGAAGAAAGTTAAGAATGGATGTTATATAAGGAACACAAATTGCGTTTTGGATAATATTTGAGCGATTAGGGTTGGATTTTCCACCTAGTGGGCAGAAATTTGATTTATAATTAAGTATTACTTCAAATATCCCATCATCCAATGGTTTTATTGTGGTTTTAGCTTTAAATACCTCATTAATCATCTTTAAGCTGTTTTCAATTCCAGTAGTACCACGATCTTTTAGTAATTTACCTGCTTTTAAACCTAGACTTGTTGATATTGTCTTTGGAAGGTTTGAGCCACCAACCTCGATCATCTCATTAACATAGGCATGGAAAAACTTCAAGGCATCTCTATATTTTACCATATCAAATTCCTTAACTATGAATTATTTACTAATACTTTATTTTATTTCGTTGTAATATTATATAATACTTGTTATTGTCATAATAGTTGTCACCAGATTCGTTTTTAAGATTTATAGGAAACTGCATCTAATTTGTTGTGGAAAGGAATAATTAGTCTTACATTTATGTAAATTAGGCGTGATTTTTTCTTGGTGACACATTCAATAAGTAATGACAAGTTCTATGATCATCCATGGGGATACATTCATGAATTTTTGTTTCAAATTTGTACTCTGGAAAAAGCTCATTTAAAAATCCTTTTGTATAAGGAACGCAAACATTTTCTTGAAAAATCAGAGCCCGTGAGGGGTTGTTGGATCCTCCTATTGGACAGAATTTTTTTGGATATTTAACAATTACTTCATAATTATTAGCATTTAGCTTTTTTATTGTTGTTTTCCCTTTCAATACAGAATATATTTGATTTAGAGCATTTTCGATATCAATAGTTAGACCCCTTTTTTTATATAATTTCCCTAATTTCGAGCCGGATTTAGAAGAGATCGCTTTTGGTAAGTTTACTCCTCCAATATTTACCATCTCTGCGATGAATGCTTGGAAAAACTTTAAGGCATCTTTAGGGATAAAATCACCATGTGTATTTGAATGAAATTATTTATTGTGGAAAATAAAACTATTTTATAAACTATACAGAGATTTTGACTTATTTAAATTTATCTGATAATGATTGATTTACGAGATGATAATAGAAAGAAAATTTTTCGAATTTTTGAAATTATGATTATGCAAACTTAACTGATTAAAATCATCAAGATTTAGTCTTACTCACTTAGCAATAAATATCTCAATAATAAATCCTTGTCTTCTGCAGCATATTCAATACCAATTCTCTTTTTTCGTAAAATATTTTTCTCATCAACATCTTCCCCTTGAGTGAAAAATAGTTTAGAATCAGGAAGGCATGAGTCTGTTAGATTGAACCTATCTTTTGTTATATCTAAAGCCATACATAGTTTTCCAGGTCCATCAGCTAAATTTTTAAAATTTTTTCCTATTTTTACGTTTCTGTTCTTTAACATCATTTCAATACCCTCAATTGGGAGTAGTCTTCTAATTAAAACAGCACATGGCATATTTTTTTTTTCAGTTATTACGTTGAGACAGTAATACATTCCATATATAAGATAAACATAAATTGTACCTGGTTTCTCATACATGGCCATTGTTCTCTTTGTTTTCTTATAATTATAAGAATGACTGGCTTTATCGTTTGGGCCGAGATAAGCCTCCACTTCATTTATTTTTCCAATTATTGTGCCTTTTTTAGTTTCCCTTACTAAAAATTTGCCAAGTAAGTCTTTAGCCACTTGAATGGTATTTCTATAGAAAAACTCCCGATTCAACCTGTTAAAATCTGTCAATTATCAATATCCTTTATTTAAGATTTAATTTATTTAACAAGAACTATGTTATTATTTAAATAAATTCTATTTACTTCTTAAAAATTAGGGAATAATGAAAGCATCAGAAAGAGTTTTAAAATCAATTAACCATGAAGAGCCTGATCGAGTACCTTCATTTGAGATAATTACTAACAATTCAATATTGAAACATTATGATATCTCTGTTGGGAAGGGGTATAGAGACGGATTAAAGCAACTCAGTAAGTTGGGAGATAAAGGAAACGAACTCATTGTAAAAGGGTATTCAAATTATGACTTTGTTAAGAGAGTTTTAGAGCAATCACATGAATTTTATCGACGTGCTGAGATTGATATTGCTTTAACTTTAGCATCTATATATCCTAGAAAGATTTTAACAGAAGGAGATGGTATAATCGATGAATATGGTCGAATAATGAAACAAATAGTTTACAAGTCAAAAGATGGGACTGAAACCGTAGTTAATGAATACTTTGGAGGATATTTTAAAGATTTTGATGATTATGAATCGTGGGAGCAACCAGATCCTTATTGGGAAGCAAGACTGATAAACTTCAGAGCAGGCAAAGAAATACAAGAAGAAAAAAATAATGAAATATTCTCTGTCCCTTCTTTAGGTGCCATGATGGAATGTTCATGGGAGGGTTTTGGATTAGAAAATTTTTCAAGAATATTGACAAAACCTAAACAAGCTAGAAAAATATTTGACGATCGAGGGAAATTTACACTTGAATTAGTTAAGATTTTAGCGGAGAATGATGCTCAACTAGTGCTTTTATGGGATGATTATGGATATAAGATGGGATTATTTATGAGTCCCCGAAATTATCAGAATTATGTTTTTCCATGGTTAAAACGTATTTGTAATGCTGCTCATAAACGTAATTGTAAGGTGATTTTACATTCTGACGGAGATTTATCAGAAATTTTTGAAGACATTATATATTGTGGTGTTGATGCCTTAAACCCAATTGAACCCACTACAGCAAATCCAGATTATGACATCTTTAAACTTAAAAAAAAATATGGAGACCAAATAACATTTATTGGAAATTTATCCCCTATTTTATTATTTAATGGTGAAAAAACTGAGATTGAAGCCTATGCGAAGCGTTTAATTCGTAACATAGCCCCAGGGGGAGGATTTATTTTTAGCTCAGGTCACAGTATCAATCCAGCAGTTACAGTAGATCGGTTTGAATCAATGCAAAACATTAGAAGAAAATATGGTAATTATCCTATCAATATACCAGTATAGATTTTAGTAATTTCTAAATTCATGTACTGCATCAAACACAACTATAATATTTTGACAAATTCCTTCTTAAGGAATGGTTCTAATTTTGTATTGCAGGCAATAAAGGGAAACTTAACATCAATAGACAGTGGTCTATCGATTATAGATCCATCTAAAGAAAAAATTTTACCCCCAGCCTCATTCAAAATTAGAATCCCTGCTGCTGCATCTACTAATCTATTACTCTCTCTTAAGTTGATAAAAGCTTCCATACTTCCACTTGCTATTTGACAAATTGATAAAGCACTACTTCCTAATATTCTAATCCTAAAAAAATTTCTTAGTAAGGGGATTATTTTTTCTAAACTTTCTAAAGGGTCTTTCATTGGCAGATTGAATTCTAAAAAGCACTTTTCCGAGATATCTAAACTGGAAACATGAATTTTTTTCCCATTGAGTAAAGCCCCTTTTCCTTTTTCCGCCAAATAAAGATCTTTAGTGTTTAGATTAAGAACGACTGCTTTAATTATATCTGCAATCCTTTTCCCTATTGCATAGGCAATTGAAACAGAACAATAGGGAATACCTCTTACTGCATTATTAGATCCATCCAATGGATCCACAATTAAGACATTCTGGTTTTGGATCGCTTTTCTTTTGTCACCTATGTATTTTTCTCCAATTTCCTCACTTATCAACAAGATATTAATCTTTTTCTCTTCTAGAAAATGAATTATGGTATTTTCAGCAGTTGTATCAATATTCATCGAAATATCCCCCCCAGCACCTATCTTTAATTTTTTAGCACCTTCATCGGTACCTAAGAGAGGGTTAACTGCCTCATATACTTTATAAGCTATTCGTTTTAAAAAATCAATGTTTAGCTCTATGTAAATCACATCTTTTTTAGGTAGAAATAAGAAGTAAAACGATGCTATTAATTTTTATCTTTTTTTTTTTTTTTTTCGGAGGGATTAATTTTCCTAGCTTAGAATTTGATGCTTTTCTATAATCTATTTACCCATATTGAATTTCTGATTTAATAATTCTCTATTCTTTTCTAAAAAATTTAAATTACCAATTATATTAAATCTGATTACTAACAGATATTAAAGAAAAAAAAACGGATTTAGAAAAAGTTTAATTAAATTTTATTTTATTTTATATCAGTTCTATTGAGTGTATTTTTAAATCTATAAATAAACCTTATTTTAAAATCTTTTAAATCTTATTCCGACTAAATATCTAATTATCATAGGTTAATTTTTGTCGCT
>SDBU01007618.1_pt1 | contig 12446 bp, 6 predicted proteins | sample 2277071 | NCBI WGS metagenome assembly SDBU01 (sample SAMN10397929, study PRJNA504765) | marine sediment metagenome | isolation source: marine sediment core GS08_GC12, 126 cmbsf | place: Arctic Ocean: Gakkel Ridge, Loki's castle | collected 2008
ACAGACATCCCTAGCCGTATACCTAGATAGTCAAATTTATATAATGCCCCAATATCAAAGGCGATACTGGTAGCACTGCTATGCCATATAGTTTGCTGAACGAATTTCCCGTGTACACCAAAAGAAAAATTGTTGGTAAGTCTTTTCGCATAAGCCAAACCGATAGATAAATCACTGGCATCGAAACGCTCCCCGGTTCCATCCGGCATTTCTACAGTACGGACTTTCATTTCGTCCATAGTCGTAAAAGCAGCATCAATTCCCATCGTTCCAAGTCGTCCCATTGAAATTGCTAGAGCGGCATAGTCATATGCTGTGTCCACTATCCAATCTAGATGAGTGACAGAAAATTCACTTTGTTCCATTTCTGCTAATCCGGCTGGGTTCCAATAAATGGCAGTAGCATCATTAGCCACAGCTACGAATGCTGATCCCATGCCTTGTGCACGCGCTCCGACAGGTATCTTAAGAAATTGCGCTACCGTTGTACCCACTTTAGTATTCCCACCAATTTGAGCGTGCAACACAAATGCACAAAAGAAAGTGATGAATAGAAAGGAAATTGTCAACGTTTTGTTCATTTTATCAGCGCGAATTTTCCCATGAATTCCCCGACTCCAGGCGCATCTACATGATAGAAATATACACCATACGCTACATCCAAGCCATCTTTAGACCGTAAATCCCAAGGTTCGCTACCACCAAAGCTTATGTGCAAACTATCGGCTCCTGAAATGTAATTCCAATTATCACCCAAGGTCGCTGAATGTTTAATAGTATTTACCAAGTCACCAGAAAATGTATAAATCCGAATAGTGCAGGGAGAAGGAAGATTAATAAAATTAATTATCCGCAGACCACGACCAATTTTTGAATGAAAAGGTTCCCATGAAGCTGTAGCAACATATGGATTGGGTACTACGGCAATCTCATGCAAATCTTTCTTCGCATCAGCCTTATTTATTACCGGAGCAAAAGTTTTAAATGCGTATACATCCGCCAAACTATCTGCTCGAAATGGTTTATGCGTGGCAACGAAGATTGTATCCCCACCACCGATATCATCGAAAGCGGCTGGATATAGTTCTACCCAAACATCCCAATTAGGTGTCAAATTGTAACCATCCATCTGTACAAATGCGATAAATTCTAGAGCTGAGCTTTGTTGAGCCTCCGCGGGATTTAAAAAGCCATCGGAGTTTTGATCTTCGAAGAAGAAATCGACCGGTTTATTTTCAGTTATATTATGGATGGTAAAATTGGCAGCGCTACCAATTACGTCTTCAGTAACGACCGAATCATAAAATACGATCATATAATCAGCTGGATGGGTTACACCATTACTGGAGGGCTGTACTCTAATGAACGAATCATGAGGACGATCGCTTAACCAACGTGTTTCAGTTTCATTAATTACTAAACTGTCATCTTTAACGAATGGTCGAATGCCGTCAAAAACCTCATTATAATCGCTACCGTCAAGATGCGTTGCACCGTCATAATAAATTTCATTGTCAGCAGTAACATTCCAGACAGAAAAGGAGACTTCATTATAAAGAGTCGAATCATCAAAACGAATTTCATAGTATTGTGTATCAGGTCTAATTGCCATTGGATTGAGGCTTTCTAAAGAAATCGAACCCGTACCGGGACCGCGTACATGCTCCAAATCCACAATTTCTGGAGCAATGTACCCAGCCACAGGAGCGCTGGGTGTAACCACAGCGGTATTAATATCCGTAGCAACAACATTCCCAAAAGCATCAACGGAAATTGTCGATGTGCATTCCGTGGGGGGTAGTCCACCACCCAGATACTCCAGATCACCCTGATCATACGCCACTACAGCATAATAATAGGTTTGACCATTAAACACATCCGTATCTACCCATTGGTGTTTTAAGCCAGTTTCATCGCCGCGATTAAAACGAGCACCATTAATTCCCACTGGATCCGGTCCAAAAATCCCATCAATTAAATCAAATTGGGCTACCGGTTTTCGGAATGTTTTTACACCATAAGAATCAGTGATGACTTTTGTTTCTAAAAACGCTGGCTCAGTACTTTTATAGATAACATACCCTTCAAAGTCTTTGCGGTAATTCAAAAAGGGATCAACAGACTCCTCTGATCGACTATCCCAATATAATGTTACCTGACGATCTCCCGCTACAGCTTCCAAGTTGGGTTTATCCGGGGGTCGTGCAAAGTTGTAATTGGCGTTATAAATCCTTTGCACAATATCTTTGTTCCTTACCAGATCATCAAGATTTTCACCAAACAGTAAGGCCATTGAAAAACGCTGTGATTGTCCCCTTTTTAAAGGAAACGGACCCGATGCGAAAATAATTCCTAGGTTAGACAAATTCTGTTCTACTTGATAGATACCCTGCGAGAGTTCGTTCCAAACACGCTCATCATCTTTTAGATCAATCTCATGTAACCGGAAAACCTTAACACCAGTAAGTCCGATCTGATCAGATTCATCCTTATCAGTTTGGTCAAAATCAGGTTCTCCAGGAGTAGGGATTCCATCCCCTTCGCCGGTATCGCGACCGGGATAATTAGGATCTTGAGGACCTAAACCATCTCTGCCTTTATCGTCATTCAAGGGTTCATCAAGCGAATTCCACGTACCATCACCATTAAAGTCAGAAAAAGAATCCCAATTCTCATTATTATCAATAAGATCATCCCGCCGCTCATCGATCAATAGATTATCAAGGCCGACTCCCGTATGCCAATCCTTTACCAATAATCCGACATGCCCAAGACTTTCGTCTATTAGACCATTTAGATTGTCATCAACACTGTTTAATAATATATCTTCAAGAATTTGGTTTTCATACACAACATATGTGTCTCCCCAGGCGGTAAAAACAATGGAATCCGGAGGCATTGTGGTAACCGTTCTTTCCAAAGTTTCCGAATCATAATCAATCAGAATTATGGGATCTCCAGAGGAATAGCTAACCGGGTCCAACATACTTTCCGTGAAACTAACACCGCTTCCGTCGATACCATCGCCATCATCGTCAATACCGTTAAATGGATTACCCGGTGATTCCAAATACGCGTAACCAACAACACCAACCGGACCCCAATCACCAGGGGTCCCTAATCCATCCCGATCCCATGCTACCGCAATATCTAAATCCCGGTCAAAATAGCCACTGTCATCTTCGGAATCACCCGTACCACCGACACCGGAATCAATATAAATTCCAAAAAGAATATTTTCATAATCATTATCCGAAATATTTCTGACTTCATAATGCCAGAATATGCAATCTTCGGCCATGACGTGTGACCATTGAAATCCTCTGACGTATATTTGTAGTCCAAGTCCACCACGGCTAGAATCAGATGCAATAGGATATATATCATTCTCATGGTCATTATAATCATCTACTACAAAATAGGTCTCTAAATCGGCGTTGGTGACTCCTTTGCCGAAATATCCATTCCATAGCGCAAATTCAGGATCGGGATCGAAACCGGTCTCTAAATTCACTCCTCGCCATCCTGGATCATCGCTTTCATCTAATTTATCTGGCCAGTAAGATGGCCAGGAATTCTGGTCATCACTTAACGCTGGAGAATTCTGACCCTGATTTGTATACCCAGGCAAGGGTTCCAATCCCATTGGGTGCCCAGTAACAGGATGCAAATCCATAAATTCACGATATTGAGTTTCCAATAAGATGACTTCTTCCCCATCGTTCGTTTTTACTTTTGCAATTACAAAAGGAGCGATACCATCCACATATGAATGTCCGGAACCCTTTGGCCACACGCCCGAAGGTTGGTATCCCCAGTGTGCGACCTCACCGTGATTAAGAAAAAGGGTACTAACCAGATTTCCATCCAGAATACCTTCTTTCCGATATTGCCTGTCACCATGAAGATTTTCTTGAGCAGTTAAGATTGACGTACTAGACGCTAGTATTAACATTAGCAATGGAATTGACGAGAGATTGAATTGTTTATTCATATTCAAAATTTTACTGATAATCCAATCATGATCTTTCTTGGTTCCGAAAACCAATCCGGACGATGGAAATACTCATCGACAGTATTGACGCCCTGCACGCTGTAAGCATACAATTTTTGAAGGGTATATCCGGCTCGACCAGTGTCAGAGTAGACGGTCAGTTCATTCAATGTATCAAACAAATTATAAATCTTAACAAACAAAGAGAACTGTACGGGTCCAAAGTTGAATGTTCTATCCCCCCGTAAATCAAAATTATAGGTCATGCGCATGCGTTCACTATTTTCAAATTTTGTCCTGACATTACGCAACGCAGGTGTATATGGCAATCCACTGCCAACCTGGCCGATCAAACTAATTGACCATCCAGATTCAAGAACGATTGTGGTCGATGCATTCAACGTGTGCCGCTGATCCCAATCTAATGCAACTACTTGGATCTCGCTTTCCAATGGGGGTATGGCAGTTGCGTCTTCAAAGGCTGCTTTCGGGTCGGAGGCATTTCCTTCAGCAATCTGAAATGTGTAACTTGCGGTAGCAGCAATACCTCGTGATGGAATTTTTTTAAAATTCACTGTAAAACCACGAACATTTCCATAATCGACATTTGCATAACGGGCGTATCGTAAACCAGTGTATAGTTTTTGTATTTCGACTCCTAGTAAATTTCGTATATCCTTGTAAAAACCGGTTACATCAACACCAATCACGGTTCCAAACTGTTGTTGGAAACCAACTTCATAAATGATAGTCTGCTGGGGCTTTAATCCGGCGTTTCCCATCAAAGTGGAAATATCTTCGACTGCAAGTTCAAAATCCGGATTGATATACAGATACTGGAAAGAAGGAACCTGGAAAAAATAACCATGTGAAAAGTGTAAGATACCTTTGTCTGTTATGGGAAATGAAAACCCTAAACGCGGACTAAATTGATTAACTGATGGTACTTCTTTATATTTATAATTCCAGGATTTTCCAAGCACATCAACTGTATCGATTACAGAACCCTCCCCATTATACTCAAGCGCATCAACTCGAATCTGATGAACACCATTATCAACTATATAATACTTATTATTTGATGGGTCTCTTAAATCAGTTGGCATAATTGCGTCCGGATTAAAAAAGTCATAACGAAGACCGATATTGAATATTACTTCGTCTAACTCGACTTTATCCTGGATATAGACAGAGTAATCTTGCGGACGGTACTCGTATTGGTTGTGCTTGATTGATGTTAAGGGAGGAATATCAGGTTCAAACGGTTTTATCTCTTCAAATCCTCCTTGGCCTTCCCCATAGGCAAGTTTTGGTACAATTTCAATCTGGTCCATGGTGAGGAGATATTTCCGTAGTTCCAATCCCGTCTTAAGTTGATTGAGCCGATTGATCTGTGATGTAATGTCAAACTTGAAGGTAGAAAAGCGAGTAGCTCGACTGAAATGTTCCATGTTGGTACCGCCAGTGTAAAATCCGTACTGTTGGGCATCGCGAAGGCGATCTGGATGTACGTAGCGAGAATCGAATGGATCATCAAAAACATAGTGACTATACTCCATATTCATGGTGGAAAATTTTAAAGTGTAAAAGGTGGAAGGAGAGAGAGTATGATTCCATTGGAACAGGTTTGTGTATCCTTTTTGAATTTGTTGCACATTTCCACTGGGATTGAGTTGATAAAGGTGAACCCACTCATGGTATATATCTCTTTCCAACTCGTCATCCCAGCGATCTTGATAACTTACATCGCTCCATAGACCATTATAGGAAAATTTAATGGTTGGTGTTAGTTGAAAAGTTAATCTGCCTTGTACCGATAATTTTTCACTTCCGTTTAATGAAACATAACTGCTGTCACCTGTATTTTCGATGTACCAATCCTCAGGGTTTACTTCCTGGAAAGAGCTTGAATCTTTTGGCATAAATCTTCTAAGTCCCATCAGCCATCCAGTCGTTCGCATATGCCTGGAACTCAAGAAAAAAGTGATTTTATCTGTTAACAGAGGACCATGAAGTGATAATTGTAGATTTTGATTGGTACTTAAATCAATATTATTTAAACCTTGGAAAAATTTGGTTTTATGGTTGTTTAATAGCACCGTTTTATTAGTATAATAATCACTCCAATAAGCAGAAACCGTACCCCCTAACTGTTTACCTCCCTCCTTGCTAACTATATCGACTATACCAGACATCACCTGACCATATTCGGCGTTGAATGTACCGCTGATCAACTGAATTTCCTGAATCATCTGGTTTTCTACTTCCACGGCCGGAGTCCCGGAATAGGGATCGGTGATGCTTAAACCATCAACCAAATACCCAATTTCATTTGAGCGTCCTCCGCGAATATGTAATTCTCCTGTTGCGCCCCGGACAACACCAGTCTGGAGTTCCAGAACTTCCGCAAACTCCTCCACTGGCATATATAATAATTCATCGGATCCTACAATTGAAACAGTTGAAGTAAGATCTTTCCGTACTAAAGAACGCTCTCCGATAACAGTAACCTCACGACCAAACTCAATCACTGTAGATGATAATTCAATTTCCAATCGTGTCGTCTGATCGGTGTGGATACGTATATTTTCGTAGCTTTTTTTAGTATAACCGATCATTGAATACATAACGTTATAGGAGCTGGGAGGGATATTTAATATCACATAATAGCCGTTCATATCTGATGCTGTCCCATAAGGTGTCCCATCAAGTATTACATTCACTCCTGCCAAGGGCTCACTCGTTTCTAGGTCGACGATCTGCCCTGCTAATTTTCCGGTTGATCCCGCATATACATAATAGATTGGCGTCGCTAAAAGTACTAAAACACACATTTTATTAAAACAGTTTTTCCAGATTAATCCCAATTGATGTCGCATCTTTGGTATAATCCTAATCATTTACAGGGCCGCTTGACTTCCGTATAACTAATTCCACCGGCAATTTTTTCTCATTAGTTAGCGGATGATTTCCACTTATAATATTTAATATAATTTCAACGGCTTGCTCACCCATCTCTTCTTTTGCTACTCGGATGGTCGTTAAAGGTGGATCCGTATGTTCAGCTATAAAAGCATCATCAAAACCAACAATACTGATATCATTTGGTATCCGATATCCATTCTCTTTCAAGGTTCGTATTGATCCAACGGACATTGTATCGTTAGTACAAATTATAGCGGTTGGTATAGAACCTTTTTCCAGGATTTCCTGAGTAGCTTGAATTCCACCTTCCACTTCCAGATTGCCTAATCCTATCCAATCTTCATTATATACTAATCCTTGATTTTGCATGTATTGTTTAAATGACTCAAACCTCTCAACAACGCTGGGATGATTAGTATTCCCACGTAAAAATCCAAACTGGCGATGTCCTAATCTAAAAAGATACTCCATTAACAGTGTTATACCCTGTTGGTTATTCGTACAGATCATCGGCAGTGTGATATCTGGGTGATGAAAATCTACAATTACAGCAGGGATCTGTGTACGCTCCAAAGACGAAATGAAAGAGAGTGAAAATTTTCCAGCTAGGATCACTCCGTCAACCAACTTTGCACGTAAAAAGCTTGGTAATACGTTAGATTTAGTAAACGATGGATGTGTACCAATTAACAGATTTTTATCTGACTCAACTAATTTCCGTTCTATCCCTTCTAATACTCTTGAATAAAAAGGATTTGAAAAAACATGCGCTGGTGATATGTCTAGTAGGAAACCAATTGTATTAGTCCTGCGCGATACTAATCCTCTTCCAAAGGCATTGGGATGATAATCCAACATACCTACTGCTTCTCGAACACGCTCTGCAGTAATAGGACTAATTACACCGGTCTTATTTAATACCTTCGATACAGTTGCTGTGGAAACGCTTGCTAAACGCGCCACATCTTTGATAGTAGATATCATAAAACGTTTACCTATAAATTAAATATCCGACTTGATTCTCTTCTCATGGAGTCCCCTATTTCTTTACGAAAACGTTTAACTGAATAGTCCAATGTACAACAAGTGAATAAATATTTCAAGAATATCTCAACCTGTTCCTCGAAAAGTTGTAATAATACTATAAGGTGGAGTATGATATAGTGACACGTCCCATAATTCGATTTAATACGACAGAAGTAGACATAAGACGACAAAAAAATAGCTCAGTTAGTGCACACCTGGCATTTGAGATCTGCTATTAGCCATTGGTTGTCCCCACCCGAAGTGTCATTGTTACTAACTATTGTTCGATAGAAATAAAAACGAGTCCCGGTACTTCTTTAAGTAGGTCACGGTAATAACAGGAAGTTTGTGTGAGTAATGGTTTAATTGTTAAAACTGTAGCGAACCGATTTGGTGCCAAGTACCAGACTTTCAGATCCGTAATGACAGCACTGCCATCCGCTTTAATTATTTTATGAATTTGGTTTTCGGTGTTACCCCCTGCCGCCCGATCCAGAAGAACCTCTGCTGAAGATCCAAGCAATCCATGTGACCACTTGATTATCACAAGCGCGCCAATAATTCCCATAACCGGATCCATGGCTTGCCACCCCAGATATTTACCCGTAAGCAGCGCTGTAATTGCCAGAATTGAGGTTAATGCGTCTGCCAGAACATGGAAGTAGGCCGATCGCAGATTGTGGTCTTCATGTTCGTGACTGTGAACATGATTCTCAAGTGATATACCCATTAAAAGGACGGCAGAGATTATATTTACTCCCAAGCCTACAACAGCCACAATAATGGCTTCATCGAAGTGTATTTGTACTGGATTAATAAACCGTTCTACAGATTCAATTATCATAAATAGAGCAACCACTGCCAAAGCTACTGCGCTGGCAAATCCCCCCAGAGTTGTTACTTTCCCAGGTCCAAATGAAAACCTTTTATCTTTTCGATTCCGACGAGCATAGCGATAGGCAAAAATCGAAATTCCGAAAGCGGCTGCGTGTGTTCCCATGTGCCACCCATCAGCCAACAAGGCCATTGATCCGGATAATGTACCTGCCACTATCTCCACTACCATCATTACAAATGTTAATATAAACACCTGCCAGGTTTTCGATTCATTGGCCACATGGTCCAAATTTATATATTGACTCGATTTCTGATTAATTGAATTTGACTGATGCATCTCTGATTACTCTCTAATGTTAAATTGAATTTCGGTGGGTGGATTTATTGCTTCAGGGCTTTAATATATGACATTTGACGATTGAGTTTACCGGTTTCGACATTTTTAAATCCTATTTCTTGCACCAGTGGTATGAGTTTTTGGACATTATCCTGCATTGTCGAGTGTCCGCCATGTAGATGTACTACAAAATCGGTGAGTTTCTGGATCCATGAACCGTCAGATGTTGATTCTATATCAACTATCAGGATACGTCCTGAGGGCTTCAAAACACGGTATATCTCAGATAGCCCGGCCAGTTTCAAATCACCTGGTAAATGGTGCATGACCAAGCTGTTTAATACAACATCAAAATTACTATCAGGAAAAGCAATATCCTCGATCAGACCTACCTGGAAGCTGATACCAGCTGAAATCCGTTCTGCTTTACGCTGCGCTACTCCAATCATCTTAGGGGAAGCATCAATTCCGTACATCTTACCTTTATCACCTATTTTTACTTGGATTTCCAGGGCTAAATCGCCGGTACCACAGCCCACATCCAATACTGTGTCACCAGGCTCGAAAGGAAGCAATGCAACGATATCTTTCCGTAAAGCTTGTACTTTTCCGAATGACACCAACCAGACAAGGCCATCATAGATAGATGCCCATGGAATGGTCTGACCTTTCGTCTCCAATTTTGTCTCTACATGGTGCTGAAATTCGGCCTGCTCATTTTGGTGGCTTGACGTAACATTTTTACTTTGATCAGAGCTGTGTTTCCGTTGCCTGCGTCTCTGGGCTAAAAAGGCAACCATGGAGATTCCCAACACATGTACACCCACAATCACACCTACTCCCCCCACAATCAAGACTAGGGGATTGTCCAGGAGTTGAGAAAAGTCAAGATGTGTCACTAATATCACAGCAATGACAATAACAGCAATAACAGGTATGAAAAATAGCTGTGAATGAAGCCACTTAAAGACTCTGCCAACTCTGGTCAGGATCGATCGACGATCTTCATAATTACCGGTCATATTATTTTCCCTTTGATTGATTTAAAATAACATTATATTCATTATTGAACATTATGTTCATTAATAAAGTAATGATCGTTTCAGCTATCATCAACAATCAAACCGGTCGATTTGTCCACTAACGAACAAATTGGTCAATTTGTATGAAATTGGAGTTTAATCAATGAAACAGGAAACAGTGGACCGCCGAATACAAAGAACTCGCCAACTACTAAATGATGCTCTTATAATGCTTATTGCTGAACAGGGGTATGATTCAATTACAGTGCAGAATATCATTGACCGGGCTAATCTGGGACGCTCGACATTTTATAAGCATTTTAAATCCAAAGAGGATCTCCTGTTTCGAGGCATGGATGATATAATTCATGGTTTGATTTGGGAGGTTGAAAGTCCGCTAAATGAAGATAAAAGTAAAGGGTTCAACCAGCGGTTTCTATCAACTATTCCACTATTTAGGCATATACGCGAACAACATCGCTTGTACCGTGCAATTCTTGGTGGTCACGGTATTGATATTATCATTAAAAAGATTCATGATCATCTATGCAGTCATATACAGGAACAGATCGAACGGTTATTACCAGATGGGCATACCTGTCTTGCTCCTCCACCAATAATGGCTTACCATATCGCAGGCACTATATTGACGCTGTTGACATGGTGGCTTGATAATAATCGTCCCTACAAACCAGAGACCATGGATGAAATATTTCAGGAGTTAGTTATGCCTGGTGTATGGTCAGTACTGGAAACTCCCAGCAAATAAAGGTAAGATAAATCCAATTTTAATCATAGTTTTTAGCAACAGGATAGGCAGCCCAATCTGTTTTGTCATCCTTCTATTATTAGATTATAGGAGTAAAAGTCAATAGCCAGAAAATGGGTTACTTTTAGTAGATTTATTGTTTACAGGTGACATACCAGGTATTCATTTCTGACGATAATCCAGTGGCTTACATAGCCTTTGATGGTGATTCCGATGTACCATCATGCTTCCAGATATTTGCATAACATGTTGATTGAACTTTTTACGTGTGTTACATTTAGTAACTATTTTGAAAGAAAAAAGTCTTTAATTAAGAAGAATGGGGGTATCTGTATGCGCCGTCTATTAGTCATTACTCTAGCTATATTACTGATCTCTTGCTCAAAGGATAAGACTCCTGCAACTGAGGCAGATTCGCAAAGTAAACCTGATACTCATTTAGAACAAAAACAGCACGCCATTGAAAGAAAACCTGAACCGATAAAGCCAGAAGAGATAAAGTTAGTAGAGCATCAGGATATTGTCCCAATTGATCTTGATAATCAGTTGATTTCAACACCCCGGCAGAGGCTTGCTCCTGATGAAAATATAAAGATCAAGTTCAAAGAGAACATTGCACCAAATTATCGTGTAGGTAGCGTATTAGAGAAAAATCCATTCTCATTTGATCCACCTATTGAGGGTGTAGCTCGATGGATTTCACGTAGAGAAATCCACTTTATTCCCGATATTGATTTACCAGCAGGTAAACACATTCTGGGGACCCTACATGGGGAAATCCTAGTAGGGGTTGCTCAATCAGTTGATGATATCAGTTTTGATTTCAGTATTGCCGAACAAGAAGTTCTGAAACTTGAAGGGGATTTCGAACAGACGGATGTCGGTGCGAATACTGTACGTTATAAAGGTATAATCTCGTTTGCACAACCTGTAAACATTAATATGCTAAATAGGGATTTACGCTGTAAGTCAAGAAACAAACGTATAAAACTTGAGTTTGAATCTTTCGATACACAAACAGATATAACTATTACTACGGAATTTTTTGAACGGGATAATGATGGCCGAACTATAGTTTTCTCCCTTCCCAAAAAATATACTGCGGATAACAACAAATGGTCTCATTCTATATACCTGCCGAGTATTGATGTTTTTAAAATAATAACTACAATGGAAGGTGATGTAACTGAGGATGGTAAACTCTCATACGTGTTCAGGTTTAGTGACCGCATCAAACCTGATATTGATCTGTCTGGTTTTGTCACCGTAAAACCTGATGTTGAATTCACCATCCGTACGCACCGGAAAAGTCTCATTATCGAAGGTGATTTCTCAGCCGGTGTATCCTATAGGTTTAAAATTACAGATGGATTTCCGAGTGCTTTTAAACCAAAACTGGAATCGGACTACTCGACAAAAGTTCGGTTTAATAACCTGAAACCGAAAGTGGAGTGGCTTTCTAAGGGTGTTTATTTACCACCAGATAACAAATATAAACTACAATTTAAATCGGTAAATGTACGACAGGTTAATATC
>SDBU01007619.1_pt1 | contig 12445 bp, 13 predicted proteins | sample 2277071 | NCBI WGS metagenome assembly SDBU01 (sample SAMN10397929, study PRJNA504765) | marine sediment metagenome | isolation source: marine sediment core GS08_GC12, 126 cmbsf | place: Arctic Ocean: Gakkel Ridge, Loki's castle | collected 2008
TAACATTTTGCTTTTTCTTTGAGTGTTGATTTTTTCATAAGTTTTTCATTTTATTTCTCTCAGTTATCTTTCTAATAATCTCATCTATGTCTTCATCACCTATTGTTGAAATACATCCACTACTATTAGTATATTTCCAACCCTTAAAACTGCCTATCATCTCCACCATAGCTTCTCTTTTTGTTTTTAAGAGGGAGTTGATGAAGGGTTTTTGTAAATTAGCACCATACATAAATCCAAGTTTGTAAACAAATAAAGGTGTAGTATTACTCAATGTAGGAAGTTCTAAATTATTGAGATAATCAGTATAAAGTTTCTCGTAATCCTCCTCCCAAGTTGTCTTTTTAGTGTCTGTCATATTTTAATCGCAAATTACTTCCAGATTTATATCTCGCAGGGCTTGTACTTCAATCTTGCCTGTCTCGTATATTTTGTTTACGTTGCTTAATCTTACAATAGACATTATATTCCTCTGTTCTATTACTAAATAACCTGTGATGCGTGCTGCGTGTGGCGTGAACAATTTGAGGTTTGACGAAACACGAAACACGAAACACGAAATCCGCCAGATCAAGACAAAGATTAGGCATCCTCTGTATATTCTCAAACATTTAGTGATGTACAATCGTATCACAAATAGAGACCGTTGCAAAGGAAAAATTTCTTGACAGTTAGCCAACCTCTTTGTATAATTTATCCTTACTGACGAAGTGAAACTTTGACTACTGTGAGCCAGAGTATTTACTATTGGAGGTAAAACATGAGTTCTTTCTTTAGATTTTTTGCAGAGCGCCATAAGCTGGCAACTCTTTTCACGATTATGATAATCCTGCTCGGCGTGAGCACGTTGATGCAGATGCAGCGCGAACAATGGCCCAAGGTGGATATGGGTGAGATGTACATTACAACCCTCTATCCGGGGGCTTCGCCAGAAGATGTTGAACTCAACGTTACCAACAAACTGGAAGATGAATTGGAAGACGTCACGGGTATTGAGCGAATCACTTCTATCTCAATGGAGAATATATCGAGTATAAAAGTGGTCATAGACCCGGATGTGAAAGATGAAAAAGAAGTAAAAAGGGAAGTTCGTGATGCGGTGGGGCGTGTCACCGATTTTCCCGCCGCGGTTACAGATTCTCCATTCATTATGGAGTTGAAGACTTCAATATTTTCGATTTTTGAGGTAGGAATTTCAGGTGATTTGCCTTATCAAGAGTTGCGCGAAATTGCCAGGCTATTTGAAAAGAAACTGGAAGTCGTTCCGGGAGTTGCAGGGATAGAACGGTTCGGCTACCGTGCCAGGGAGATTCAAGTCAAAGTCAATCCGGAAGCTATAGATAGGTATCAGATTCCTTTACAACAGATTATCGCAGCTATCCGGGCTCGTAACATCCGGGCGACAGCGGGTACTTTGGAATCATACACCAGTGAAAAGAACGTGGTGACGCTAGCGCAGTTCCGGGAACCGATGGAAGTGGGCGATGTGATTGTCCGGTCTACCTTAGACGGTTCACTTATCAAAGTCAAAGACTTAGCGATTGTGGAGGACGGTTTTGAGGAGGAGAAGGTTCTCTCACGAATGAATGGCAAATCTGCCATCTCCTTCATGACGACTAAAAGTGAATCCGCGGATACTATTCGAACGGTGGATGCCATCAAGGAACTGGTCGAACAAGAACGCAAGAATCTCCCCGATGGTGTCGAGATTTTGCACTCCAATGACTTCTCACGCTATATTCGCAATCGTTTTAATATCGTAAAATGGAACGGGCTTATTGGGGGGATTCTCGTGATGCTCATGCTGGCGTTTTTCTTGAACTTGAGGACTGCCTTTTGGGTTGCAATGGGTATCCCCGTATCTCTGCTGGGCGTCATCTTTCTGCTCCCTCTCTTCGATGTGAATCTAGATAGTATTTCGGTCACCTCAATGATTCTGGTACTCGGAATTATCGTGGATGACGGCATCATCATCGCTGAGAATATTTACCGTCATTGGGAACATGGAGACCCACCTCTTACGGCGACTACGGAAGGAATACGCGAGGTGTTCTTCCCCGTTCTCACCACCATCCTGACCACTTTTTTGGTCTTCGCGCCTATGTTTCTTATGCCGGGTATGCTTGGAAAATTCATCTTTGTGATTCCGTTGGTGGTCAGTTTAGCTCTTTTCGTCTCCTTTGTGGAGGTAACTATCGCGCTTCCCGCACATTTATCACGAGGATTGCACCGACGCAAAGAAGGTTCAGAAAGAGTCGCCGGGCATCCCTGGTTTGAACATCTCAAAAAATACTACCAACATTTGATGCCCCATGTTCTAAGGTTCCGATACGTTTTCGTTTTCTTACTTGCCTTTCCTCTGTTGCTATTGACTTTCTGGTATGCTGCCACCTTTATGAAATTCGTTCTTTTCCCTTCCGGTATGGCAGACCAATTTTATGTCATGGCCGAGCTTCCGCAAGGAACACCCTTGCACACAACCTCGGATAAAGTTAAAGAGATTGAATCGCTCATCACCAATTTACCGGAAGGTGAACTGGAGTCGTTCACCACCAGAATTGGAAAACAGGTAGAGATAGGTGGGAGTGAAGCAGAGAGAGAAAATCATGCGTTCCTCTCGGTTAATCTCACGCCTTTTTCAACACGCGATAGAACAGCGGATGAGATTGTTGAAGAACTTCGGAAGAAGACAGATGGATTCACCGGCTTCGCCAACATCCTTTATAACATTGAGAGCGGTGGGCCGCCTGTTGGGAAGCCTATCACCCTCCGAATTGTTGGCTCCGACAATGCCCTGAGAACCAAACTTGCAAACGCTGTTGAAGCACACCTTAAAACGATTGAAGGTGTGAAGGATATCGCCCGGGATGATAAATCGGGAAAAGACCAGGTCGAAGTTAAGCTCGACAACGACTCCCTCTCTCGATTGGGACTTACGGTGGCTGATGTTGCACAGAGTATTCGCATCGCTTACGATGGTGAGGTGGTGACCAGCGTCCGTTATGGTGACGAAGATGTGGATTTTCGTGTCATGCTTCATGAAAAGGTACGCAAACGCCTAAATGATTTGTCGGAACTTCTCATACCCAACCGACAGGGACAACTCAGTCAACCACCCCTCCTGATTTTCAATGACTCTAAAGAGCCATACAAATCAGAAGGGGCTTGTCTGAAATGAACGTCCACGAAAGTTCAGATAAGGCAAGTCCCAGGTTAGACCAGTTCCCTCTATTTTTGATAGAGGAGCAGTTACCTATTGCATCACACCTTCGGGTGTTCTTCCAGCCTGAAGCTCTGTGGTTTAGTGCTAAACAGTTCTGTGGGGTAGGAACAGTGTACTAAGCGTAAAAACATAGGCTAACAAGAACGAGGAAGAACTCACTCTTGCATATAAGAGGCCCTAAAAGGCGTATATATGCTTTGTCGCATTCATCCCCTCCTGATTGAAACAATCAGAAGGGGACTTCTGCGACGAAAAGAGTTAAATTGAAAACTGTCACCTCGTTCAAAACGGGTCCTGGTCCCGCCGACTATCACCACTATGATGGTGAAAGAAGCATTACGGTCACTGCTGACCTTGTTCCAAATACAACGACTTCATTAGAAGTTACGAAAGCGGTTCTGAACCACTATGACCTGAACCGAGATTGGCCGGGCATGCGGTTCGTTGTTGGTGGCGAAGCGCAAGAGACTGAGGAATCAATGACCGGTCTCCGTAACACTTTCGTGATATCCATTGTGGGCATCTATTTCTTGCTGGTCCTACTCTTCAACTCTTTTACACAGCCGTTCCTGGTTATGATAGCTATCCCCTTTGGTATTGTCGGTGTTATTATCGCCTTCGCGTTTCATGGTGAGCCGCTTGGCTTCATAGGGATGCTCGGAGCCATCGGCCTTGCAGGTGTTGTGGTGAATGATTCCCTTGTCCTGGTGAACCACGTTAATCAACTCAGGCAGGAAAGACCTGATGACAGTGTTTTTGACCTCATCGTGGAAGGGACTTCTGACCGCTTGAGACCGGTCCTTTTGACGACTCTGACAACGCTTGCGGGGCTTCTGCCACTTGCTTACGGTATTGGTGGTTCGGACCTGTACATGGCGCCAATGGCCTTAGCACTTGCCTATGGTCTCTTGTTCGCTACTCCTCTTACTCTGATATTGGTTCCTTGTTTGTATATGATATTCCAGGATATTGGCAGAAGAGTAAAGATAGTAAGAAACGTCGGCGATGCCGAAATTGAAGAAAGGGGTTAGTTATTATGAAAAGAGAAGTGAGCGCAATGGAAGCTCGCCAGAAGTTTGATGAGCTATTGGATATGGCGTATTATCGCGATGAGCAGATTATTATCAAGCGAGAAGATAAGCCGATGGCAGCCATCATCTCCATCCAGGATTATAGGCAGTTTTTGAAGCAACGCGAACAAGATTTTTCTGTACTGGATAGAGTCTGGGCCAAAGTACCTGATGTGCCGGAAGATGAGGTAGAAGCGGACATCGCGGCTGCAATTTCTGAGGTACGAAAGGTGAAATTAGACAATTTCAGCAAAAGTGAGAAATAGAGATGCGAGTTGTGTTGGACACCAATCAATTTGTTAGTGCGTTGATAAGCAAATATGGCGCTTCTGCTAAAGTCCTGCAAGCCTTCAGGGATGGTCAAATAGAGGTGGCGATTTCACCGCTACTCTTAGCGGAAGTTAATGAAGTCTTGCATCGACCGCGGCTTAAACGCAAATATCACCTGACAGATAGGGATATTGAGGCGTATTTATTGTTGCTCAGTCGGTACGCAATTATGGTTCCTGGGAAGGTTGAGGTTGATGTCGTGGCTGCTGACCCAGATGATAATCTAATTATTTCTTGCGCCTTGGAAGCAGAGGCAGATTACATTGTGAGTGGAGACCATCATCTTTTGGACCTCGGCGAATATCAAGGTATTCAGATTATTAGAGCGCTTGAACTCTTGCAGATGTTGGCGGAAACAGAAAAAGCCGATGAAAAAGATTAAGGTCTACTGGACAATTCAATAAAAATCGTAGACTGACATGAATGGTTGGATAGATTTCTTCCAGTATTCCAACCTTTCAACCATCCAGTCTTAAAGACCGATTGGTTTTGAAAAAATATCTAAAACCATAAAGGAGGTTTCAAATTGAGTAAGAATCCATTGAAAAAAAAACTGATTTCGACATCTGTAGTTGTTATCCAACTCATTATTTGTGGAATAATTACTTCAATATTCATCGCGTGCCAACCGAAGGGTCCGCTTGAAAAGGCCTCAAAACCCAAGCGGGTCGAGGTGATAAAAGTCACACGTGGCGAGATTCAAGACGTGTTGGAATTGTCGGGTACGATTGAGCCTACTTCCCAAGTGACGGTCTTTCCTGAAATCGCCGGAACAATTATCACAATGTCTGTTGAAGAGGGGAATCAAGTTGAAAAAGGGCAAATCCTGGCGGTTATCGAACATGAAAAGCTCGAACTCCAAGTAACTCAAGCCGAGGCTGCTTATCAAGCCGCACAGACTGCATATCAGCAAGCTGAAAAGCTTGCCCAAATTAATGTTGAATCACAGATTGCTCAAGCTAAAGCACAGCTTGCTGGCGCAGAAAGCGCGCACCAACAGGTGTTAGACCTAGCCGAAACCCGCACCATTTCACAGATTGAACAATCTGAAGCTGCGCTTGCCTCACTCCAAGCGAACCTGGAGAAGATTATCCGTGGTGCGAGAGAGGAAGATAGAAAGCAAGCGCAGGCAGCAGTCAATCAGGCACAGGCAAACCTTGCCAACGTAAAAAGCAACTATGCTCGCATGGAGAAGCTCTTTGAAAGTGGTGCGATTAGTAATCAGTCTTTTGAACAGACGCAAACGCAATTGGACATCGCCCAAGCGCAATACGATACCACCGTTCAACAAATGACACTCATTGAGAAGGGGGCAAGGGAAGAGGACATTGAAGCGATGAAAGCGCAGGTTAAGCAAGCGGAGGCAGCTCTTGAACTGGCAAGTGCACAGGCAGAGACGAAAACCTGGGAGAAAGATATTGCATTGGCTGAATCCCAGGTGCAATCCGCGCGAGCGATTCTGGGAGCGGCAGAAGCGTTGGAAGCCGCCAAAAGCTGGGAGGCAGAAATAATCTTTGCCAAAACCAATGCAACTCAAGCCAAAGCCGCTTTTGACCTCGCCAAAAGAATGGTGGCAGATGCAACCATTACAGCGCCAATAACGGGTATTGTATCCAGACGCTACCTTGATTTAGGCGGGAAAGCCTCACTAGTCGCGCCACTGTTCGAACTCGTTGATATAGCAACGGTGAAAGCAACCGTCAGTGTGCTTGAATCAGACCTGAGTAAACTAAAACTCAAGGATAAAGCGGAGATTCAGGTGCTGACAAAATCTGTGTTAGGAAAGGTCTCCTTAATCAGCCCTATACTTGAACAAGCGAAACGGGCAGCAAAAGTCGAGATTATGATAGATAATGCTAAAATGGACTTGAGACCAGGTATGTTTGCAAAGGTGAGCATTCCCGTCGAAATTCATGGTAATGCCATCCGCATTCCCAGTTCTGCGGTGATTCAGAACAACCAGAAAAATACCGGAACTGTTGTCGTTGTCAAAAATGGGCGAATCGAACGCAGAGAAGTCAAGTTGGGACTTTCCCAGGAAGGCGATGTCGAAATCACCAATGGTCTTACTGAAGGGGCACTCGTTGTTACTGGCGGACAACATTCCCTTAAAGATGGTGAAGAAGTTACCCCGATAGAGTGAACGAATTACGAATTACGAATTACGAATTACGAATTACCCCATGCTTGCGCGGTGACCGCGGTGCTATCCGCTGAAAGCAGAAGCCTTCCGCGCTTGGCATAAACTGTGACCTTTCGTGGCAGTCCTTTTTCCGGTTGTCTGGCTTTCTTTTAGCAAAACGTCTAACTCTTGTTGTTTGATACATAAGCAATTTTCTAACCAGACATTGCTGATTAGGAGGATACAAAATGTCCGAGAAAAAAATTACGCGTCGTGAGTTACTTAAATCAGCGGCTTTCGCAAGCGCTGGTAGCTTGGTAGGTGGCCTGTCTGGCTGCTCACGTGGTGATGCACCTGCGCCTGGTAAAGATAGTTCGGCTAAATCAACTGCGCAGTCTACAGAGGAGATTAATGTTGTGGGCATCTTTCCACTCAGCGGTTTCATTGCTGCCGACGGCGATGAGATGCGCAATGGTCTAGTCATGGCCATTGACGAAATTAACGAAATGGGCGGGTTGCTGGGCCGCAAGCTAAAATACATTGAGATTGACGACGCCAATTCGCAAACTGATGAAATCACGACAGCCTTCGAACGGGCTGTAGGGGTCGCGAATCCAGACGTTATTTTTTCCGGTTACCACCTGGCCTCGGGGCCTGAATTCGACATTGTGGCCAACGCCGGCGTACTGTACTACAATGTCAATACTCAGAAGGCATGGACAGACCTGTACCAAAGCAATCCTGACAAATACTGGTCAATTTTCCAATGTGACCCAAATGACGAATGGTATGGCGGCGGTTTCGCCCTCTGGTTACAGGAACTCACCGAGTCCGGCGGGTTCAACCCAAAACTGGGCAGGACTACTGGGATACTCGCTGGGAACGACCCTTACGATTCATTCATCGCCCAAAACTTTGAACAGAAGATTAAAGAACTGGGCTGGAATGTCACCATGAAGGAGTCTTTCACCGTTGGTAACGTGGCTGATTGGGGGCCGTTACTTTCCAAGGTGCGTGACAATCCGCCGAGTATGCTCTTTACCACTACTTACAACCCGGCCGACAACGCTGCCATGGCCAAACAGTGGGCGGCTAATCCTCTGCCTACCCTGATTTATCAGCAATATGGTCCCTCTGCCCGAGTACTTGGATTTAGCTGGCGAGGCTGCCAATGGTATCATCTGGGCTACAGTTCTCGGCTTGTTACCGGACAAGATTGGCAACGACTTCCGGACCAGGTACAATGCCAAATTTGGGAAGCAGCCAGGTTGGGCAAATGCCGGCGGCGTTTACGACTCAGTATGGGTTTGGGCTAAGGCAGTGGCTCTGGCCGGCGACCCCAAGGATTATAAAAAGATTGCAGCCATAACCGAGAAATCAATTCATCGTGGTGTCACTGGAGGAATCTCCTTTGTCAACCATGCCGGTCAGGCCTATCCGGCTCAAACGAACGACCCATCTTTGGGACAGTCGCACATCATCGTACAGATTCAGAATGGAGGGCACAAAGTGATTTCACCTCATCCCTATACCAACGGCGAATTCCAATTACCGCCTTGGTTTCGGTAATGACAAATTCTACCTAGACTATACTTTTGCGATTTTTTGAAAGATTCAGTGTTCATAAGGCTTCAGAGAATTGGGGAATGAAGTGATTGAATCGCTGGAATCCCCACTATCGCTGAATCTATAATTCTGAAATCCGAAAAACGCAAAACTACAGCCTAGAATAAAGGTAAGTAAGTATCAATAAATTTCTTGCCCGTAGCGAAGCGGAGGGGCGAAGCGGTAGTTCACTTTGGGATGGCTTGGCGCGTGCGATCGCACGCGCGGCGCAGTAGCCATCAGGTTTTTCTAATTCAGATTGCTTCGCAGACTCGCAACTTCGATTCGTAATTCGTAACTCGTAATTCACTTATCTTATGGCTACTATCTTTAAATGCGACAAGGTTAGCAAAGCTTACGGTGGCTTGCTTGCTGTCAAGGATGTTACCTTTTCAATAGAACAGGGTGAAATCTTTGCAGTTGTCGGGCCGAATGGCGCTGGTAAGACAACGCTGTTCGACACAATCTCCGGAATCTCACCGGTGACAGATGGAATCATCCGGTTCAATGACCAGGAAATTCAACGACTACGCCCGGACAGAATTTGCCGATTGGGGATTGTACGAACTTTCCAGACCACCGTAACCTTTGATACTCAGACTGTTCTGACCAATGCCTTAGTTGGTGGTGTTTTTGGCCGCCAGGGTGGAAAAGGCAATCCCACTCTTTGGTTCCGTTCTAAGGCAGTCGAGGCGGCTTTGGATGCGCTGGAGTTTTGTGTTCTGCTGGATAAACAAGAATGGCAAGCAACGGCTCTTTCTGGTTTTGAACGTAAGCGACTTATGTTAGCAACTGCTTTGGCCACTCAGCCAACGCTGTTGTTGCTAGACGAGCCGGTCGGTGGTCTGAATCGCACGGAACGGGAGGAAATGATACAATTGGTGCAAAAGATTAACCGCTCTGGAATCACTGTGTTGATGATTGAGCACGTCATGAAAGCTGTCCAGGCGCTCGCTAACCGGATGCTGGTTTTGCACCATGGTGAGTCGATTGCAGAGGGATGCCCCGCCGAGGTACTGCGGGACAAACGTGTGGTTGAAGTTTATTTGGGCGGCCGAGGGCGTGAGAATATTGCCCCGAATGCCCGAATGTAGCCGAATTCGCAAGCGGGAATTCTGCTATATCGCTGGCGGTACAGAGCCTGTCGCCACAGAGGGGCAACGCTACCGGAATTCGGCTACAGAGAAGGTGGTCGCTAATGTTGACGGTAACTGACCTGTATGCAGGATACGAGGGGGCCGAGGTTTTGCATTCGGTTTCCTTACACGTTGATGAGGGCGAAGCGGTGGTCATTCTCGGTCCTAATGGTCACGGTAAGACCACTTTGTTGCGAGCTATCTCTGGCCTGATACGGCCAACCGCCGGTACCGTGGAATTGAATGGCACAGTGATTTCTAATCTCCGGGCAGACGAGGTTGTTGCTGCGGGGGTGATTCACATTCCCCAGGGGGATTTGGTCTTTTCTGAGATGACGGTGATGGAAAATCTACTGATGGGGGCTTATCGGTCTGACGCCTGGCGAGAGCGAAAGCAGAAATTGAAACAGGTATTCCAATTGTTCCCACTTCTGGCGGAACGAAAAGATCAGTTCGCCGGTAGCCTGTCTGGCGGCGAGCGGCGAATGTTAGCCCTGGGACGTGGGCTGATGGGCAGAGCCAGAATCCTGATGATAGATGAGCCTTCCCTTGGTCTGGCGCCACTAATTACTGAAAATTTGTATGAAACTATCAAGGAGATTAATCGTAGAGGACTTTCTATTCTTTTAGTAGATGAAAACACCGACCACGTTGCTGGTTTGGCGGACCGAGTCTATCTTTTGGAAGCAGGTGTATTAGTCGGAGAAGGACCGGCTGAAGAGATGCTTCAGGACGAGGCGTTGCTATCTGCCTATTTGGGTTAATTTAAAAACGGAAAACGGAACAATTGGCAGGGAATTTAACCCAGAAAGCCAGACAACCAGACAACCGGCAAAAAACTAAAAACAGGACTTCTGCGACGAAAAGAGTGAAAGATTTTCCATAGTTCATGATTAGGTGTTAACTGCAAAAGTCGTATTAATTAGAAAGAAAAAGTATGGAAAAATTATTTCAAGCTGTATTTGGAGGCATACTCAGCGGCTCAATTTACGGTTTGATGGCTCTGGGTCTAACCTTAATCTGGGGCTCTTTGCGTATGCTCAACCTTGCCCATGGTTCCCTATATTTGGTGGGTGGGTACCTGGCTTGGACATTAATCAACAAGTTGTCTTTACCTCTTTTACCTGCCTTTACCCTGGCTGTGGCGGGGACTGCCTTAGTAGGGTTTATCATGCAGATAGTTATTCTTAATCCAATGTTGGGTAAACCGGGCTGGGATAATGCCTCGCTAATTGCCACCGTGGGAATCTCAATTACTCTAGAGAGTGCCGTTCTTTTGCTTTATGGGGCGCGGGTCAAACAAATGCCGGCAGTTCTGGAGGGGCATTTCAAAGTTGGTAGAGTGTTAATCAGCAATCAAGGCTTGTTGATTATCGGTTTAGCCATACTATCTCTGTTTTTACTGAGTGCGTTCTTGCGAAACTCGCGGCATGGGTTGGCAATTCGGGCTGTCTCCCAGCAGATGGATGCGGCTCAACTGATGGGTATTCCAACTCGACGCATCTTTCTAATTGTGATGTGTCTCAGCGCGGCTCTAGCTGGCTTGGCTGGCGTCATGCTCTCATCCATTTTTTATCTGTCACCTTCCTCTGGTTTTAATCCAATGATTAAAGCTTTAGTCGTAACCATTTTCGGTGGTTTGGGCAGCATCAAGGGCACTATCTGGGCTGCTTACATTATCGGGTTGCTAGAAGCATTCCTCCAGGTGTACATGGGTGCCAGTTGGGCTTTACCTGGGCTATTTCTGTTCATGATTGTGATGCTGATTATTCGTCCGAACGGCCTGTTTGGTTTAGGGGAGATGCAACGATTATGACCCAGAAAATAGAGGGTTCGGGGTTTAACCCCGAACCAACGTTGAAGTTAGACGAAACCCAAAAGCGATTACGGTGGTCTGCTGGTCCTTGGGCAAAGCTCAACCCGCTATATGTTGGCATCATGCTGCTGGTTGCTCTGCTTCTACCATGGCTGATAACACAACTCAACGGTGGTAGGTTTGTTCTTCATCTCATCATCCTTTTCTTTGGATGGGGTATTGTGGTACAATGTTGGAATTTGATTATGGGTGTTTCTGGCATCTATTCGTTTGGCCAGGTAGCCCTATTTGCGGTTGGGGGTTGGACAACCGCTGTGTTGACCACGCATTTTGGTTGGAGTCCCTGGGTCAGTATCTGGTTGGCCCCGATTGCAACGGTGATTGCAGCCCTGATTATTGGCCTGCCTACCCTACGGCTGCGCGGCATCTATGTGCTATTATTGACCTTGGCCTTTCATGAATTGCTGCGCAACTTTACTACAACAGGGCCAAAGATTATCAGCGGTGGCGGCTATGGTTTGAAAACCGTGCCAAAACTGGGGTTTGAAACCTGGTTCGGCGGTGGTATGGATAAAATCCTATATTACTACGTTGGATTAATCTTTTTTGCCATTACCACTTACGCGATTTGGCGAATTCTCCACTCACCTATCGGTATGGCTTTTCGGGCCCTTCGTGACGCAGAAACATATTCTATCAGCCGGGGAGTGAATCCTTTTCGGTTTAAGCTCTTCCTGTTTGCTTTTAGTGCTTTTTTCACCGGTCTAGCAGGTGGGTTCCTAACTCACTATCAAGGGTCGATATCACCTTCCCTGTTCAATTTCGGAATCTTGATTAACCTGCTGGCGATGATTGTTCTGGGTGGATGGGGTAGTTTTTGGGGACCCATTGTTGGTACTGCCCTTCTCACGATTCTACCCGAAGCGCTGCGAGCAGTTAAAGCCTACCGCAACCTTAGCCTCGGATTGGCTTTGGTGTTCATTGTCGTGCTAGCGCCGCAAGGTCTGGGTCCCTTGATTGCAAAATGGGTCAAAAACATTATTCAATTTTTCCAAAAAAGACATGGTGTATCTTGACAAGCGATTGACATACAGAAATGATGCGTGTTACGTGTTGCGTGATGCGTGTTACGTGTTGCGTGAA